>SDBT01013445.1_pt1 | contig 13110 bp, 7 predicted proteins | sample 2277101 | NCBI WGS metagenome assembly SDBT01 (sample SAMN10404973, study PRJNA504765) | marine sediment metagenome | isolation source: marine sediment core GS10_PC15, 103 cmbsf | place: Arctic Ocean: Southern Knipovich Ridge | collected 2010 | reverse complement strand
GCGCTCCTTTCCAACTTTAACTGCATGACACAGTCAAGAGCGTCAGCACTATTTTGGATGTTCACCCGTCGGATGCTCGCCTGCTGGATGTTCCTCTGCTGATTTCTCACCGGTCGGATGCTCCCCTGCCGGATGCTCCTGGGGCGCAGCTTCCTCGGTCGGATGCTCGCCTTCTGGATGTTCCTGGGTCGCAGCTTCCCCGGTCGGATGCTCGCCTTCTGGATGCTCCTGGGGCGCAGCCTTCTCGGTGGATTGTTCGCTGGAGGGATGATCCCCGGTGGGATGTTCGCTCTTGTCTTTGCAGCCCGTCAAGCCAAGCGATACAATCCCGGCAATTAACACCAACACAAATAGCTTTTTTACATTCTTCATCTCTACCGATTCTCCTTTCTTGCTTATAACTTCTGACTTCCTTAACATTCCTTTATACACGCAATTACCCATTTATCATATTAGTTTTAATACGTGCCGCAACCATAAAAGTTTCGAGAAAAACATGGTTTTTCTCGCCTTCCGGCATTATCCCGCTATTTTAAATTATGTGGCTACTTTTGGAAACAGCCCTGGCGCCTGCCATTCAATCTTAGCGACCGATCAACGTGCCTCCTGAGGTGTCTGAATTTCCTTTTACTCGGTGTCCTCTGCATTTATAATAAATCCGGTTTAAGGAAAGGAATACCTATGAAAGCAATTCGACAAATTGGTTCGTTGGCGTTTGTGGTTGGTCTGTTTACTTCCATATTTGCCGGTAGCGTATTTGGACTTGGGACGGAGAATTTCGGAGACAGGCCGGTTAAATCGGCATCTGATTGGCCCGAGGGTTTATTGGCAACGGCCCAGTCTCAGGGTCGAGTTTATTGGCGCTGGGTTAATGGTGATGAATTCTTCTGTTATCGAGGGGGTGCTGAGGCATTTAATGAGTTTTTGAAGAAATTTTCATTAATAAAAACATCCGCGCATCAGTTGTACATAGAACCGACTTATAAGACAGTTAAAACAGTAATTCAGCCAGGTAGGGACGATAAACACTTCGGTAGATTCGGTAGTTACAAAAATAAAAAAGAAGCATTAGGGAAAATCAAATCGTTCGATAATAAGGAGATAATATTTGATTGGAGGCTGGATTTAACGCGGTTGGGAAAATACCAAACCAAGGAGGATCTTCATCTCAAGGTAACATGCTATATTGGTAAAGATGGGCTTGTATTTGATGACATTATTGTGCCCGACAATATTGAGGCAATAGTATCGAATAAATTCACAAATCAGTCGGCAGGAAGAAAGTACAAGGAAGCTCTGAAGTTCAGAATCGCTCAACGCAAGTGGGAAGAATTCGTCGGGCCATTCCTTGACGAGCAGCGCAACAAGCTTGAGAAAACATGGCCGAAAGGAAGAGACATCCCAATTCGTGGATATGTGGAATTTCAGAGCCCGCTTACAAAAAAAATCCTCACAGACTATAAGATCTATATCATTGAGACTAATATAGGTTCTATAGGTTCAATTCCAAATCTGTTTGCTGTTTCGACAGAAGGAAAAATATTTGGTCTTAAAAGAGGTTCTTTCGGTAGTATGTCAGGCAAAGAGGGGACCTTCAAGAATGAAACTTTCTCGGATTTTATAAGGACTCAGCAGATTGTGGTATCAGACGAAAAATCTGCAATGGAGGCAGGCCAGTTTATCGAAGAACTGGTTTTTGCGTCTGACAGGTGGAATTATATTAGACGCAATACAGAAGACTTTAAGGTTTTTAAAACCTGGGTGTTTGATCGTGATGTATATGGTAACAATCCAGACTGGCAGCGGTATGTTGAGAAGTACGAAGATGGATGGATAGTATCCAAACGTTATGTTGGGCCACCTGCCTCGACTATAGAACCACGACGCTGGAAGCTGGTTTTGGACGAAGAAGAAAATATCATTGAAGTCCTACATTAAACTTTTAGATTTGCTGGTGTATAAATTGTTGGATTTATTGTTGAAAGGTCAAATTATGAAAGTAGTGAGACAGATTGGTTCGTTGGCGTTTGTGCTTGGTCTGTTCGTCTGCATCTTTGCAGGCGTGCCGTGGCACGTGATTGTGGAGGATGACCCGGTCATACCTATGTGGCTGAGGGCTGCAATCTTCTGCCTTTTAGGCGGTTTCCTTGTGGTCCTGGTAACACTCGCCCTCGAACAACTCAAAGCGAAGCCATCGGTAGAGATGCCGCCGGATGTGGAGGCCGACCGCAGCGTCCTGTTATTGAATTCCGATGCTGTGCCCGGCCGCCAGGCACGCGAGATTTTAGGTCTGGTCCAGGGCCATACCGTATTTGCTATCTGGCTCGGCAAGGACCTGGCCGCGATAGTCAGGCTCATCCTCGGCGGCGAATTGACTGAATACACCGAAATGATGGGCCGTGCCCGTATGACAGCCACCAACAGGATGGTCGCCCAAGCCAAAGAGGTGGGCGCCGATGCAGTAATCAACGTCCGCTACATGACCACGAGTGTTGTAGGCAGCGCCGCCGAACTATTAGCCTATGGCACCGCCGTCAAGTTAGGCGAATAAACCGGGAATTGCTCAAGTTTTTATTGGTTGTTTTTATTCTCAACCCGTCGGTTGGCAAAGAATCCCTGCAATTGCCGGCGGCACTCGTCTTCCATGACACCGCTCGTAACTTCAAGCCGGTGGTTAAGCCTTTCATCCTGCACGATATTGTACAGGCTGCCGCACGCGCCTGTCTTTGGATCATCGCAACCATAAACCAGCCGATCCATCCTTGCTAAGACCAAGGCGCCTGCGCACATCGCGCACGGCTCCAAAGTAACATAAATCGTGCAGTTGTCTAAATGCCAGTTTCCCACCGCCTCCGCCGCTTGCGTAAGTGCTATAATTTCGGCATGAGCAGTTGGATCCTGAAGTTGTTCCCTTTGATTATATGCCTTGGCTATGAGATGGCCTTCGTGCACTATGACCGCCCCGACCGGCACATCCCCGTTTTCGCGGGCGATTTCGGCCTGGTCAATCGCCACTCGCATATACCGCTGGTCTTGTTCGTTATTAGACATCACTCAAATGCAAATGGGGAAAATAGAAAATCGTAAATAGTAAATATAAAATCAAAAATACCCCCAAGGGGACTCGAACCCCTTGCGGGAAAACAATATCCTACTGTAAACAAAGCACTTACAGAAAATGACTTTCCTGTCTTGTCCACCAGCTTGGACATTTTATTGCAAAAATGGCCGGAGTTACAGCAAATAATTGCCGCTTGGCCGGAATTGCCTGAGCATATCAAAGCCGCAATCAAAGCACTGGTTGAAATTCATAGCAAAAACGCTAAACAGTGAGAACCAAAGACGAGGTGATATCATGCCAGCAAGGAAGAAAGCCAAGAAGAAAAAGCCGACCAGTAAGCCGGCGAAGGTGGTTAAGAAAAAAGCCAAGAAGAAGACCGCGAAGTCAAGGCCCATACACACTGAGAAAAGAAAGCTCAGATTAGACAGATTTCCACAAGAGTTTTTGAAGGATTTCAATGGTACTCAGGCGGCCATAAGGATAGGATGCCCACCCAAAGGGGCTCACACGCAGGCATGGAGACTGTTGAGGAATGTTGAGGTTCAGAAAAAATTACGAGAGTTGATTCAGCAGCAAACTATACGGACCCAGATAGACGCCGACAAAGTAATAAAAGAGGCCGCGAGAGTAGCCTTGGCTGATGTTGGTGGGGCATTTAATAAAGATGGTACCCTTAAGGGCATCCATGATATTCCGAAGGATTTAAGGCGAGCGATCTCCGGGATAGAAACATCTGAGGTATGGGAGGGTGAAGGTAAAAAGCGAAGGTTGACCGGATATCTCAAAAAGATAAAGTTCTGGTCAAAAGACAAACAGATTGAAGTCTTAATGAAACATTTGGGGCTGTTCAGGGAAGATAACAAGCAAGTTGGTCAAACGCTGGCCTCGGCAGTACATCAAGCACTGAAAGATAAGTCCTAAAGTTTTAATGCCTTGGGTATTAAGGCCGCCTCAAGAGCTGTTCGGCGATTCTACGAGCGTAAAACCCCTCTCACGGCTGTCCTGTGAGATTCTGTGGGCTGGCTTAACTGTGTTTTCTTCTCAACACAGCCGCACCCAGGCCGACCAAGAAGGAGACCGCTTTATCCAGTCTCGTCATCGAGGCCGGTAATTACCAAAGGCATCCCGATAATAAGTAGGCCATTGTGGAGACAAAGGGATAACTCTTGGTTGCCTATATACGGTCCCTACCGTTCACAAAACAACCCTGCATTTTCAAATTCAAGATGTGTGGGGGTGGTCATAGTATTGAACATACGTTGACCATGAAACACTTCCGTTATATAACTTCTTTCAGAATACATACTTACATTTCTCTTGATTAAAATGTCTTGCCGTCTGTCTCCATTTTGTCACTGATCTGAGCGAATCTCAGCCATTTTTTTGCCTTGATTCAGCCCCCTATAATTACGATAGAATGGGTATTATGAAGAAGGCTTGGGTATATAAAAGAAGAGGTTTCAAAGGCTGGTGGGTTGGCTGGTATGAAAGCGGCAAGCGTAAAGCAAAAGCATTACCTACCAGGAAGTTGGCCGAGCATTATTGCCAGTTAAAGTACAGCCAACTCAACTCTGATGTATTTACAGGGATCGTGTCCATAGCTTGGAAGCAGATGGTCATAGAACATATGGAATCCAAAAAGGTCCAGGGAGTTGCCGAAGCAACACTATATGAAACAGCTCTTACACTACGGCACTTTGAACGGTTGATAGGAAAATGCAGTTCAAAACAGATTGCACAAAATAGTATAGATAAATTCATTCTGCAAAGAGGCACCGAAGTAAAACGGACAACTCTTAATAAAGACATCAGGAATCTGAGAACATTTGTTAATTGGTGCCGAGAAAAGCGGTATTTAAATGGAACCGTAAAAATTAGAGAATTGAAAGAAGAAGAAAGGCCAGTTAAATCGCTGAACGATGCTCAGATTAAGAAATTAATGTCAGTAGCTGAGTTTTACCCAACAATGAAGATAAGGATCTTATTAGCCTTGGGTACAGGTCTTAGACTAGGTGATATTGAATCATTAAAAATTGCTGATATTGACTTTGGTAATAACTATATTACTACAACAAGCAGAAAAACAAGGAAGAGTATGGGCTCGCGTCCAGTGTCAACTGCAGTGATGACAGAGCTATCAAGATATGTTTGTGAATTAGATCCAGGACAAGATAAGTTGTTTAACGACAATTTCGGCTATAGGCGATGGAGGAAAATATGCAAGAAGGCTGGATTAGCTGATTTGAAGTTTCACGATTTGCGTAAAACCTTTGGTTCGATGCTTGCTCAGAACGGCATATCTACTGCTGTGACACAGAAACTGCTGGAACATTCTTCGCCGCATCTAACAAACAAGGTGTATACCAACGTTGATCCTGTCTTGCGACATGCGGTGGAGCAATTACCAATTGGCGAATGGCTATGATGATAAATTGTGCGATTCATAAACATCATATCAACTCTTGAGGCTATAGATTTCCTACACCAGCAAAGTGGTTTTTCTTGCGTTCATCATGCTGTAGTATGCCGCGGAATATCAACAGAAATCCAGAAGACCAACAAAGATCGCCCTCAACAGGCAGATATCGCCGTTTTTGGCCTGTATTGCAGTGGTATAGCCAATCCTGAGCAAAAATCCTGTAATTATCGATAAAAAACAAGATTTTGGCAGCTTTTTCCTTGACGCTTTCCCGTATTCTTGGTAAATTATAGGACTATACTGCGATTTTATTGCGACAAGATTACAGGAGGCGAAAACGGTATGCGAGAGGACAAATCTGAATAGGCCGATACGGATCGTATTGACGTTTTTCCCGAGAACAGCGCGCATAAACTCCGCGCGATAAAACTATACCGCGCCAAATATAGTGGCAAGATAGGAGGTTCAAACATTGTATAAGAAATTGAAAGTAGGAGTTTGTCTGGCGGTCCTTGTTATTTGCGTTTTCCTGGTGAGGCCATGCCCTGCACCCTTTGTCCAATGTCTCTACTGCTGGGATGTGACTGGAGACATGACTTCCACTGTAAGGGACTTTCTGACGGTTGTAGGCGAGTATGGTCAAATTGTATCAGATAATTACTGCATAGATATTGCCTTCGGTGATAACGAGTACATAGACTTGATCGATGTGATGACCTGGGATTGGGCATTGGCGGAAAGCCCTACTCAATGTTCGGTACCCCTCACCGGTACCGGCTCGGCAGTAGGAGACAATGATGGAAGTTTGTGTGACCTTAGCGGACTGGATGCCTTGTTGATAGCCGGCAAAAGGTATGATTCCTCCGGACAGGACTTTTTGACTGACAGACTTTACGTTCACGATGATGCATCGCAATACATAGATACTCTTGAGCCTGTGTATGACCGTACGAACGGTAAATTAGTACGAGATGCCGACGGTGAGCTTTACCAAATCAATCTGATGGAAGGTCTGGTGCTACTGTCCGATTCCAACTCAGTTGTGCCACCGGGAAGTGATTCCATCGCTAATGACCCGAGATACGGTTTGGCCGCCGATGTGTTTATTGGACTTCATCAAGATGAATTTGACGAATACTCCGGCCGTCCAATCCTCGATGCCGCCTTTGATGAAGATGGCTATGTTTATGTCGTTCCAGTGATAGTTGACCCATGCACAATTGATCCTAATATCGTACCGTACTTAGCCTCAGCTAAGCTTGAGCTTACTCCGGGTGAAACGCCCCCTTACAATGTTGTCCAACTCTACGACGACCCAGATGCCGCTAATCCGAATGATAACCGAGACCTCAGCGGTTTGCGCGAAATAGAGGTAGATAATGAGGGAAATCTGTACGTTGTTAACGCGCACAACCTTAACGAAAGTGATACTCTGTGGGTTTACGATACCGACACAGCAAGTATGACTGAACGTCTAGAATTAGACGATCCGTGTCAAACCCCAAGGATTTCTAATCCGATTGGACTTCATGTCTCAAATAGTACGAATAGAGTGTACCTGGCATCCGGCCTGAACGCCCCGGAAGCAACTTCAACCTCCGTATATGCCCTGTCTAAGGATACACTTGCCCTTATTGACACGATATCAATCAACAGCATGGGACATGTAACCGACATCACCGAAGATCCCGGAACCGGTACTCTTTGGGTCGTCGGCTTTCGAATGGAGGATATACCAGAATTTCCTAATCCGACTCAGCCGCCTTTCTACGATCCATACCTGGCTTCGGTTCCTTACGGCGAAACAGAGGTGACGGCGGATGCTCTTGACGATCCCAGCAGCAACCTGGCCTTGCCGTTATCGATTATATGGACTCGCGAATCGCAGGCCATTTATGTCGATGCCAGTGCCACAGATGCTGATGACGGTTCAAGCTGGAACGATGCCTACAAATACCTCCAGGATGCCTTGTCTGAGGCCGAAGCGGGACAGCAAATCTGGGTGGCCGAGGGGACATATAAGCCAGGTATGCCCGTAGAAAACCTTGTTACCGGATTAGATAACCCCCTTGGCATAGCCCTGGATGTAGCCGGTGGTAAGATGTACTGGACGGATACCGGCACTGACAAGATCCAGCGGGCGAATCTGGATGGTTCCAGCATCGAAGACCTTGTTACTACCGGCTTAATTTCCCCCGTTGGCATAGCCCTGGATGTGGCCGGCGAGAAGATGTACTGGACGGATGGTGGCACTGGTGGCAAGATCCAGCGGGCGAATATGTCGGATGGCTCCGGCGTCGAAGACCTTGCTACCGGCTTAAGTTTCCCCCTTGGCATAGCCCTCGATGTGGCCGGTGGTAAGATGTACTGGACGGATTGGGCCACTGACAAGATCCAGCGGGCGAATCTGGACGGCTCCGGTGTCGAAGACCTTGTTACTGGATTAACCGGCCCCATTGGAATAGCCCTCGATGTGGCCGGCGGGAAGATGTACTGGACGGATGTTAGCACTCACAAGATACAGCGGGCGAATATGTCGGACGGCTCCGGCGTCGAAGACCTTGTTACCGGATTAGGTGACCCCTATGGCATAGCCCTGGATGTAGCCGGGGGGAAGATGTACTGGACGGATCGTGGCACTGACAAGATAAAGCGGGCGAATATGTCGGACGGTTCCGGCGTAGAAGACCTTATTACTACTGGATTAGGTTACCCCACGGGCATAGCCCTGGATGTAGCCGGAGGGAAGATGTACTGGATGGATGTAGGCACTGACAAGATCCAGCGGGCGAATATGGGTGGTCGGACGGATACGTTTCAACTGATAAACGGTGTGGCCTTGTACGGCGGGTTCCCATCTGGCGGAGGCGGGTGGGAGACAAGAGACCCCAATCTGTACGAAACTATCCTTTCCGGTGACATTGATGCCAATGACGTAGGTGATCTGGATGACCCATCGAGAAACGAAAACAGCTACCATGTTGTTACCGGTGACAACGTCGATGAAACGGCCGTTCTGGATGGCTTCACTATAACAGCCGGCTATGCTGATGGCTCTTATCCAGATAACAGTGGAGCCGGAATGTACAACTCCTTAGCCAGCCCGACAATAGCCAACTGCACATTCAGCGACAACTACGCAGCCAGTAACGGCGGCGGGATGCTCAATAGGTCCAGCAGCGATCCAAATGTAGCATATTGCATCTTCAGCGACAACTACGCAGGCAGTGACGGCGGCGGGATGGCTAACCAAGGAAGTGACCCTGCGTTGAACGCTTGTGTATTCAATGACAACAGGGCGGATAATAATGGCGGTGGAATATATAACGACGTAGCGCCACCCGTACCCCTCAGTTACAGCAGTCCAACTATGGTCGACTGCATTTTCAGTAGCAACTCTTCCGCCGACGGGGGCGGTGTATTCAATGCCTCCGGTTCGAGTGGTGGGAACAGTCCGACACTAATCAATTGTATTTTCATTGGAAATGACACAGACCCTTGTGGTTACGGCGGCGGAATGTTCACTTCAACAAATAGCATCCCAACGCTCGTAAACTGTGCATTTAGCGGCAATTCTGCGGCATTAGGCGGCGGAATGTTCATCTTGGGCGCAACCACGACAATGACCAATTGCACCTTCAGCGGCAATTCTGCAGTGGGAGGCGGCGGAATAAACAATGCCGGCGTTACTACGCTGGACAACTGCATCTTCTGGGGCAATGATGATAGTGGCGGGACGACAGAGCTCGCCCAAATAACGAACTCCGGCACTTTGACCATTGACTACTCTTGCGTTCAGAACTGGAGCGGTGGTCTCGGTGGCACAGGTAATATTGGAGTTGATCCCTGTTTCATCGATGCTGACGGCCCTGATGACGTGCCTGGTACAGTGGACGATGACTTGCACTTGTTATCAACTTCGCTGTGTATTGATATAGGTGACCCATGTTCAGATTACAGTAATGAGCCGCACCCAAACGGTAGCCGCATCAATATGGGCGCTTATGGCAATACCGAAGAAGCGACAATCAGTATGGACTCTGATTATGACGGTATTACAGATCCTTGGGAAATTTACTGGGGACTGAATCCCGACAGCAACGACACCGATAGCGACGGCCTGTTAGATGGCTTTGAAGTATGTTATGACGGTGATTGCGATACTTACAATCCTTACAATCCGGCTACAGGGCTGGGCGGTGACCTGAATGGCGATTCAGACGACACCGATGAGGATATGATGACCGATGATTGGGAGATACAATACTTGGACGTTCTAAGTCCGATTGATGAGACAGATGCAGATGAGGACCCAGATGACGATAGCTTTACGAATCTTGAAGAATACCTCCGCAATACTGCGCCGAATGATGGCAACTCTATACCGGAACCTATTACTTTATATGTGGATGACATAAGCGACCCCTGTGAGGACGGCACCTTGGAACATCCTTTCGATGCTATTCAGGAAGGAATCGATGCCGCTATAAGCTGGGATACGGTCGTTGTCCTGACAGGAACCTATACCGGTACAGGCAACCGGGACATTGACTATGGTAGCAAGCCCATCACCGTTCGCAGCACCAGCCCCGAGAACGCATCGGTCGTTGCGGCGACGATTATCGATTGCGAAGGTGACCCATGCGACCCGCATCGGGGTTTCTATTTTAATGGCTCAGAAGATGCAAATTCTGTCCTGGCAGGTTTCACGATAACTAATGGCTACCATGCACAAGGCGGCGGGATATTGTGTGACTCCAGCAGCCCAACAATCAACAACTGCTCCTTCAGCAACAACTCGGCAAGCAGCCGCGGTGGTGGAATAATCAACAAGAAAGGTTCCAACCCGACTATCACCAACTGCACATTCAGCGACAACTCTGCCGTTACTACCGGTGGCGGAATATACAACAACAACAGTTCCAACCCGACTATCACCAACTGCACTTTCACCGCAAACTCTGTAAACGATGACGGCGGTGGGATGTATAATAGAGACAGCAGCCCCACAGTGACCAACTGCACATTCACTGGAAATAATGCTGCCACATACGGCGGAGGGATTTACAACTATAACAGTGAGCCTACACTGAAGCAATGTATCCTGTGGGCCAATATCGCTCAAATCGGAGCGCAGATTCATGATGATGGATCGAGTGCAACAGCGGTCAGCTATTCTGACGTACAGGGCGGTTGGCCGGGCGATGGCAACATTGACAAAGATCCGAATCTAACGCCAAATCCGCACCTCAAGGCTGGCTCACCATGTATCGATGCAGGCGACCCGGCCTTTGTGGTTGACCCCTGTGCTTCTTACGATATCGATGGTGAAAGCCGCATAATCAATGGCCGTGTCGATATCGGTGCCGATGAGTATCTTGACACCGATGCCGACGGCCTGCCCGACTATTGGGAGAGCCTCCACTTTGAATCGGCCACAGACCCCTGCGCAAGCGAAGACCCGGATAACGATGGATTGACCAATCTCAAAGAATACGAACTCTTCGGCAGCGACCCCAATACCGACCCGATTTATGTTGATGTCGATACCACCAGCGACCCATGCGACCAGAATGGCAGTAGCGCCGACCCGTTTGATACGATTCAGGAAGGCCTTGACGCAGCCGATGACGGCGACACCGTCCTCGTGGCTGACGGCGATTATACAGGACCCGGCAACAAGGAACTCGACTTTGCCGGTAAATCAATTGTCCTGCGTGCATCTGCCGGTGCAGCATCGACCACCATCGACTGCTATGGATCCGGCCGAGCGTTTGACTTTGACGATGGTGAGACCGCAGGAGCTGCAGTAATAGGCTTCACAATCACCGGCGGCGTTACTGATTATGGCGGAGCTGTTCGGTGCGACCATTCACATCCTCAGTTCAGGGATTGTATAATCACCACCAATACCGCTACTGTCCACGGCGGCGGCGTTTACAGCACCTATTCCACACTCACATTTGCGGATTGTACCATCAGCGGTAACATCAGCAGTAACATCAGCGGCAACGAGCCGAATGGCCTCTGGGCCGAGTACGGCGGTGCCAAAATCTTTGGCGATCTTAAACTGGTCGGCAACGACTGGGTGGGCAATAACCTTATGCTCACAGGCGACGGCACTATCAAGCTGTATTCCGAGGCCAAGATGGACCTTGCAGATTCCGAGATCCGCTGCAATATAGCCGGTATGTTCGACATAATAGTCGATGCCGGAGAAGAACTGACTATCAGCGGCGAAGCAATAATCGATCTGGCCAACTTAAATCCCGCCAAGAGCAACGCCGGATACGGCACTATCGATTGCGAGGGCTCGCTGACGATTAAAGACGATGCTAAAATTATCCACGCAAATATCTATGTTACCCAGGCAAGCGTTGAAGATAACGCGGAACTGGCCAGTGCTTTTATCTATGTTAATCCCTGGGCTCCGTACGGCCAGTTCTTCGTTGACAAAACGGCCAGAGTAACCGGCAGCGAGATTCACACCATCGGCGACCGAATTATGAACCTGGACCCGGAGGTCTTTGAGGGTCTAATCGCCAACAACGAGATTTATATGACCATTACCGAAGGTTCCGGCGATACTCGCGGCGGACTGTTGGAATGCAGAGGCGCCGACGAAAGGGCGACCGGTACGTGTAATGACCCCAACAACATATTCTTCTGCCAGGTTGGGCCCGGTGGCATCCCCCCGTTTGATCCGAATACGTGGACCTTCGAGGAATTAGTGCTCCTTGATGAGGCCAAAGTGAACCTGACCAACCTGTTTGATTTCCAGAAACCCTATGACTCCGGCGGCGCCGATGAGGTTGTGTATGTCAAGCATCTGATCCTCGGAGCCGACTCGGTCCTCAACACGGCATACAACCGAATCTACTACGACACGTTCGACATACATCCCTCGGCGATAATCGTAAACGAACCCCTGTTAGGCTTCTCACTTATTAATATAACTTTTGATGACGAGATAGAGTTTCTGGTTCGCGTCGCGCACAATAACTACGTTCATCCCACCGACCCGAACTTGGATCTGATATACGTCGAGCGAATCGAGGGGCTCGGGCCCGATCCAGCCGGGATGATGAAAATGGAAAATATCGATGGTATCAATGCCCGCGCCAAGGGTACCTTCTCCAAGGCCGAAGAAGACCAGGTCCTGATTCGGTTCGAGTACCTCTTCGAGACTGCCGACCCTGATGTCGAACTGGTTATCTATCTGTCGGATGAGCCCGAGCTTCTGTCGCACAATGATCCGGCCCGAGCTACCAGCTACCGCCAGGTGGACCGCTTGCGGACACCACTTGCCGGTCAACCCGGCTCAGCAGGAAGCGACCGCTTCGGAGTGTACCAGGAGTACCTCTCTCCCGGCAATCTCGAGTTCATCCGGGGCACACGAATCGAGCTCGAACTAATCGGACCCAGTGGTGCCTCCGTCCTGATTAACAACTGGGACCCCCAGGTGCAATGCAGGGGGACTTACTGTAAAGATGTTACCGGAGACACAGGCGTTACGGTTGTGGACTTCCTCACCGTCATAGGTGAGTACGGTGAAAGCGCCGAGATTCTCCCGGACGGCACCAGCAGGGTTTGCCTCGAGGGTATCTTCAGTGATGACGGCTATGTCGAT
>SDBT01013444.1_pt1 | contig 13111 bp, 5 predicted proteins | sample 2277101 | NCBI WGS metagenome assembly SDBT01 (sample SAMN10404973, study PRJNA504765) | marine sediment metagenome | isolation source: marine sediment core GS10_PC15, 103 cmbsf | place: Arctic Ocean: Southern Knipovich Ridge | collected 2010 | reverse complement strand
ACTACTAAATATCATAATCTATCGGAATCTATTATATTGGCTCAAGGTGGAACTAGAAATATACCTGTTGGCCAAGTCGTTAAAACCACAGGTTCTGGTTCTTCACCAGTTATTTCATTCAATATAACTCAAGCTGCTATTATACTAGATGGTGAAGATGAAGTTACGAACGTACCTGTCGCCGCACAAGAGCCTGATACTGACGGAAACGTACCTACAAATTCTATAAAAGAATTTTTATCAGATCCGTTTACCGGCGCTTCTGTAACTAACCCAAGTCCATTTACTACAGGTAGAAATAAAGAAACTGACGATGAAATTAGAGCCAGGGTTAAAAAGGCTAGAATTTCAAGGGGACTTGGAACCTCTATAGCTATAAAAAATGCGACCAAAGGGGCGCAAGCAAGTGACGAAAATACTATCGTAACATCTAATGAAATATTTTCTGATGGAAATGAAACTTCGCTATATATTGACAATGGAGAAGGGTATGAGGAGAAAACAGAAGGTATTGGTTTAGAATATATAGTAGACTCAGCCTTAGGTGGAGAAACTCACTTTCAATTATCTTTAGCAGGTTCGCAAACTTCTGTAGCGAAAGCTTTTTTAGAATCATCTTTGGGTGCTCCATATGATATTTCTGGAAATGATAGATTAGCTATATTGGTTGGTGATATTTTAAGCGAACATGTTTTTGCTTCTTCTGATTTTAGATCGGAAGGTTTTGCTACTGCTTATGAAATATCAGCTTCTATTAACTCTGATTCAGATATAGATTTTACAGCTCAAACTAAAAACAATGGAACTGGAGTTATATTTGTAGCTAAGGAAGAAACTTATGAATATTTACAAGTTACTACTCCAACAACTGGAACAGATGCTGCTATTGCACTTGGATTACCATCAAATGAAGTACAGACTTTAAGATTGTATAAAAATAGACAAGCTATAAATAAGAATGGTAGATCAGCCCAGATTGAATCTGCTAATCAAAATGATTGGTCAGCTACTATCACCACTGGTGATACGTTGAAAGTAACTGTAGATGGAACTCAAGAAATTACATATACTTTTACAGATGCAGATTTTATATCAGAAGGTACTTATTCTACAGTTTCCAAATCTAATTCATTAGCTTCTTGGGTAGCTGTAATAAATGCTAAAATAATTGGTGTTAGTGCCAGTATTAACGGAACAAGATTAGTTATTACTTCAAATTTAGGAGCTAATTCAAGAGCCGATTTGTCAATAAATGTAACATCCACTCTTGTAGCAAAGGGTATGTTTCCATCAGCTAATGGATTAACAGCTAGTGGAGATGAAGCTGATTTTACTTTATCAAGAAATACTGGACAGCTTAAGCTTACAAATGCATTAGAGGTTGGAGATAGTTTAACTGCTGGAACTGAATTTACTAGAGGATCTATTACAAGTACATCTATTTTAGGTGGTACAGTCACCTTATCTAACGATGCTTATCTTTGGTTCATTGCTGATAATCAAGATGCTGCGACAGTAAATCATGGAGTTATAGCTGATAGTATTTTTCATTTTACAAAAGAAGGTAGTGATACCGTTAGGTTTAGATCCGCTACAACAAATGCTTTTGTAAATATATCAGTTGGTGATTACGTAGTTATGTGGTCTGAAGAATTAAACGTTAATAATAGATTAGAAGGTCGTGTTTTTGCTGTAGGTACGGCGATTAATCCCAGTGATTATTTTGAACTAAGACTAACTCCAGCAGAATATGCGTTGACTGTTGTACAAAATACAGTTACTTTCTCAGAAGGATTGGCGTTCGTAAGAAGCGAAGCACCTCCTCAAAAAGTTAAGGTAGCTGCTGGTAACTACAATATCAACACAATAGCTTCCAGTTTAACTGAAGATTTATATGGAATTACCGTAACAGTCGAAGGCGACGAATATCTAATATTTACAACGGATACTTTATCTACTTCTGGTAGTGTTTATTTAATGACTTTTGATGATTCAGCTAAGGCATTTAACCTAACTGCCGCATCAGTTGGAAATTCCATCACTTCTCATTATGCATTTTATGAAAATGAAAATAGTGATACGGATTTTCCACTATTTGTCCATTCATATATCAATGACAATAAATATGCAGACACTCCAAATGCGACTATTTCTAGTTTTATATCTGGATTAAATTTAGATACATTCGGTATTGATTATAACGTAATGGTTAAATTTAAAAATCCATATTTATATAGCGGTAGTCAAATTCAAGATTTTCAAGCCGATAGTGAACAAGTACAAGTTAGTTCGTTATCTGGAACTACAGTTAATATAAATGAAAGTCAATTACTTAGAAGATTGAGGACAAACGACAGATATTATATCGCAAGCCCTTATGATTTTAGCTATAATGATCAAATTATTGCAATTTTAGATAACTCTCCGTCTACTAAAACATTTCCTATTCCTCTATATAGAAGAGCTACAACTAACAACACTATGCCAGTAAATTCCACTGGTTTTAGGGCTTATGACGTTGACTCTGGGGCTACCGAAACTTTTGATACATTTTTTGGCACAGATTATAATTTCAGTAACTATAAAGTCTTTATGAATGCTAGAAATGTGATAGATCCAGCCAGTGCCACAAATGAAGACGCTATTTTATATAGAGCTGCTGTATGGGGGAGAGCTGGTGAATTATATAATATAGCGTATGAATATCCAACATCAGCAAGTCAAGCAATTACTCATACAGTTACGGTAGAAGCTACTTTAAAAATAAGAATCTTTTTAAAATCTGATGCTGTTGTAGCCAATAACATAGATGGAACCACAGAATGGGACGTAACTATAACTCCAAATGTTCCAGTAGTAGGTATGGAACAAGTCACTTATACTTGGAACACAGTTGGTACAAATCCAGCTATGGCTACTTTAGCCGCTGGACATTATGTAACTATAAATGCAAATGGTGGTTTTGATTCTACTAATATCGGTACTTTTAGAATTTCTTCAGCTACTGCCACTTCTTTCACAGTTAGAAGACCAAGTGGTTCTGGAACTGCAGAAAATAACATAGCTACGTTAGAAACTAACACAATCTCACTATATGAAAATAACAGTACTACTGCTGCCGAAATAGTAGCCTATGTAACTAGTAATTTATCAGATTATGTAACGTCAGAATTAGTAGACGATAATGGATTAACAGGTGCTGGAATTTTAGGATTAAGTACGTATGAAGACGGCAGTTTCGCCGTTGCAACAGATTTGGTCACATTAGTTGATGGCGTAAACTACATCCTATCTTCAGATGTTGATGTCGCAGCCCCTACAGCTAATTTTGTATTTAAAACAGCACTTACGTTGCCAAACTACAATACCAATACAGTAAATGCATATGCGTTTAATGATGGTGAAGAGGTTAGGTTAATACCGACTACTGCTAAACATGTAGATGAATTTTTATCTACTTTAGCTGTAACTGGACTAACTACTTTGGGAGAAATAGAAGCTTCTTCTAAAAGAACAAAAGTACAGATAAGCACTCAGATTTTAGGTGGTGGAGGCGCAGTTCAGATATCTGGAGGTTCTGGAAATAATGCCGAAGCTCAAGTATTATTCTCATCTTCTCCTATTGTTGATACAGATTATATGAAAACAACTATATCTAGATCTTCTGCTGCTGGATTACACGCCAACCAATGGTTGTATTTAGAATCTACAAATGCTCAAAAGAAACAGACTGGTATTAGTTTAATAACAAGCGTTACAGTAGTACCAAATGATCCATCTGCTGGCCAATCAAGAATTACTCTAGGAAATAAAGAAGATCAAGATAGATATTTTGGACAGCCTAGAAATCATATCAGAGATGTTGCACGAGCCTTTCATGTTGAAAAACATAGTTCTTTAGTTTGCATTACTTGGGATGGAATTACTAGTACGTCTCCAGTATTTAATAAAACTGTAGATATCGATGACGGTGCAAGTAATATCGTCGTAGATTTTGATTCTTCAACAGGCTATACTTCATATAATTCCAGTGCATTAAACTTTAGTGAAGTTCAAATAGATGATACAATTGTTATACAAAATTTAATAGATTCTGTAAATAATGGTACCTTTAGAGTCATCAATGTATCTGACGATGGAACAACTGTAGTAACAGATAACGATAGTGGATTAGACGCAATAGCTGAAGCCGCTATCGCTGGAGATATAGTTATAACTACAGAAATTCAAGAAGGAGATAGTGTAGTTATAGGAGATCCATTTAGTATATTAAATCAAGGTACTTTCAGAGTAATTAGAAGATATAATGACAGTATTTATATCGATAATAGCGCTGCTGTTGAAGAAAGGGTGGTCGTTAGTGCTAATAATAGAAGTTTGGGCTTTGACGGAACTACGTCTTTTGACGTCACCATGAATGGAGATATGAGGATTTCTTGGAATACAACTGGCACTGAACCTACATTAATTAATGCTAAAATGGGAGATGTTTTAACTGTCGGAACAGATTTTGCTGCCGCCAATAGAGGCGAGTATATGGTTACTAAGTCTGTCATTGGACTTAATGAAACTTTTAGTATAACGTGTTCACCTGCTGCAAACATTACTGGTGGACAATATTTTACAATCGATCTTCCAAATAGCGGTACAGGCTATTATGTTTGGTATAAAAAAGACGGTGCTGGAGCTGATCCGGCTCCTGGTGGAAGAACTGGTGCTCTCGTGAATGTTATAACTGGAAACGATGAAAGTGCAGTGGCTTTAGCAACACAATTAATAATAGATGGCATTGCTGGATTTACAGCAACAGTTAGTGGCCCAACCATTACAGTTGTGTGCGATAATTTTGGAGATGCTGTAGATGCAGTAAACGTAGATGTTGGTGGAGCAATTAGTATTACTATTTCTCAACAAGGTAGACTTCCGTATATAGAGTGTGCAAATGCTGGTGGAACTGCTGAATCTGGAGTTACTATTGCAGATGTATTAACTTGTCACGCGCCTTCTATGTTATTTTCACCATACGACAATACTCAGATAAATGATGAAATAGTAATATCTGGAGACGTGTTGAGTTCTAACAATGTCGGTAGTTTCACGGTTGTAGAAATTTTAAATAAGACCGAAGTAGTAGTAGATAGTATAATGACTGCTGTAGCATCGACGGTATTAGCAAATAGTAGTGATCAAGTATATGTTCAAGAAGGTACTGCTTATACTGGATATAAGAAAATACACACAATGATGGTTGACCCATCTAACGTTAACCGATATATTTTATTATTCGATACCTATAACCAAGTTAGTAAAATAAATTCAGTTGGAGATACTTTAATAACTGCAATGAGTAAATTAGGGTTTTCTACAACATTGATTAGAGGATTAGATTCTTATAGATACAATACGGGTTTAATAGCCGAAGTTAATAAAATTGTTTACGGTGATCCAAGAGATAGTATTACATATCCTGGTGTGTCTGCTGCTGGTGCTGAAATTTTTATTAAACCACCGCTGGTCAGAAGAATTGAAATAGCTATTAATGTTAGAGTTAATACCGGAATTCCATTTAGTAAAATAACAGAACAAGTAAGGAATAATATTGCTGCATTAATTAATTCAAGTCCTATTGGAGTATCTATTGCAATTTCAGATATTATATCTAGTGTAAATAGCATTCCAGGTACTAAGGCAATTTCGATTACATCACCATCTTATAGCGCTACAAATGATGTAATTACAATTAATCCAGCAGAAAAACCATTTATATTAGATATTATTAACGATATTTCTGTAAGCAAGGTTGAGTAATGGCTACAACTATAGCAAAACAAAAAGAAAGACTTAGACAATATCTTAATCCTAGTATACGTGGTCCAAATGTAGACAATGTTTTAGAATCATTAGCTTCTGGAGCTGCTCATCTTATTGATAACGTCGAGGCGATTAATAATCAGCTTTATATAGTTAAGGCTTCTGGTAGATATCTTGACGCCAGAATGGCAGATAGTGAAATAACTAGACCAGACAATATAGGCCTTAGTGATGAAGTTTTTCGAGAGATAGGTATTGAAGTCGTTAACAGGAAACAAGTTAGAGATTTAATTGGTCATATTCTTGAAATTATGTATGGAGAAGAATTTAGTAGAGCTACTGCTTCTGCTACTGAAATAGAACCATATGCTTTAGAAGACGGTGATACTTTAATTATTCAATACGATGATGGGGAGCAACTTGAAATACCATTTGCAACTTCTCAATTTACCAATATTGGAGCAGCCACCGCACAAGAAGTATCTGACGCAATTACTAAAAATATTAGAAAAATAGGTGGAAGAGGGTCTGCTTTAGCTAAAGACGATGGTGTAGGTGGATACGTTATGTTAATATCAGAAACTATCGGTCCTTCTTCAACCATTAAAGTTCTGGGAGGAAAGGCTCAAAATAAATTAAAATTTAATACAATTCGTCCAACTTCTGGTGCAGCCACAACCCAATGGACATTAACCCAAGTATCTGGTGGTAAAATTAGAGCAACTTGGACTGGTGGTCCAAATCCATCATTAGGACGTGTAGTTGTAAATGACTATACAACAATATATGGAACTGCTTTTAATAGTCTAAATAGAGGTACGTACACCATTAGTAAAGTTCAAGGCGGTATAATTAGCGAAGCATATGTAGAATATGAAAATCAAAATGGTGTACCGGAAGTAGTTGTCCAAGGTACAGATGAGGCATTTCTATTTTTTAATCCAACTAGGTCTACTTTATCTACTAAACAAACTTTTGCAGCTATTTACCAAACAGAATCTAGATTATTAGAAGTGTTTATGCCAGCAACTACAAAAGTTATTAGACGAGAGAGACAAGGTGCCGCTCATTTACATGAAACCGGAGCTTCAGAGACAGACCAATACGGACCATATATTTTTGATATAGAAAAACCATATATTATTGGTGCAGAGGAGTGTTTTACCCAACAAGTAGTAGATTCTAATAGCGAAATGATTATTTTGGTTGACGATTCTTCAGAATTTCCAGATGAATCTGGTAATTTAGTTTTTGGATTTGGAACTAGCAAAGAAGAAGGGCCAGTACCATATATTAGTAGACCATCTGGTGGTAGTTTGATGATTAATCCATCGTATAGATTTGAAAATATCCATGAAATTGGTACCGATATAGCATTAATTGATAAAAACTATCAATATGCGCCGACTAAAGACGGTAGTGATTATCCATTTTATATTACAGATACGGTGTCTGGACGCTTTTATGCCGAAGATCTTATTAATTCAGTTGCTGCGACTGGTATAAACGTAGTTATTACTATATTGTATCCAGGGGATATAGGTCTCGGAAAATGGAGTACGGTTAATTCTGAGCGAGAATATGTTTGGGGCGACGACCCTTCTTAGGAGATAAATAATGAGCAAATCTGTAGTTTTACGCGGGGCCGATTGTAAGCTATATTTGGCTGGAAACCTATATTCAGAAGTTCAAAATATTACATATATTATAGATTACGGGGAAATTGAAATTTTTGGTGTGGATAGCGTAAATCCGCAGGAGATCGCCACTACTAGAATAACTATTCAGGGCACTATTAATGGAGTAAGAGTCAGAAATTCTGGTGGATTACAGGGTTCTGCTGCAAGACCTTATATTCTAGAATCATTGTATGGGCCATATATTTCGTTAAGGATAAAAGATAGGAATTCTGGAGAAGAGATAATCTATATGCCTCAAATTAAAGTTACTAGAGAGCAAATGACTATCCAAGCAAAAGGTGTTGTGAAGTTAAATTTTAGTTTTAAGGCAATGATAGCTTACGGACCTTTAGATATGAACTGATCTATCTCCCACCAATAATTGCCGTTTTCAATATCTTTAAGATACAAACAGACAACTTGAGCTGCCTCTTTTTCTGAATACATTCCATCAATCATGTAAGTAACATATCCCCAAGTAGAATGTGGAGATTTTTTTGACAATTCATTTGGTTGATCCGTTAAATGAAACAAACAAATGCCAATATCTGTTGTATCGGGGTTATACCAAGCTATCAATGTTCTGTCGTTTACAGTTGTTTGCTCAAGTAATTTCCAACCATCGTCTTCTTGAATTACTTCTAACTCACCGTTTTTATTCACGATATTATCAATACCTTTTCGGAACCCTCAGTTTCTTTACAAGCTCTTTGGACTATTTTATAGTCTTTCATTCTTTGTAATTTTAAAAATAACATCTCGGCTCTAGATATAAACTCATTACCGCCCAATTTCTTACCATATTTAACAATTTTCATATCTTTAGGTAATTGTTCCAATACTTCTATCATTTCTCCAACTGTTGTAGGCACTCTGTGTTTTAAAGAAAGCTGTAAGCTCTTGATTTTAGGTTCATTCATAGTTTTTACTCCTTTATGAATTATACCATAAAATTAGTAACAACTTAATCTTTATTATTAGATATCTATCACAATCTTTACAATATATCCACCACATTATTTAGGAAGTTTATGTTTTTATATATAATTACTAATAACGTTGATGATAAAAAATATGCTGGTATTACTAATAATATCAAGCGTAGGTGGAAAGAACATAGGTCAGAACTAAGAGGTAATAGACATGGCAACCCTCACCTTCAAAGTTCTTGGAATAAAAATGGAGAAGATTTGTTTAGTTTTGATATAATTAATAAATTCAATAACTTAGACGAATTGAATAAGGCTGAAGTGGAATATATTAAAGATAATAAATTATTAGATCCAGATTTTGGATACAATATGGCTACTGGAGGAACCGCTTTTGAACATTCGCAAGAATCTAAAGATAAAATTGGTAAAAGTAATGAAAAATCAGTAATTAGTATGGGTGTAAAGACAGGAGATGTAAAAATATATAATAAAATTATGGATGTAAGGGAAGATGGTTTTAATGTTAAGAATATAGCAAGCTGTTGTGTGTTGCGAGAATATAATAATAAAGGTAGGGCCTTTAAAACAATATCTCACAAACAACATGTGTGGATGTATTTAAAAGATTACGATAAAAATCCCAAAGAATTAGATAGAAGACGCGAGATGGGTAAAAATCCTAAAGCCAGACCTTCGCGTTATAGACCAGTTATTGGAAAAAACATTAAAACTGGAGAAATCATCAAATATGAGGCAACATATCACGCCGAAAAAGATGGCTTTGTAAATACTGGTATTAGAAAATGTTGTTTAAATCCAACTGTTAGTAAATCATATAAAGGATATGTTTGGGCATTTCAAAGCGAATTCGAACAAATAGATATAAGATTAAATAATGTATTTAATAATAAAACACATAAAGTATACAAGGATTAGATAGATGGCAGTACGACGATCTCAAAATTTTTTGAATCAATCTCGCGTAGATTCTCCGCACCTACGTTCCATAGAATCGGCAATACGTAATGATTTCGACGAATTACTCGATGCTTTTGTTCTTGGAGAAGACGAGTCCTACGTTTTACGTGGATTTGAACTAGGAATGACTGGAGCAGTAGGTTCTTCAGCTAATGGATTACAACTAATAGTAGCTGAAAGCTCTATTTTTCATGGCAAATCTAGTGAAGCAGGTACATTTTTTGTAGTTCCATCTGGAACCGCTAATGAAATCCTTAATTCCACTACTAACACCACTGTGGAGGGTTCTTTCACCGCCGCTACACTAAATTATATTGGTTTAGAATATGTTAGGGCTGTGGATGACAGCACCACTTCTCAAGTTTATCTTTGGAACCCTACGAATACGAATGAAATTACTAAAACTCTTCCATTGGCTCAAACTTTAAATTATAAAGTTGTAATTACATCTACAGGATTTGCCTCAAATATATTACCAATATCTATCGTTGAAACCGATGCTTCAAATAATGTATTAAGTGTAACCGATAGTAGACCTATGTTATTTAGATTAGGTACTGCAGGTACATCTACACCAGATCCATTTTATGTATATCCGTGGACAAATCAACCAGAAGGTAGAACCGAAACTTTCTGGAAATCTACTTCTTCTTCATCTCCATTCAGGGGTGGTGATAAGCAAATTTTAACTATGAAAGAATGGATGGACTCCGTAATGTCCAATCTATTAGAAATTAAAGGTACTGCCTATTGGTATTCAACAAATACTGGTGGTTCTTTAGTTAAGGCAAGACAAGATCTTGGAAACACTATTATTACAGGTCGCGGTACGATTGCACATAGTTCAGCCACACCTGGCCTTATTAATTGGTCTGAAGATGTTTATTTAACTCTAATTGGTTCAAGACTTAGATACAAAATGTTGGCCAATGCCACATCTGCTCATCTTACATTAACAGATAATCAAGTAGCTTATATAAATTTAGTACGTGATGTAGACATTACTCCAAATCTTATCTTTACAAATGGATCTGCTGTAATCACATCTGTTGGTGCTGTCGCATGGACTGGTGATGTTTTAGCCGGTGACTTTGTTCGCGTAGCCGCTGAAGATTATACAAAATATTATGAAATTTTAACAGTAGATTCTTTAAGTCAAGTTACACTAACGGTAAACTTTGTCGAAACATCTACAGGTGCTGCTGGTATACAAGCTAAATATGCTTGGGGTACTTATCAAACAAACGCCGCTCCATCTACAAATAGACATATATATATAGCAGATCGAGAAGACGTACCTTTTGATGAAGATACTTATTGGTTATATGTAAGATCAGATCATGGCGATTCGGTACCAACAGTTTTTATTAGATTTTTAGGTTCTGAATTAGAAAGTGGCGAAAGTCAAGAAATTAACGACAATACTTCTGTAGCTGTTTTAAAATATAATGGAATGGTTAATGAAAGTGATGGCACTCCAGATTATAGTGCTGCTGTTGGAAGTTATGAAATAACTAGAATAGAAGCTCCAGAAGGACAGCACGTAACTAGTGGACAATATTTTACAATCAATTCTGCTAATAATGTAACTCCATATTACGTATGGCTTAATGTCGACGCAGCCGGTGGCGATCCAGCTCCAGGTGGATTGACAGCAGTGGTTGTAGCTATAAATAGTACTGACGGAAGAAATACAGTATCTACAGCTATTGCAAATGCTTTAAATGCTCTTGGCGATTTTGCCGCTTCATCTACTTTAAATGTAACAACGGTTACAAATGCCGCAGAAGGTAATTGTAGTGATGCTGCAAATGTTGATGTCGGTGGAGCAATTGATATATCTACAACTACTCAAGGTTTAGAAGGCACTCTCAATGGCCAATCAAGTTATAATTCCAATAATAATGAAAACCTAACAGTTAGAGCTTCTAAACTAACATCTATGGTAGCAGATAAGGCTCAGGACAAAACAATTAAATTTGCTCCAGATTTTGACTCAGTAATAAATACAACAAATGCTGCAAATCAAGACATAACGTTTACTTCATCTGGCTCTAATTCACTATCTATTGTAATGAACAGTTCTGCTAACAACGGAACTATTGGCTTAGGCAATACTCTTTCACTAGCAGTTAATCAAGCGGCATATTTTATTGCAGATAGAAATGCGGCATTTAGTTTTGCTAATTTAAGTAATTTGACAGTAGCTGATATAACTGCAGTTCCTCTTGAAGAAAATATTTTTATATTTGCTTATAGATTGGCAGGTACTGATATTTATTTATGGGATGGATTAAAGGTTTCAGTAGGATCAGCACCTTCACCTTCATTTTTATCCACAGTTGTAAAACAAAATAAAAATGCTAAATTAATTGAAGGTGGAACCTGGAGTTGGAATTTAGGAACAACTACAATAACTTGGTCAGCAAATGCTTTCATTCAAATACCTGGTTTAGCAGATAACGTAAACAGAATTTTAGCAGGAAATAACGCTGCTTTTGCAGATGGCGACGTCTTATACGTATCCGTAAAGAGAACGGCTGGTGCAAGTGATTTAACCGTCAATAGAGCGGCGATAGTTTCGGTAGTTCTAACAGAAAATACGGTCGTTATTGCAAGAAGAGTAGGTGCTATAGTTTATTTTGGTACAGGTAGTGACAGATTAGTTGATGGCCAGTTCATGACTTTAGATTCTTCTATGTCTGATCAAAATCAAGCATATGTTGGAGCTTCAAATACAGCAGATGGATCTCCAGCTTATTATAGTGACGAAACATATATAACTGAAGGACATCCTCTAAATGTTAGTATCGGTAGGTTAGATGTAGGACTAACGGATCGAACTTCAGATATAAATAATGTACAGACTGATATCGACCCCCCTTTAAAACTAAAACAAAACGGAGCTACTGGTGTAAAAGAAATTACAGAAATTATTGCCGTAGCTGATATCGGCGGTTCTTTAGATGCACAATATTTTACTCTTCAAGACGATATTGGAACCGTAGGTTTCTGGATTGATGTAGATAATAGTGGAACAACAACTCCAGGTACTGGAGCTGCAAGAGAAGTAGAAATAACTACAATTACTACTGGCATGACAGCAGCACAGGTTGGTACTGTAGTATATACTGCAATTATTGCCGATGCTAAGTTTGAAGCAGGGACAGATAGTGGAGATGGTAGATTTAGAGTACAGAGTTCAACTACAGGTACTAAAACCGATGGTGTAGATGGCGATACTGGATTTTATATAAGAGAATATGTTGCCGGTGTAGCAGATACATTAGATAGAGTTATTGCAGTTGAAAATATTAGAAAAACTTTAACAGATAATACAAGTATTGCCGTTCAGCCTATTGATAATAAAATTCCAGTATTTGCTAGTGGAACTATAACACTCCCTGCTGCTTCAGGCAGTAATATTACGGTTAGTGTTGGAGATCCTCTGTTATTAACTATTGCTAATGATAAGTTTCAAAAATTATTAATTGCCTTAGATACTGATGGAAATATAGTTCTAATTTCAGGTACAGATCAGGCTACTAAAGCGGCAGCACAAGCTGAAGAAATAAGTACTACAGAGCGTTTAATTGGTGAATATATTATCAGCACAGCAACTGCTGCAGTAAATGATGTTACTAATAGTGACATTACTCAATATTCAGGTGGCGGCGGTGCAGGTACTGGTGGTAGTGGTATGCTTAACTT
>SDBT01013443.1_pt1 | contig 13111 bp, 10 predicted proteins | sample 2277101 | NCBI WGS metagenome assembly SDBT01 (sample SAMN10404973, study PRJNA504765) | marine sediment metagenome | isolation source: marine sediment core GS10_PC15, 103 cmbsf | place: Arctic Ocean: Southern Knipovich Ridge | collected 2010 | reverse complement strand
AAATTGTACCTATATAGCCAAGATTTCCAGTTATTAGTATTTTTTCCATTATTTAAAAATTATTTTTTTTATTTACCAGACTTTCCAGAAAGCTCTGTCATTTTCCCATAACATATTTAAATGATTAACATCTCTTTCATGATCCATACATTCCCATTCACCTTCATGTTTATATACCATCACTTCACCTATATCTGTTAATTTTTCAAGAGGGCCTTTTTCGAAGTCACAGCTCTCGTCTGGGGTAAGGTATTCTAATAATTCTCTATTAAAAACCATAAATCCTCCATTAATTAACCCTACTGATGTTTGAGATTTTTCTTTGAAGGAAATAATTTTACCATCTTCTTCATATAATTCACCAAAACGAGAGGGGGCATGAACTCCTGTAATGGTAACCATCCTTCCATGAGATTTATGAAATTTTAATACATCGTTTATATTTATATTAGCAACACCATCACCATAAGTCAACATATTAATTTCTGAATCAAGATATTTTTCAATTCTTTTTATTCTGCCACCTTTTAATGTATTTAAACCAGTAAATGCTAATGTGACTTTCCAATTTTCATTACTATCGTTACTATGAAAAGCTATATTTCTATTTGATAAATCAATTGTAAAATCACTATTTTTAGCATTATAATGATAGAAATAATCTTTAATTACATCTGCCTTAACTCCTAAACAAATTATAAAATCATTAAAACCATAATAAGAATAAATTTTCATTATATGCCATAGTATCGGTTTATCACCGATTTTTACAATTGGCTTTGGAATTAAATCTGCTCTATTTCCCAGTCTGGTACCAAATCCACCTGCTAAAATTATAACCTTCATAGTCTTAATATAAATATCTTTCTTGACTTAAATTCACTTGATTATGATAAAGTAAATGTTGTCTTTTTCAATCCTTTAAATATTCGAAATTTTTATTGAAAAATCCAAATTATCTAAGATCTTTTAAGTTTTGAGTTATATTTAATTTTTTGAATTATTTCGAGGGGTTACAAAACTCAGCTAAAGGCAAAAGAATTTATTATAAATTAATTAATAGATTTTTCACATGATTAAAAAATTATCTTACTTGTAAGAATGCATAATTGTTTTTTAAAAGAAATTATGAAATGATTTTTCAATAGTTTATTAATTTAAGGTGTAAAAATCACTCCAAAATATTTAAATCAAAAAATTAATTTAAGAATAACATCTCATGAAAATCAGTTTCATTATCCCTACTAAAAATGAACACGGGAATGTGGATAGATTAGTTAAGAAAATTAATGAGATTTCGGAAAAATACAATCTAGATAATGAATTATTGGTTATTGATGACAATAGTACAGATGGGACTATAGAAGATGTAGAACTGTTAAGTAGATCTCAAAAAAATCTAAATTTATATCAAAGATCTGATTATTCTCATTTATTTCCTAAATATCCTAAAAAATGGAAGTATCTCGGAATTGGAAGTGCGCATAAAGTTGGTTATCATTTAGCCAAAGGTGACATCATGATCACTATAGATGCAGATCTCTCCCAGCCTCCTGAAAAAATAATGGATATGATTAACCTAATTAAAAATGGCTATGATATCGGTATTGGCTCTCGATATATAAAGGGATCAAAATCGGAGCAAAAAATATTAAATCGTATTATAAGTCGGACGGGAAATATATATCTTTCTATTATGCTTGGACTCAATATAACGGATTTTTCGAATGGCTATCGAATAATTAAAAAAGAAATATGGGAAAAAATAAAGAGATATGATTACACTAATGAAAATAATTTTTTAATTGAACTTCTATACTATGCCCATATAAATGGCGCAAAAATAATGGAAACACCTATACATTTTAAAAAAAGAGAAATAGGGAAATCAAAAACACCAGTTAAGGAAGAGGTTTTGAAAGCTTTATATTTACCTATTAGAATAAGACTTTTGAACCATAAATCGAGGCGTTAGATAGAGATTACTAGGTCCGAATCCAAATCCCCTCGGATTTTTGATTACCCCTTGAAAATAGACTTTTTCTAGGTAGAAGTTATTAGTTCTAAACAGGATTTGCTAGTAATATATGGATCATGCTTTACGAGGCGATCCTCCTCGCAATATCGCGAAGAAATTACGAAAATATTAGTTTAGAGCATTATTAGATATGTATTTCTTGTAATATAATAATAATAAAACACTAACAAAAATAGAAATAAAAATTAAATACTTTAAGTAAAAAAAAATAGCAAATATTGAATATTCCCATCCTGGATAAAATGCAAACATATAAGTGGTTGTGGGCCAATAAAAAATTACAAAAACAGCAATTAATCCGATTAGAACGAGTTTATTTTTTTTTAAAAAACCAATACCTTTCTCATCTTGATTTAAAAATGGAATAAAAAGCAACATGGTTAATGGGAATAAAAAAAGTAATATTCTTATTACTAATCTCCAAAATAATATTAAACAAAGAGAGAAAAAAGCAAATTTTTCTTCAATTTTCAACTTAGTATTTAAAAATATAATCAAAATAACTGTATACATAATAATATTTAATGTGAAAGCAATACCTTCTTGAACAGAGTCAGAAATTGGAATAAATTTTTTTCTGAGATCTCTTAAATAAAAATGTTTTACGGAAAATTCATTCCACTTTAAAAAAATTTTCATATAGTCAAAAATAAGCCTAGGATATATAACAAATAATATATTTTGGACAAATATCATTAAGAACGCAATACAATACTTTTTAATATTTTCCTTTTCAAATAATTCACTTCTAGAAATATCATGAAATAAGTAAATTAAGAGGAGAAATAATAAATATGGTCCCGTCGAAATAATAAAAACAAATAAGCCGTAATTTACTAAATAAAACTTAACGTTTTTTTTAATATTTTCCATATTATATTGGAGTTCCCTTCTTAGAATAAAAAAGAGTATGAAGCCAATAGTATATTTAGCTTGATTCAAAAGAAATTGAAAAAATACAACTGATCCATTTGATATTATTATTAGAAATAAAAATCTATACTTTTTTTCCTTAAGACCTAACAGAATCAATATTTTGTCATATTCTCGTGTAAAAAATATTGCTACAATATAGCTAAAAAGAAAAAAAAAATAAGGTGCAATAAAACGAGGAAGTAATGAAAATGTGATAGAGAAAAACATAGCAAACCCAGGCAAATAAACATAACCAACATCATACCCTTCATAATCATATGTGTAAAGTTTTGATGGATCTTTTAGAATTTGCTTACCTGAAAGATAAAAGATCATAAAGTCTTCCTGGTAAAGATCATTTAATATAAAATTTCTTGTCCACAAAAAATATAGAGCCCATATACCAATACATAAAATAGGTATTATTAAATATAGATTTTCTTTAAAATTAATAGAAAAAAATTTAAAAAAGAAAAAGCTTATAATCGATGAAGTAAAAAACGCAATTATAATAACGAGTAGAATTAAAATTACATTATTAATCATAGTTTGATAAATTAGCTTAATTCTTTTATGGTATAACTTTAATTAGATTAGTATTAATCGATTTAATAATTTTTCTTTATTTTTATAAATATTTAATATTTCATTAATCTAATATAAATTCTAATTTTCTTGAAGCCTTGAATTGAATAATCATATTGAATATATATAATAATTAAAAATGAGAAGGTAAGTTTTATTTTTTATTGAAATATACCTAAATTTAATTATCGTTAAAAATACTATAAATTATAACATCTAAAATAATAAGTTTTTAAAATTGTAATGAACATTTTATATTTTGTACACGGATTTCCCCCTAGTATTGGAGCGGGAGCAATAAATGCTTATAAAATAGTTGAATATCTAGCAAAAGCAGGTCATAAAATTTTAGTTTTATCACCAGGTGTTTTTAGTAAGATTAATAGAAAATCAAACTTGAAAGTAAAGAATTTACTCTCAGATTTCGAGGTGGACATCAAATATTCAAGTTCATTTATTAAAATTCCTTTTAATCTCGTTTTTTCGCATTTTGAAAATATGTTAAAGTATTTAATTAATTTAAAACCTATTTTTCAACCAGATATTATTTTAAGCCAATATCAAGCATATCATTATGCGAGTGTAGTAGGTGGATATGTTTCAAAAATTCTAAAAATACCTCATATTATTAGATCTCATGATATTTTTTTCAATACAAAAGACTTTTCATTGCCTCTAAAGGTTTTTCATTCAATGATATATTCAAGAATTTATAGCTCTATCTTAAACTGTAATAAATTTTATGTTACTACATCTGAAATGAGAAGATATTTTTTAAAATTCAAGAAATTGAATAAAGTGAATTTTGAAATTCATCATAATGGGATAGATACTAAAGATTTTTTTCCTTTTAAAAATCAAGAGGAATTAAAGGATAAATATAATTGCAACGATATTCTTTTATTTATAGGACAAATTTCTCGAGATTATGACCTTAATTATATTATTAAAGTATTACCTGAAATTTTAAAAACTCATAAAGATACTCATTTTATAATCATTGGAAGTGGACCACACCAAGAAGAACTTTTAAACGTAATAAAAAGAAATCAATTAACTAAGCAAGTCCATTATTTAGGTATAAAACCTCATGAAGAAATCCCATTTTATATCAATAATTGTGATATCGGAATAGGGAGAATAACTCATGAAAGAAGTTGGAGATATATGATTCCTGTGAAATGTTTAGAATATATGGCTTGCAATAAACCTTTTATAACTGCTCCTTGTTCACAAGATTTAATAAAAAATAATGACGTAGGGCTATTATTAAATAGAAATTTTACTGAAAAAGAATTGACAAATAAATTTCTTTACTTAATAGAAGATGCTAGTCTGAGAAAAAAATTGGGAGATAACGGATTAAAAAAAATACACAAGAAATTTCTTTGGGATGATATTATGATTAAGTTTATTAAAGATTTAAACCAAGTGGTTTCGAATTAGTTAAGTCTATAGCAAATTTATTAATTTAATCGAATATTTTATTGAATTAATAATATAGAGGAATATATCAAAAAATATTAATAAAAATTCCTAAAAAATATTTCTCTTTAATTTTCAAGTACGATTGTTGATTTAAATGCATATTTGTTTAATTTTGGGAAATACCCATCCAAATAAGAAATTAAGACTAAATGTTGGGGGAATTGCAAACCAGATTTTACTTTTATTACCTGCCTATGAAAAAATTGAAGATATTAAAATCTCCCTTGTAACAAAATATACAGAATATAAACCTCGTTCAAACAGAATAAAGATACATGAAATTCATAAATTTCATAACTTTTTGCTTGATACAGTTTATTTCTTTCTAAAATCTCCTTTAACAATAATAAAAATCCATAAAAAAGATCCTATTAATATAATTAACTTTCATAATAGCACTTATTTTTATAGTTTTATTATCCTCATTAGATTGATTTTTAAAATTCCAGTTTTAATGAAAATTCCATTGGATTTTGCAAGCTTTCTCAGAGATACTTCCATGCCAAAGGAAAATAAAATAAGAACAAGAATTCTTAATTATAGTTGGTTTAAGATCTTCAAAAAAATTATATTAAAAAAAATAAATTTCATAAGAGCAATTAATAAAAAAATTTATGACGATTTAATAGATTTAAATTATCCAAGAGAAAATATCTTAGAAATCCCCAATGGAATAAATAGTAGAGCCTTTATTGGTCTTCAAAAAAATAAACATGATGTTAGTCATTTCGGATATGTTGGAAGATTAGTACAAATTAAAAATCTAAGGATTTTATTATTTTCTTTTAAAAATTATTTTTCAAAATATCCGTTAGATAAATTATTTATATATGGAATTGGACCAGAAAGAGAATGGATCTCTAAATTTATAAAAGAAAATGATTTAACTGGAAATGTTATCCTACATGGATTTGAAAAAAATAAAAGTAAAATTTATTCTAATATTGATGTATTAATTGATCCCTCATTAGCACAAGGTATTTCAAATTCAAATTTAGAAGCTATGTGTACAAGTACACTCCTGATTGCATCTGATGTTTTTGGAAACAGAGATGTAATTAAGCATAAATTAACAGGGTTGCTGTTTAATCCTTTTATAAAAGAGAGTTTATTAAGCCAATTGCATTACTTCAAGAGTAATCCGGAGATTATAAAGAATATTATAGAAAATGCAAAAACTGAGATTTTAACTAATTATGATATTGATAAAATTACTAATAAAATATACAGTTATTTAAGGTCAAATCTATCTTGATTTAAATAAAAATGATTTTTTTAACATTATTACTTATACTTATTTAAAATTTGAATTAGGTCTAAAAAAAAATTATGACTAACCTAAATTATAAATGGCTTTCATATAGACGAAAAATGCTTGATGTACTTCAAGAAAAGTATGATTACCTTTATGAAGGAATTGTGTTAGATATTGGAGGGCGTGATCTTGGTGAATATCAAAAACCGAAGGAAAAAGTTAAAAAATGGATTTTTGCTGATATAAATAAAGATAATAATCCTGGTATAGTTCTAGACGTTGCTAATATGGAAAAAATAGAATCAAATAGTATTGATGTTGTAAATGCTATAGAACTTTTTGAGCATGTACAAGATATAGATAAAGGAATAAAGGAATGCTATCGTGTTTTAAAAGAAAAAGGTCTTTTACTATTATCTTCCCCTTTTTTATTTCATGTCCACGCTGATCCTTATGACTTTCAGCGTTGGACATCGATAAAATGGCAAAGTGAATTATTAAAGATTGGATTTAAAATAGAGAAATTAATAATAATGGGTAAATTTTTTTCAATTTTAGCTCAAATGATAAAAACCATGCTTAGATCTATTGCGGCTTATTTATATAAAGGAAGATTGATATTAAGCACTATACTACCTTTTTTAAATTTAATGTCCAGACTTGATAACAGATCTTTCGTAAAAAACCATCCAGTATTAGCTAATTATCATTATGGATATTTTATTATTGCGAGAAAATGATTTCATACCTCTTTAATATGGTGAAATAAGCGGATGAAAAAATTGAGTAAACTAGGAAAAATTATTTCTCCATCAAATGTTTATAAAATTAGAGATATTGTCCTCTTTATTTTAGATAAAATGGGTATAAACACCATATTTAGGTCAAGAAATAAAAACAAATGCATTATTCTATTTGGTCACGGGGTAAGTCATCGCCTTATCAATTTTTCACAAAGACACATTGCTGTTAGCGAATTTGAGAAACAAATAAAATACCTAAAAAAGAAAAAATATACTTTCATAACATTATCTGATCTAACTCAGAAAATTAAGCATATGGAATATTATAATCAAAAATATGTAATATTTACCTTTGATGATGGATTTAAAAATGTAGTAAAAAATGCATATCCCATAATGGAAAAATATAATGCAAAAGGATGTATTTATGTTGTATCAGATTTTATCGGAGACGAAAAGCTATTTTGGACAATATATATTGACCTATTAGTTAGAAATGCGCCTAATTCAAAATTAAAATTTATTTTTAAAAACAAAGAAATATCTTATACTTTTAAAAATGAGAATGAACTTCATCGGGTTTCTAGAGATATAAAACATAAACTTAAATCATTGAAAAATCCTGAAAGATTCTCTCATTTAGAGCAATTTAGTCTGCCAAATAAGATTTCTTCTTTTAAAACAGTCCCAGTTGAATATCTAACTGTAAATTGGGATGATTTAAAATCATTAAATAAAAATATTTTAGAAATTGGGTGTCATACAAAAACTCATCCCAATTTAACTTCTTTGGAAACTTTTGAAGAATTTCAACAAGAATTAATGGAATCAAAACGTACCATTGAAAATAAAATTGGTTATGAAATAAATCAATTATGTTATCCTTCTTGTGTATTCAATAATAAAGTAATTCATTATGTGAAGAAATTTGGATATCAAACTGCCACCACGTGCAAAGAAGGTTTTAATACTCATGAAACTGATTTATTTCAATTAAGGAGAATTCAAGTGAAAAATAATTTTATCGTGTTTAAAGCAAAAATTAGTGGATTATATTTTTTAATTCAAAAAATTTTTAATCAGCTAGTATCTTTAAAATAATCTTAAATAAAAATATTGGACGAATAATGAAAAATTTATCAATTTAATAGATTGTAAGAGTAATTATAGTAAATATTAAAACAAAACTTTTATTTTGCTCTTTATTTGAGTAAATTATGAGAATCTTATTTCTTTGTAATAACTATTATTATAGGAGAAAAATAGCAAGATTTAGATTTCATTCTATGAAGGCAATTGGTCGTCTTGTACCTATGGACTGGTGGGGAATTGGATGGAATGGTTATAATAATAATTTGACAGTTCAAGAAAATTTAAAACAACTTGAAAATAAACCTGATTTAATTGTGGCATATAATCCTTTTGAGATGAAAAACTTTAAGTCTGCAAATATTCCTAAATGTCTTATATATAATGAAATGTGGGATTTTGATTGGACTAAAAAGGAAATATTTGAAAGTGGAGCAGAGCTTGTTATCTGTCACTTTAAAAATGCAATGGCTCCTTATCAGGAGTATTTTAAAGATAAAGTAAAATTTATTCACATACCACATGGCATCGAAAAAACAATATTTAAAGACTATAAGTTGCCTAAAAAAACAAGTATCTCTCTTGTTGCGGGCTTTAAACCAACAGCTCATCCTCTAAAAAGAAAGTTAATTTCTTTATTAATAAAGATCAAAACCATACTTAAAGGTAAACGTAAAAAACTCAAATATCCTGGTTATGTAGCACGAGATTATTATCCCTTTAGAACAAGGTTAGTTAGTATATTAAAAAAGATGTCCTCAAAATATAAAATTAAATTTTTTAAACATCCCGGTAGTAGTGTGAGAAAAGCTTATACTGATAAATATGCTATAGAATTTGCTAAAGCCATCAATTCATCAAAAATTGTTTTATCTACTAGAAGTATTTTTAAATATAGGTTAGCAAAATATACTGAAATACCTATGTGTGGTACTGCTTTAGGTGCAGATTTACCAGATCAAGATCAAGAAGATTTTAAGCAGTTTATAATTGAATTAAATGATAATATGACTGATGATGAAATAATTGAAAAATTAGAATATTATCTAGTACATGATGATGAGAGACAAAATTTAGTGGAAAAAGGATTAGAATGGAGTAAAAATTTCACTCAAGAAGAATATGCTAAGAGATTTATTCATGAGGCAGAAGAATTTTTGAGGGATTATTATAAAAATAAAGAAGCTTAATAGTATACAAAAAAAAGATCTAATTTTTATCTATAAATGATAATTTGTAAAAAACCATCCTGTATTAAGCAATTACCATTTTGGATATTTTATAATTGTTAGAAAATAAAAAATATATTACACTTACTTTTATTAGCATTTTCATACTAATGAAAAGCTAATTAGAACAGATCTATTCTATATTCTAATGAAAATGAAAAATAATTGAACAAATCGTAAAATCATTAAAAAAATCTTTAAATAATAGATAATAATTTTGGATAGAACATTTAAAATTCAGATAATTCTTGTTTTATTTAATAAGTTATTCTTAATACTTTTAGACTTTAATCTAGAGTTATTATTAGAGGATTTAATATAAAATTTATAACTTTTTGATTATTTGAATTTTCAATGAAATATCTAGATAACGAAAAAAAACACCTTCTATTTTTTTCTAAATATGCAGATGAAAGCTTTTGGAATTTAAAATGGGTTGAAAAATGGAATAAAAAAGGTGATAATTTCTACAGTACTGGTACAAAATCATTAATACGTAAAATTACACCTAAGTTTCTAAATCCTGAAGATGGACCTATTCTTGAGGGAGGTTGTGGTTTAGGAGATAATGTTTTTTATCTAAATGCTATGAATTATGATATTATTGGTATTGATTATGCAGAAATTATAATTAAAAAGATTAATAAAGAACTTCCTCAGCTTAAGATTCAACATGGTGATGTTCGTCAAATTCCATATTCTGATAATTTCTTTGCAGGCTATTGGTCATTCGGAGTTATAGAACACTACTTAAGAGGATATTTTGACATCATTAAAGAAATGAAGAGAGTTATTAAACCTAAAGGCTATTTATTTATTACTTTTCCCTATATGTCACCTTTTAGGTTATTTAAATCCAAAATTAACTTATATAAAACTATTACTCGCGGTTATGAAAAAAAAAATGAATTAGCAAAAAAATTTTATCAATTTGCTTTAAATAAAGAAAGAGTAATAAAAGATTTAGAAGAATTTGGATTCAAATTAAAATATATGGAATCATATTCTGGAATTAAAGGATTTAAAGATGAAATTTTTATTTTCAAATTTTTTCTAAAAAGATTTTTTCAGCTTTTATATGATTGTGAGAGACCTAAATTTTTACTGTACTTAAAGGGATTATTAAACAAACTTTTAGCTAAAAAAAGTGGACATGATATTCTCTTAGTACTTCAAAAAAATAACTATTAATGCTTTCTTCCAAATCACAAAAACAAATTATTTTAATCTTATTTTGAGTATTCTTTTTTCTATTTCACCAATTAAATAAAATATCTTATTAAATATCGGGATAATTTGGAAACTTGTTACCATTAAATCTATTTCCTCATAAGTTATTAATGAAAAGATCCCAATAAAAAATAAAAGAAGTCCAAGATAAATAAAAAAAATAATACCTAAAACCAAGATATTATTTAGTAAACCATCAACTGGAATAAAGAATGTAATGAAATTATGAGAGATATATGAGATAATTCCTGACAATATTGCTGTTAAAAAGATATAAACAACATTTTTTAAGTTTCCATATAAAACAGTTCCATAATTTTTATAAATTATTATGTTTCCATAAATTATAGCTACTAATTTTCCAAGAAATATCCCATAAAGTAATCCAAGTCCCCCAAAGAAAGGAATTAATAATATTGAGAAAACTATGCTGGATATAAAAAGAATTAATTCAATTAAAAATACCACATTGGTCTTTTTTTGACCATTTAAAAAGACTGGAACTGTGATGGAACCAATTGGTATTAGTAAATAAACGAGAAAATAGCTTGAAATAAAAGGTGAAGCGATCTTATAATCATCTCCAAAAAAAATAAAAAAAAAATCACCAGAAAATAAAATAATAAAAATCGCTACGGGTAAAATTAAAAGAGCTTCAAATTTCAGGGAAAATTGATAATAATTTATAAGGGATTTCCTTTGGCTCTCGTTTGACCAATCTCTTTTAGAGAATACAGGAAAAAGACTATTTAATATCGCTTTTTTTAAAATGCCAATTAATGCAGCACTTGTAATAGCTACACTTAAATAACTAACTTCAGATATTAAACCATTAGCTGTAAGTATTAAAAAATAAATATCGTTTTGAATTGCAGCAATAAATGACCCTAACATAAGTGGATATCCATATTTAAACATTTTGGATAATTCTTTCCATTTAGTGGCAGATTTTATGTTATCCTTTTTTGGATAAACTTTTTTTAAGAAAAATAAATAAAAGATAACGGTTATTAATGTAGAAAAAACAAATCCAATTGCAGGTCCTAATAAAGTAAAACCAATGAGAATTAAAATAATTGATATAGATGTTCTTAAAAAGGACCTTAAAATTGATCCATATTGGATTATATTCATATCTTGTGCTCCTAGAAAGAAAGATATTAATGCTTCATATAAAATACTTGATATCACACCAATTGCAGCTATTTGAATTAAGATAATCATTCTATCATCTCTAATATTATATATGTTATGAGCGATGAATGAAGGAAAAAATACCACGAATAATGCCAAGAGGGTTCCAATTGAGAATTTGATATAAAGATTTATTCTTATTACGTTTTTCACACCCCTATCATCGTTATCACCCATTTTTCTTGCAATAAAATGGATGCTTGCAAAATTTAAGCCAAGCTCAGAAAAGTTTATAAGTATATTCGGGACAATAAAAGCGATATTGATAAGACCATATTCTTCAACAGATATTAATCTTATAACAAAAATTGTCCCAATAGTTGATACTAGAGTAGATAAAAAGTAACCTACCATAAGAATATAAGAATTCTGAATAAACTTTTTACTTTCTTTTGCTTTCATCTAATAATCAAAGGTTTTTCTTTTTTTAAAACTTTTAGATTTAGCTTCTAACAAGGTGTAATTAAGCATTCTTCGATAAAATCTTGATCCTACCAAATAAATACAAAAAATATCTCTCTTAAATTAGGATAATTATCCTAAGAATAACATAATAAAGAATTTCTTATTATACTATTTATTGAATTTTAATTTAATTATTGCTTTATCTGTGTTTAATGGAAAAGAAAAAAATTTTGATTTTAACAGAAGATTTGATATTTGGTGGAGGAACACAAAGATTCACGTCTTTAATTGCATCTAGATTATCAGAGAAATTTAATGTTTTCATATTAACTTTTTATGATTATGAAAATCGTTATCATTTTGAAGGAAAATATTATTCTCTAAGAGAAAATTTCGGTTTATTTACAAGAATTATTAGTTCCCTTAGAATAAATCAACTAATCCGGCCAATGAGAATTTTTATGAAAATTAAGTCAATTTCTCCAGATATTATTATATCTATCACAGACTTCACTAATGTTTTTACAATAGTAACAAAATTAATGTTTCATATAAAAATTCCTTTAATTATTTCAATTCGAAATAATCCAATTCTGAAATATAAGAAGACTAATAGAATATTCAACATTCTAATAAAATTATTATATCCTTTAAGGGTAGTTGATAAAGTTGTTACGGTATCTAAAAGAATTCAAGTCATATTAGAAAAATTTTATAGATTAAAGAGAAGCAAATTAATAACAATCTATAATGGAGTAGAAATTGAAAAAATTAGGGAAAATCAAATGGACATTATAAAAAATTATCGGGAAGTCTTTAATAATAGTAATTTAATTAAATTTGTAAATGTCGGGAGATTAATTGATGCAAAAGGACATAAATATCTTATTGAAGCATTTTATAAAACTAAAAAGGAAATTCCGAATTCAATCCTAATAAT
>SDBT01013442.1_pt1 | contig 13112 bp, 11 predicted proteins | sample 2277101 | NCBI WGS metagenome assembly SDBT01 (sample SAMN10404973, study PRJNA504765) | marine sediment metagenome | isolation source: marine sediment core GS10_PC15, 103 cmbsf | place: Arctic Ocean: Southern Knipovich Ridge | collected 2010 | reverse complement strand
AAATAGCTACCAAAAAACAGGGATGTTTTTTTGAGCGTCGGGAAGCCGCAATATCAGGAAACAAATAATGTTATATGCTCAGCTAATCCCCCCGTCATCTTGAAAAAAACAGTAAGAAAAATGGGTTGTTTTCCACACGAGGATACCCCACACAAACAAGGAAAGGTAATCACTTACCCGATACTTTCAGGTCAGCATCATCATTACAAGGCTTTCAGCTTAGGTTTTTTATTTGATCCTTCCTATTTTTTTCTGCGCAGTTTAGGAGAACTATTTTCGCCAAATGCTTTGATTGTTTAAGAATCTGAAAATATCCAAATTTGCCGGAAAATAATAGCCCAAAACCCATATCTCTTTGGGGTAATAATCCATATCTGGTTAGAAATATCTAAAAGCTAAAGCGATTCTATGGCCGGACTGTAGGCCGGATGTAATAATTCACCCACACGGGAAAAAAATTGTTGACAATTTATTCAATATATGTTAATTTAGTTAGAAATAAAGATATAATATACATAATATGAACAAGTATATAGATAAACTGAAATACTTAACAAGTTTAGGACTGAGGAAATATAATGTCTCAACCTAAACAAGCGGGAAAAGAAGTCAATAATTTAGTTACTAGCTTAAAAAGAGGTTTAGCTGTCCTTGAGTTCGTCGCCCTATCGAGCTACGACCCTAATATTTCCCAAATAGCAGCTGGCCTAAGATTTAATCGTGCTACGACATATCGTCTCGTTAATACTTTACAAGTACTAGGATATCTCCAACAGGTTAATGAAAAGAAAGGTTATAAAATAGGTTTGAAAATATTGCCTTTAACAGCAAGTTCCCTAGATAATAGTACGCTGCGTCTAAAATCCCTTCCTTATCTTCAAAAACTTTCAGAAGAGTCAAGAGAAAGAGTTAATCTAGGTACTATGTTTGACGGAGAAATTATTTACTTAGCGGGAGTTGAAAAGCCACAGCTCCCATCCATTTATACGCGATTTGGGAAGAGAGCCCCAGCGCATTGTTGTTCTTTGGGAAAGGTCATTCTGGCATACTTACCTGAAGAAGAATTAAATCTTTATTTAGAAAAACACCCACTTAGAAAGATAACTGAAAATACCATTACAGATGTTGAGTACTTCAAACAGCACTTGAGAGAGATTAGGTCTAAGGGTTATGCGATCGATAATGCCGAGCACATACCAAATTCATATTGTATTTCCGCTTTGATAAACGATTCAACAGGACTAGGTGTAGGCTCGATCAGTATAAGTTCTGCGGATATTGAAAAGTTAAAAAATCAAAAGGAAAATCTTAAAAGAACTGCGGAGATTATATCACACCTAATGGGATATACCCTGAGGTAAAATAAGTGTGACGATGTCTATTGAATCAAAAAATGCGAGAACATAAAGGAGATAAAATGGAAAAACTCATTATTACCGTAACAGTAGATTCTTCTATGTCCTATCCTGGCAATCATTTTTGTCCTTCGCCGACCATGGAGAATATAGATAGTATTGTGGATGAGTACGTTCGAAGTGTGAATGCTGGAGCTGCAATTTGTCATATCCATGGCGTACACCAAGTTGAAAATGTTATTGCAGAAGACGGGAAAAAACTATCTAAAATAGACTTCCGTGGATGGAAAGCTATGCATTATGGGATTAAATCGAAGGTGGATGCAATAATACAATATGGGATAGCCTCAGCACGTTTTGCCGAGAAGTCTAAATTAATGGAACAAGGGCCTGATATGATGTCCATCTGCTTCACGGCGCATGATGAATATTTCCGTCCTGATCCTAGTTACCCTCCTGTAGAATTATATTCTGTTCATCCTAGAGAAGAATTAATTATGTATTGCCGAGAGATGCTTAGAAAAGGCGTTAAAGCTGAAATAGAGTCTTTCAACACGGGTGCTTTTTGGAATATAGAATATATAAGGAACCAACCAGATAATCTTCTTCCGGACCCAGTATACACTACTTTGTTTATGGGATGGCCAGGTGGCATGTATACCTATCCGGATATGGAATCTATTCTACATTTCAAGAATCATTTGCCCAAGAACTGTATCTGGAATCTAAGTAACATGGACCCCAAAACCCACTGGATTAATTTGTCTTGGGCCATAACTCTGGGTGGTAACATTAGAGTGGGTTGGGAAGACAATCCATATATAGATGGAGAGCTCGCTGATTCGAATGCACGAATTGTTGAGAAGATAGTTAGAATATCTCGCGAACTAGGACGGGACATTGCTTCACCCGATGAAGCTAGATCTATACTTGGTTTGCAGAAAAATAAATCTTGAGATGAAATATGATGATATATAAGGAAAAGCAAAAAAATCCAAACGAGATAAGTTTTAATGATACCAAATAAAGGAGATTGAGATTGAATAAAAAACCTAGATTCGCAATATTAGGAGCAGGAGGAGGAGGCCAAGTAATGGCTGCTGATCTCACTCTGAAAGGTTTTCAAGTTAATCTATATGAACATCCAAGTTTCAGGCAAACCATCGACCCTATAATTCATCAAGGGGGAATTTATTTAACCGGAGTCTTAGGACGTTATTTTGCTAGATTGAATAAAGTTACAACTGATATTCGCGAAGCAATTGACGGAGTTGATATAATCAATATAATTGTACCGGCTTTTGCTCATAGAATATTGTGCCAAGAACTTGCTCCGGTTCTCAGCGATGGCCAGATGGTGATATTTCACCCAGGATATCTGGGTTCTATCTTGCTATCAAGAATGCTTACGGAAGTGAATCCAGATATAAAAGTAATATTAGCAGAAGCTCAAACCATGCTCTACAATTCTCGCAACAAAGAACCAGCTCACGCATGGGCTTTCGGAATAAAGAAAAATCTCCAACTTGCAGCTTATCCCGGAAAACACACTCAAAAAGTAGTCGAGGCCATAAATATAGCATTTCCCCAATTTGTCCCGGCAAGAGATATAATGGAAACATTTCTTAATAATATTTCACTTGTGTTTCATCCGGCACCGACGTTATTAAACGCCGGGAGGGTAGAGTCTACAAAAGGGAATTTCAAATACTATTGGGATGGAGCTACAGATTCCGTAGCTAGATTGATGGAATCTATAGATGAAGAGAGAATCAGTATAATAAAAAAATTAAGACTAAAAAGTGATTATTGCAAAGATTGGCTAAAAATCATGTATTCACAGTACGGAGCTAAAGGAAACACGCTCAGAGAAGTTTTACTAAATTGTAGTAACTATGAAACTGGCGCTACTCCAAGTAGTCTTAAATTTACTTATATAAGCCAAGATGTACCGTATGGGCTAGTACCAATGATAAACTTTGCTGAACATATTGGATTAGAATTACCTATAGCTAAGACAATTGTCCAATTAGCATGTTATATCAATCGAACTGACTACTGGGCAGAAGGTTATACGATGGAGACCTTGGGTATGCAAAAAATGGATATAAACGAAATTATAGCGTTTCTCCATGAAGGTAATGATATATGATCAACTTTTTTTGTTCTATATCAGATACAATCGAACTAATTCGTGCTACTAGAGGAGAAATTCCTGCTGATATAGTTATAAAAAATGGAACGCTCATCAATGTTGTAACAGCTGAAATATACAAATCAGATATAGCCGTTAAAAATAGATATATTATAGCTGTTGGAGATGTTGACTATTGTATCGGAAAAGATACAACAATTATTAATGCCAAAAATAAATATATATCGCCTGGCTTGATTGAGACTCACATTCACGTATCTGGAAGTCATTTGAGTATGCCGGAACTTGCTAGGGTATTAATTTCACATGGCACTACTTCAATATCAACGGATTTTTGTCATATTGCGATTGTAGCAGGAATAGAAGGAATTAGGTTTTTTCAAGATAGTATTAATAACACTCCTCTAAAAAATTTATTTGTTGTCCCTACTTCAGGATATTTCCAAAATCGTCAATTAGGGTTTGCACCTACACCGTCAGCTTTAACAATCGATCATCTAAAACAAATGCTGGATTGGCCTGAATGTATAGGTTTAGGTGAAACAACTTATGAAATCCTAAAGGATGACATGGCTCTAATTGAGCTATTTAGTTTTGCAAAGAATAAAAATAAAGTAATTACAGGGACAGGAACTGGTGCAAAGGGAATTGATTTAAATGCTTATATTTTTACTGGAGGTAAATCTGATCATGAAATGAAGTCCGCAATAGAAACGATCGAGAAAGCACGTCTTGGAATTCACATGCATATTCGTGAAGGTTCAGCTGCTTCAGATTTAAATGAGACAATTAGGGCGATAACAGAATATAAAATAGATCCACGATATTTTATGTTCTGTACAGATGAGGAAGAACCAGCAAGATTAAAAAAAATAGGTAATATTGATTACAAAATAAAAATGGTGATAGAAAGAGGACTCAATCCGATAACTGCCTTTCAAATGGCTACTATCAATGCAGCAGAATTTTTAAAAGCTTCAGAGTATATAGGAAGCATAGTGCCAGGTAAAATTGCTGATATTGTTTTAGTTGATTCTTTAGAAGAAATCAACGTATCCACAGTTATAGTGAACGGTAAATTAGTATTTGACGATTATGATTACTTTGGGGGAGGCGAACCAACAAAGTACCCCTCCAATATGACCCACTCTATAAAATATCAAAGAAATATCAAAATCGAGGATATTAACATCGTAGCATCAAGTAATGAATCTGTCTTAGTAAATGTCATACTAGCTAAAGAGGGCAGCCTTATTTCAGATCATTTAACTGCAAGGTTAAAGGTAAAGAATAGAAAAATTGAGTCAGACACGAACCACGATATACTAAAAATTGTAATGATAGAAAGGCATTCAGGATCTGGAAAAATAGGTATAGGTTTTATTAAGGGATTTGAATTGAAGGAAGGCGCGATTGCTGAAAGTTTTAGTCCAATGTCTGAGAATATTGTTGCGGTTGGAGTAGATGATGAGAGCATCTGTTTTGCAGTGAATAAATTAAAGGAAATAGGCGGTGGTCAGATTGCTGTCAAAAAAAATCAAATACTCGGTCTTTTAGAACTTCCAATATTAGGACTGATATCTGATAGTCCATTAGATGAAGTTATTAGAAAAACTAATAACTTATCCAAGGCAGTGTCCGAGTTGGGCTGCAAATTTAGATCTCCATTTATGACCCTTGGTTTTATGTGCTTATCACCCTTAGGAAAGCTCAAAATAAGCGAACGTGGACTTTTTGATTGTGAAGCGAAGGAAGTAGTGCCTTTAATTAAATTATAGATTGTTTTATCAATAATAAAATGATTTATGAATAGATTTTACTATTGGATTTTAGAAGAAAGGAATTAAAATGCTTCGTAATATAATCGGACCGGGAGAAGGAACAACTGGTGAACTTCATGGAGGAGTAGGGACTTTTCGAATCTTAATTGATAAAGAAATATCTGGTGCAAAAAATTTCTCGCTCCTCTTTAACATAACAAATCCGAATAGAGATAGCGAAGCGCATTCACATAAACAAGAACATGGTTTCTATATGCTAGAAGGAAAAGGCATAATGGAAATGGAAAAAAGACTCTATAGAGTAGGACCGGGAACAGCTATATTTGTGCCGCCAGGAGTTTCGCATAAACTAACTTGTAGAGGTGATATCCCGCTTCGTTACCTCGTTATATATTCACCTCCAGGTCCTGAATTAGAACTCAAGCGGGAAGGGAGGGATGCTTTCGGAAATAAATATTAGCCTACAATCAACTAGACATGGTAGTTCAAACAATTTGGAGGACGAACCTATAAAAATGGGTTCTAGAAGAGAGATTTAGTTTTGGTTTGTGCTTTATTGCACAATCACGAGAAAGGAGGGATGCCTTTGGAGAGAAAATATCCATAAATATTTATCGAATAGATATTTTAAAACAGGAAAAAATAGATAGGAGGAAATAAATGGAAACTAAAAGTAGAATATTCTTTAACTATAAATATGCCTTTTTCATTATAGGTATAATGTTTTTGTTCACACTACATGTAGATGCTAGCCCCAAAGCCGAAGAGATATCCCAGACCAAGGATAGGGAGGAATTACGTTTCGGTTTAGTTGGAGAAGTCGAAACCCTAGACCCACACAATATAAATGATATGAATGGAGAGATTGTTTTTGCGGGTACACTTTATGAAAACCTTATTGAAATTAATAATGATATGGAAGCTGTCCCAAAGCTAGCAACTAAATGGAATGTTTCTTCTGATGGAAAAAATTGGACTTTTAATTTACGAAAGGGAGTCAAATTTCATGATAATACCCCTTTTAATGCCCAGGCAGTAAAAGCAAACTTTGATAGATATATAAATGAAAAACCCCGTCGATGGAACTTGTTCCAGCACTTCTTACAATCAGTAGATGTGGTGGACGAATATACTGTAAGAATAAACTGCACCACACCATATGCACCATTTCTAACAATATTAGCAACAGAACACGCTCAAATCATTAGCCCCACAGCATATAAAAGATATGGTAACAAAGATTTTGGACGACACCCAGTGGGGACTGGACCTTTTAAATTCAAAGAATGGATCCCAGATCATGAGATAGTACTTGAAGCAAATGAAGATTATTGGGATGGTGCTCCTCGTTTAAATCGCATTGTCTATAAACCAGTTCCAGATGCAACTACTCGGATATTAATGCTTGAAGCTGGAGAATTGGATGTAATTTTAATTGCACCACTCTCTGAATATAATAGAATAAAGGAATCAGAATCTATGCAAGCTGCTCTAAGAGGTGCACCTAATATGGTACGTCTGGCTTTAAATAATATCAAACCTCCTTTTGATAATAAAATGGTGAGGCAAGCAGTTGCATGTGCGATTAACAGAAAGGAGATTGTTGAAAATCTTTTCTTGGGGGTAGGTGAAACTGCACAATCATTTGCACTTCCATACGTAAAAGGAGCTCATATAGTAGATCTTTGGCCTTATGATCCTACGAAATCGTTAAGAATATTAAATCAACTAGGGTGGAGCCTGGGTTCAGATGGTATACTAGTAAAGGATGGTGAACCTTTTAATATTACTATAATGACTCCTTCTGGTCGTTATCCTATGGATAAGCAAATAGCTGAAGCGATTCAAGCGCAACTTAGGGAAATTGGAATTGTCGTAAAGGTTGTGGTGCTTGAAAGCACGGCATTTATAAAAGCCATACTTCTTACAGAAGAAGAGAAGAAAAAAGAAAATGTATGGGATGGAATGATCATTAGTTTGTTAGCCGGTCCTGATATGAATGATGCATTAAGAGATAACTTCACTACGGAAGCAATTCCTCCAGGAGGTATTAACTTGAGTAGCTATAGCAACGTAAAAGTAGATAGACTGGTGAAACAAGGAGTAGTAACTCTCGACGAGAACGAAAGACAAAGAATCTATAAAGAAGTGCAAGAGATGCTTATCGAAGACGTTCCTATGATTCTAATTAATTATGGTATAGATTTTGCGGCATTGAGTCGTAAAGTCCACGGAGTTGAGTATGCATCCCCGGTCTGGAACATCACTGTCACAAAGAATGCATGGGTAGAAAAATAGCTACGTTTAATGAGAAAGAAGTCGTATTTGCGACTTCTTTCTCCACCTTTTTGATGATACAGTTTTTTTTACTTACGCAGAGTTTGATTGGCTTGCGCGTGGGCAATTGGGAGGGGAATTTTGATTAGCTTGAAGATGCATGGAAGAAACATGCTTTGGTTATGGTTTCTACAGAACGGAGTATCACGTAGTATGGATTCAAAATTATCGGCGGAGAGTTTTCAATCTTGGCGTTAAGGATAAATAAGTATGCTTTTTTCGAAGATGCTATGGGAGATGTATGTAGGAGATAGTCGAGATAAGCATAAGAGTAGAACACATATATATAGTGTTATTATCCTGCACAAATATACTATTCGGGATAATCGGAAGAATTAAGGGCAGGAGCGCAAATATATTAAAGAAAAGGTCTGCACGGCTATGGGACGTACAGTGAAATGAAAACATTGTGGGGACCCGAGGGGATAAATTGTTAAAAATACGGTTTAAAGCGAACTATATTAAAGATATCTTGAGTGACAATGGATCTATAATTGAGGTCAAGCAAAACTTTATTTTTGAAAGTGCCGCGTACTTGCAAGTGAGTATCTACAGGTATTTAGTGTGATTCTTGGATATATTTTTCGTAGAATCATTTCAATGTTCCCAATACTCCTGGGTGTTACTTTTATATCTTTTATACTACTTCACGCTATACCTGGAGATCCTGCAGAAACGATTGTTGGTTTTTCAATTACTCCAGAGGCGTTAGAAAAAACAAGACATGAGCTTGGACTAGATAAGCCTCTACATCTTCAATACTTTATATATCTTAAAAATATAGTACAAGGGAATTTGGGCTATTCATTTAGGACTAACCGACCGGTAGCTACAGAAGTAGTTTGGAGATTACAGAATAGTCTGAAGTTAGCACTTGTTGCTATGATAATGGCTGTTTTTATAGGTGGAATAATCGGTATATTTTCTAGTCTTTGGTCTGGTCGCTTTCTTGATAATATAGCTACCATCTTAACCATTGTATCATTATCAATCCCATCATTTTGGGTTGGGACATTATTAATTCTTCTAATTTCAGTTTATCTAGGAGTATTACCTGCTGGAGGGATGAGCGGCCCTCTTTCATTTATTCTTCCTGGATTTACACTAGCAATACCACCTGCTGCTTATTTATCTCAAATGCTTAAAACGAACCTTTCTGAGGTATTAGAAATGGATTACATTAGAACTGCTAGAGCTAAAGGAGCTTCTACTAGAATAATTGTTGTCAGGCATTCCTTGAAAAATGCTTTAATGCCCGCCCTTACAGTACTTGGACTACAATTTGGTTACATTATGGGAGGAAGCGTAGTTGTAGAAACATTGTACAGTTGGCCAGGGCTGGGAAGAATGGTTGTTACATCTATAATTGGTAGAGATTATCCAATGGTTCAAGGTGCCGTCCTAATACTAGCTGTCATATTCATCTTTGTGAATCTTATTGTAGATGTTATCTATTTTTTCCTTGATCCTAGACTAAAAGCAAAAATAGTTGAAATAAAATAAGTAAGGTTAAAAAAAAGAAAAAGAATGGAAATGTCTAAACATCATCCGAATATACAAAATTATTTTATGAAAATTGTAAAAGACAAGATGGGATTAATAGGTTTTCTAATTATTATAACTTTTTTGGTTGTAGCATTATTAGCTCCAATTATTTCACCATATGATCCCTATGAACAGAACTTGCCCAACAAATTATCTCCTCCTTCTAAGGAGCATTTACTTGGGACCGACGAATTCGGAAGAGATGTGCTATCCAGGATCATATTCGGAGCGCGTACATCGTTGGAAATTGCGTTTTTGTCAACAAGTATAGCCTTGGTAATTGGTGTTACATTTGGAACACTTAGTGGCTTTTATGGTGGAATAGTAGATAGCATTTTGATGAGACTGATGGATATTTTTCTCGCTTTCCCAGGAATGATTCTTGCATTAGCAATTATTTCAATTGTTGGACCTGGCCTTATCGGAATTATCATTGCAACATCAGTGTATTCTATCCCTCAGTTTGCTAGAGTATCCAGAGCCTCGGTTATTTCAGTCAAAGAAAATGACTATGTAGAGGGAGCGAGAGCTATCGGAGAAAGTAACGTCAATATTGTCTTAAGATATATTCTACCTAATATCTGGATCCCGATAATGGTTCTTATGAACTTAAGAATCGGAGTGGTTATCATAATAGCGTCTAGTTTGAGTTTTCTTGGATTGGGAATACAGCCTCCAATTCCCGAGTGGGGAATTATGGTTAATGAAGCAAGATTTTATTTTAGATTAGCTCCCTATCTTTCAATTTTTCCTGGGATAGCACTTGTTCTATTAATAGTTGGATTTAATTTACTAGGAAATGGTATTAAAAACGTTTTTATTAGATAACTTTTTGAGCTTATAAATGGATATGGATAGTTATAATAATTCATTGTTGGATATTCGCAATTTATTTATTAGTTTCAATATAGATTTTGGAAAGATAAGAGCTGTAAATGGATTAGATCTACTTGTAAATAGAGGAGATACCCTCGGGTTGATCGGTGAATCCGGGTCGGGAAAATCCGTAACCGCATTATCTGTCATGAAACTGCTAGGAAAGAATGTAATCGTAAGTGCGAATCGATTATATTTTAACGGAAAGAATATACTAAATATCAACGAGAACGAAATGAGAAAGATAAGAGGGAAAAAAATATCAATAATTTTTCAAAATCCCACCACGTCTCTTAATCCCACCTTGAAAGTCGTATTTCAGATTGCGGAATCATTTATGTTTCATCAAGGGATGTCTAAAACTATTGCTTCTGTCATGGCCCATAAGATGCTTGAATTAGTTGGCATACCCGATTCCAAAAGGAGAGGTGATTGTTATCCATTTGAGTTAAGCGGCGGTATGCAACAACGTATAATGATTGCTATAGCACTTGCGTGTCATCCTTTACTGCTTATTTGCGATGAACCAACCACTGCTTTAGATGTTACAATACAAGCTCAGATACTTGAACTTATTCGTAATTTGAAGAAGGAGATTGGTACCTCTATTCTGTTAATAACTCATGATTTTGGTGTTGTTGCGGAGATGTGTAATCGAGTAGTTGTTATTTATGCTGGTCATGCAGTGGAAACTGGATTAGTTGAAGACATATTTGATTATCCCCTGCATCCATATACTCAAGGTTTATTAAAGGCAGTACCACGTATTGATGAATCAGTAAAAAAACTTGAAGAAATAGCAGGTCCACCTTTGATACAAAATGTAAATATTCAAGGATGTCCATTTTGTCCAAGGTGTCCTGTTTCTATGAATAAATGTTGTGAACAAAAACCTTTAACAAAAAATATTGGTAAAATGCATACGGTTGCTTGTTTTCAATATACAAAGCTAAATAGCTTTTGTGAATAATTAGTATAAAGGTGTTATTTACGATCGAATTACATTTGAATATGGATCAAAAAATAATTGCAGTTAAAAATCTAACAAAATATTTTATTATAAAAGGGAACTTAGGAAACACGATCGGTGTTATTAAAGCAGTAGATGATGTTAGTTTCACTATAAATAAGGGAGAGATATTTGGACTAGTTGGTGAATCGGGTTGCGGAAAAACGACATTAGGAAAATCTATAATCCTTTTAACTAAGCCAAGTGGTGGAAATATACTTTTTAGAGATAATAATCTAACATCTGTAAAACAAAGAGAGTTAAAAAAATTGCGCCAGGAGATGCAAATAGTGTATCAAAATCCTTTTAGTTCATTAAATCCCAAAATGAAAGTTATTGATCTTGTTGGGAGACCAATAGATATAAAATATAAACTGAAGAAAATAGACAGAATGAATAAGGTTACGCAATTACTAAAATGGGTCGGTTTAAATGAGGAACATCTTTTTAAGTATCCAAAAGAACTTAGTGGAGGTCAACAACAGCGTATTGCTATCGCTCGAGCTATAAGCATAGAGCCAAAATTCATAGTTTTTGATGAGCCTACATCATCCTTAGATGTTTCAATCCAAGCACAGATTATAAATTTATTGATAGATCTTAGGGATAAACTGAAATTGACATACTTGTTCATTACACACAACTTGATTCTAGCTAAACATATAAGCGATGTTATTGGAATCATGTATTTGGGTAAGATAGTGGAGATAAGAAAGAAAAGTAAATTAAGTGTTTCACCTAAACACCCCTATACACGGGCTTTGTTTTCTTCTATTCCCATTCACCATCCGAAAGAAAAAAAACAAAGAATATTATTAAAAGGAACAGTACCTAGTCCTATGGATATAACCGAAGGATGTGGGTTCTATTCAAGATGTTATTGTAAAAAAAATATTTGTGCATATAAAGAACCTAAGTTGATTGAAATCGAAAGAGAATATTATGTCGCGTGCCATTTATTTAAGTAGTAATATAATTATTATATCATAAAGCAGATATACGATATATTGAAGAAATTAAAAAGGTAATCTAGATTTTAATATAAAGAAGGAGGATGAGAGATGAAACTAAAAGGGAGAGTTGCAATAGTAACTGGTGCAGGGGCGGGTATTGGGGAGGCTACCGCCGTTTTATTTGCAAAAGAAGGGGCAAAAGTTTGCTGCAACTCACTTTCCAAATCAGCTCTGAGAGTTGTCAATAAAATAAAGGATTTTGGGGTGGAAGCGATCTTTGTTCAGAGCGATGTTTCAATCGAGAATAACGCAAAGAAAATAGTTGAAGAAACGGTAAATAAATATACAAAAATAGATATACTTCTTAATAATGCTGGAATTGTACTTCCAGGAAAGCTTGAAAACACCTCAATTGAGGATTGGGAAAGAAGCATGGCAGTAAATGTCCGAGGTGTTTTCTTGGTTTCTAAATCTGCAATATTTGAATTGAAAAAAACAAATGGAGTTATCATTAATACTTCATCAGCAGTCGCACTTAAGGGAGTAAAAGACAGATTTGCATATAGTGCAACAAAGGGTGCTATCAATTCGTTAACTAGATCTATGGCCATTGATTATATTGAAGACGGTATAAGAGTGAATTGCATCTGTCCCGGTACAATTGATACACCTTCTCTCGCCAATAGACTATCCAGATTCGATGATCTGGATAAAGCAAGGAAAGATTTCATCGCGCGTCAGCCTCAAAAAAGGCTGGGAACTCCAAAAGAGATAGCAGAGAGTATGCTTTTTCTCGTTCTCAATGAATTTTGTACAGGTATTTGTCTAACGATTGACGGTGGTATGACAATGTAAGGTGAATACCGCTAAAGCAAAATCATGGCGGATAGACCCCAAATTGTAGTGCTGTGTCGTAGAGAGCAATAATTTTTTCCGGAGATACATCATATTGAATATTGTGTACGGGAGCAAAGACATACCCCGTGTGGGTGAAAAATTACGTCCGCCAGTAGAATCAATCTATTTTGGGGATATTCCCGACCAGATATGCAGAATGAGCCTCAGAAAAATAGGGAGTTCAGGCTATTAACTCTGGCAAGG
>SDBT01013441.1_pt1 | contig 13112 bp, 22 predicted proteins | sample 2277101 | NCBI WGS metagenome assembly SDBT01 (sample SAMN10404973, study PRJNA504765) | marine sediment metagenome | isolation source: marine sediment core GS10_PC15, 103 cmbsf | place: Arctic Ocean: Southern Knipovich Ridge | collected 2010 | reverse complement strand
TACACCCAGGGCACTTCCATCCTTCACTCATTTGTTACTCCTTTTCTGCATTGAGTTCCGCCTCCGTCCAACTGTTCCCCACGCCCACGTTCATAGTGAACTGGTAGTCGTTCAATTCTGGGACCGGCAGGGTGGCTATTTCTTGTAGCTTGGGTACGAACCAGCCTACGTGCTCGTCCCTCACCTCCCATGCCCCGGAGTCATGCACCGTGAGCACCAGGAAGGCATCGCTTCGCGACATCTTACCAGCCTGGACCTCTCCCTCAAGGAAGGCGTCCACGTTGTTGAGGCACCGTACGGTGACTGAGCTGGCCGATGACTGGATGGTTCCATTCACAGCCTGCCTCTCAGCCTCAGCTCGGGCGTACTCATTCGGTGCGTTCATCATGGTACCCATCCGCTTCATCCTGCCGAACGGCGTGGTGTGTATGCCATTGTTTGCAGTTATCACATTCACTGTGTCCGTGAAGTACCGGGCCGCAGCGGGGAACCTAGCGTCAAGCGAGGCAAACCCTCGCCGTACCATGGCCTCAGTAATAGGGTGCTCCTTCCCATCCTTCCCCAGCCACGTCAGCTTCATCAAAGCGTACCCGTCCGTGGACCCATACACCCTGCCGAAGTTGACTTGCTTCCCGATGCTCCTATTGAAATCCTCCACCTCATCCAGCTCACACTCAAGGAAGGCAGCGGCCGTGGCCTTGTGAATATCCACACCCGCACTGAAGACAGCGAGCATCTCCTCATCCTCTGCTTCGATAGCCATGGTGACCAGTTCAATCTGACTGTAATCCCCGTAGACAATCTTGTAACCAGGGTTGCAGACAAACATGTCACGGAGGTTACCCTTCCCGGACCTGACTCGGGCCATATCCAGGCGTGGGATCTGGTGCAGGAAGGGTGTAGCTGCCCGCCCGTTCACGGTACCGTGGATCATCACCCCGATACGTGCCCTACCATCTCCCTTGGAGTACTCCTTAGCGTTGCTCATGTAGGTACCCGTCAGCTTGACGAGTGTCCTGTGTCTCATGATGTCCTCAACCAGCGGGAACTTCGACGCCAGCTTTAGCAGCCGTGCCTTGTTGGTGCTGTACCCCTTCTGCTTCCGCTCGTCCTTGATGTCCTTGAAGTACCCGGCGTTTGTGATGCACTTCGCCACGTCTGCACTGGAGTTCGGGTTGAAGTCGGGCCACGTCTCGGCCTTGATCTTCACCAGCAGGACCTCCTTCTCCTTGGTGAACTCCTCAGTCAGGGCGTCGATAACGTCTGAGTCCAGCCGCACACCGTACCGCTCCGCCTTGAACAACGTGCGGATGAACGGGTGTACCTCTTCCTGGTACAGCTTCCACAGGTTTGCCTGCGCCTTGAGGCGTGGGAAGTACACCGTCATCAACCGGAACGTATTCTCCACATCCTTGCTACCATACAGCCACATCATATAATCAGGGACGGCATCGTAGGTATCCTTCAGTACCTTGCCCCGCCCAGTGATGTCGTGGAGGTCCTTACTGTAGTCACCCGTGTCCAGCTCTAGGTCAGCGAGGTACTCCAGGTCGTGTGGTGGGTGCTCCCACAGAAGGTGGTGCATCAGCATGGTATCGAACAGGAACCCGTTGGTCTCAATGCCGAGGTGCTTCTGGATAACACACATGTCATACTTGATGTTGTGCGCTATCTTAGGGATGCGGCTGTCTTCAAAGATCTCCTTGAGTTTTAGGACGACCTTCTTACGCTCCTCGTTCGACCACCGGGGCTTCAGCCTCCAGTCCTTCTTGCTCTTTATGGTGGGGTCGTGGTTGTAGATGGGGAGTACCGCTGACGTTATATCACCCGTGTCATACCCCCAACAGAACTGGGCACAAATCATGGGCTCAGCCGACCATGGCAAACTCCTAGACTCAGTATCAAATGCGAACACCCCCTTCGCCTTGATCTTCTCGATCATCCAGTCCAGGTCCTCCAGGCTGTCGATCAGCTTGTAATCTGTATCCGGCGGGTCCTCAGCTATGTCCCACCCCTTGACCACGCTCTTGGCAGTCCTGAAGGACTTGACGATCTTGCTCTCCAGCTTGGGGTCGGGGTTCATGAAGAGGGCGTTGGGGTCGCTAGTCACCACGACGTTCCACTCCTTCGTGAGGGTATCGTCATGAGGGAAAGCCTTCTTGATGACCTGACCTTGCAGGGAGTTCACCCCACCCTCACCCATAAGGTTGAAGGCTCGGAGGGAGTCGGTGCCCATGAGGACCACCACATCAGGGTTCACAGCCCTCAGCTCATCACCGAGGTGGGGCATGCACGCCTTGATCTCCGTGACTCCAGGTGCCCGCTTGGGAGGGGCACACTTCACCAGCCCGGTGACGTAGACCTCCCTGGTATCTATGGTAGCCAGGGCCAGGAGGTCCTTCAGCTTGTCTATATTCCTCCCATTCCCTATGAGATCATAGTCTTTCTGGTCTGGCGCCTTAACCACGACCATAATACGGTGGGGGGTGGGATCTTGCTCTCCCCCAGAGGGGGCTAGAGCGACGCAGGAGCCCTTAATCTCCACAGGCCCTCGGCCCTCACCCAACTGGCACATAGGAGTCCCTCCATCCCTCTTCCTGCACGTTTCAGCCATCTTTATTTCTCCTCTTCATCTCGTACCTCACGTGAAAGCGCAGGAGCGGGCGTAAGAGCGCGCGCGAACACTTCAGTTTTAGTATGGTCCAGGCCACCCGTAGGTTGCTCACCCCTCGCTCCCAGCCGCAGGCCACCACCACCCTGAGTCACACCGCTCAGCCGGAGGTGCGTTTGTCCAGTAGCACATAGGTACCCCCAGGCAACCCTGAAGGCTCAAAACAAGTAGGATACAGAGTATCCTAATCATTAGATCTCCGTATCAAATAGGGCATCGATCTTAGCCGCAATAAAAGGAGGGTACGGTTCCCCTATGTCTGGGAACATGAAGAGGACATGACCTTCGGCTTGCCTGAGTACAAGCACAGAGTATGAGCCAGCCATTACCGCACATAGGTTGTTCTCTTCCAGGGAGGTTCCGAACAGAATATCATCCTCAGATAGTGCCGGGCCAACGCCCAGGTCAAAGTCATCCACGGCATCTACTACTTCCTGATACGCCTTGAGTAGCTGGATCACATCGGAGTTGATCTCGGAACTGAAGCACACCGCAGAGTCAACGAGTATGGTACCCGTGCCCTGGTTGTATGGCTCGTAGGCCTTGGAACTACCAGTGAACACAGATACTGCCAAAGCGACCATCGCCAATACAAATGTTATCTCAATTAGGTGTCTCGCCGTTGACTTTCTTGTCGGTGCGTCTGTCTCTCTTTGGTCCGTCATACTCTTTCTCCTTGTATCGTTCGCAACGCATGCATGGTTTGTGACCACAGTCCTGTGGTGCCCTCCCCCCTATTGGTCCTTGGGGTCGGCCCGGGCACTCGTTCTTCCCTGGCCAGAAGTTGCGACCACACTTGCAGCAGATGGTCATCACCGGTACTCTAGCTTGGCAACCCGCTCTAGCAGATCACGTATCATATCCATGAACTTCCAGCATCGCACACAGTACGGGCCGTGGTCGTCAATGTAATTGAATGGAGAATCATCCCACTTCTCTATGAAGTTGGTACAAGTAGCGCAGTCTTTTATCCTGTTGCTCATAGTATTCGCTCCTCTATCTTACCACACCTCTCGCACTCTCTTTGTTGCCTCTCCTCGACGGCCCGGCGGAACTCGCTGTCCCCGTGGAAGCGCCGCATGATAGTCACTTCAAAAACCTCGCCCCACTTCTCCCAGTCGTGTCTCCAAAAACATCCCTTACTCATTAGTCTTCTCCTTCTAGAGCTTCTTGCCCATGCAGAGCCATAGCCGCAGCTAGCTGCGGGTAGCTGATGGGTGTGTAGTTCCAACAGTCTACGCCCATGTCTAGGCTCTTCCTATCCATAAGGAGTGGGAGTGTCCCGTGGCTGTGACCGTGGATCATCCATGACCCCCGGAAGCTATGGTTCCATGTCCGCATGGCGTAGTGGCACATGATGATGCGCTGGTCCTTGTCCACCACCAGCTCAGCCAGATCGTGTACCTCATGGAAGAACTTGTCGTTGTTCGGTCTGTCGTGGTTCCCACGGATAAGGATAACCTTACCGTTCAGCATGTCCAGGTAGTGTTGGGCATCTCTTCCCCGGAATGCGAAGTCACCAATGTGGAACACCGTCTGGTCCGGTCGCACCACTGCGTTCCACCTGTCCGTCATCTCGACGTTCATGTGGTGGGCGTCCTTGAACGGCCGGTCGCAGTGCTTGATGATGTTCGCATGCCCGAAGTGATTGTCCGATGTGAACATCACCTCTTCGGAGTCCAGCTTATACTTCTTCATCAGTCACCCCTTACTTCTCGTTGTTGTACAAGGCCACACCATTTACACACTCTATCCTGTCTTGTCCTTACCTGTCTTGCACTTACAAACTTTGATTCTGTATCAGCGTATAGCTTAGACGGAGCCTGAAATGGGTCGCTCCACTTTTCCCAGTTATGAACAAACAAGCAATTAAGATTCATTCGTTGTCTCCCTTTATGTTGACCAGTGCCCTGAGCGTGTGCTTCACGGTCACCAGATCCTTCTGGGCAGCCATCACAGCGTCGATGTCCTTGTAAGCCATCGGCGTCTCGTCCAGCACAGCCAGCCCCTTGTTGCACTCCAGCCCCTCAGTAGCCTTGACGTGATCCTCCACCGTGAAGCTGCGCTTGGCCTCGGCTCGTGACATAACCCGCCCAGCCCCGTGGCTGCATGAGTTGAAGGATTCCTTGTTACCGAGGCCCTCAACGATGTAGCTCTTCCGCCCCATAGCCCCCGGGATGATCCCGAGATCGCCTTGGCGCGCCCGGACTGCACCCTTCCGGGTGACCAGCACGTTGGATCCGAAGTGGTTCTCCCGGTCCACGTAGTTGTGGTGGCAGCTCACGGCCTTGTCATTGAAGGCACTGTAGTGTCCGATGGCGTCACCCAGCGCCTCAAGAGTGAGACTCATGATGACGTCTCGGTTAGACGAAGCGTAGTCTTGAGCCCAGCTCACCGCCTTGAAGTACTCATCGAATCCCTCTGTCCCTTCTGGCAGGTACGCCAGATCTTTGTTAGGAAGCTGGACGTGCCACAGGTCACACTGATCCTGCGCCTTCCTGATGAACGTCTGGCCGATGCGGTTACCAACACCCCGTGAGCCTGAGTGGAGCATGACCCACACCTTATCGGACTCGTCCGCACACACCTCGATGAAGTGGTTGCCCGTGCCCAGAGTGCCCAGGTGGTAGACAGGGTCACCCCACTTACCAATCCTAGGGTTGTCGAACACAAGGTCATGGTACCGATACACAAGCCGGTGGTTCCAGATAGACGCTGCCAGCGAGGGGATCTCGTCACCCCATCGGCCACGGTCATTCAGTCCACCGTTGTCTGTCCGCCCGTTGGGCACCGCCTTCTTGATGCCGTCATAGATAGCCTTGCGGAACTCGTACACCTCATCAATAGAGATATCGGGCAGCCGCACCGCAGTCATACCACACCCGATGTCCACACCTACAGCAGCGGGCACGATGGCCCCCTTCGTAGCTATGACACTGCCCACCGTGGACCCCATGCCCCAGTGGGCGTCAGGCATCACGGCGAGGTGCTTGTGGATGAAGGGGAGGGACGCTGTCTGAAGGAGCTGCTCCTTCGCCTTGTCGTCCAGCGTTACTCCGTCCACCCATGCCTTGACTGGGACTCTCTGTTTGTGTGCGCCTACAAATACCTGCATTAGAAATACTCCGTGGTTACTATCCGTTTACTAGCGGGACTCTGCTACCGTTCGGCCTAGGCCCGTACTGAGGTTGACGTCGGGCTTGTACCCAAGCAGCAGCGAAGCAAGCGTCAGGTCTGCTTGACTATCCCTGACATCTCCCTTCCTGGAAGGGGCGTAGTCTGCCTTGACGTTGGTGCCAACGATGTCCCGAATACGCAGCCAAAGATCGTTGACAGAGGTACGTTCCCGCGCAGCGATGTTGATCACATTCCCATAGACACAACCCGCATCAGCAGCGAGCAGGTTGGCCTGGACTACATTTGCTACATAGGTGAAGTCGCGGGTCTGCTCACCGTCACCGTAGATAATGGGTCGTCTTCGCGCGAGGGCCGCTTCTATGAACAGCGGGATCACCGCAGCGTAGTCGCTGTTGGGGTCCTGCCTCGGCCCGAAGATGTTGAAGTACCGCAGTGACACCGTCTCTAGCCCATAGAGCTTGCTGTAGAGCCGACAGTACACCTCACCAGTGTACTTCTGCAGCGCGTAGGGAGACAGTGGGTTCGCGGGCATCGTCTCAACCTTCGGCAACACCTCGGTATCCCCATACGCTGAAGACGAGGCGGCGTACACTACGCGTCGCACACCGGATTGCCTAGCTGTCTCCAGTACCATAAGCGTTCCGTCTATGTTGACGTTGTTGGTCAGCACCGGCGTTGCGATGCTCCGCGGCACAGACACCATGGCTGCTTGATGGAAGACCACCTCGACTCCGTCCATGCTCTCCTTGCGCGCCTTGGAGTCTCGGATGTCCCCCTCCATAAAGTCGATCTCGTCCACCACACCCGCCAGATTCAGCTCGGATCCCGTTGACAGATCGTCTATGACGCGGACCCTCCAGCCTGCATCTAGCAGGCCCTCCACCAGATGGCTGCCGATGAACCCAGCGCCACCAGTCACAAGAGCGAGACGTTCATCCATTATAAGTAGCTCCTCATCCTTCTGTTGGTTCGTTGTGTCGCCGTTGGATCTCATTACGAATTTCCATGAGAGAAGAGTCAGCTTGAAAATCATAGTTGTCATCTAACCAATCTAGGATCTCTTTCAACTCCAGCTTAACACACATCTCTGCCGCGTATCTAACCAGCCCCATTCAGTAGCTCCTTGATCTCATCTTTCGTGTAGTTGTCTGGCTGGCCTGTGATGTAGATGCTCTTACATGCCACGCCAACCTTCTTCAGCTTCCGCTCCGCCCTCTGCGAGTTGGCACCCTCGTCCCACAAGAACGTGACGTGCCTGATGTTAGAGTGAACTATCATGCCGATCTGTCTGTCACTCAGGTAGCTCCCGAAGTTAGTGGTGACTCCGAGGTCACGTAACCACATAGCTACGAATGTATTTTCCACAAACACGATGTCCTTCCACAGCTTGCACTCCGACCACCCAAGTATGAAGTTAGTGATCGGGACGCCCGAAGCGTACTTGTACCGGAGAGCGTCGGGGTCAATGGCACTGAACCACTCCGTGTGTGTAGCGTTCTTGTTCACCCGGCGCGAATTGTACTGGACCAGCTTGCCATCTTCATAGATTGGAACGATGATGTGGGTGTTGTTGGTGTGCATGTCCCACTTCTGTATCATGTTCCACGTCACACCACGCTCAGCCATAGCAGAGACGTCAACATCGTTCGGCCCAATCTTTACCGCACCCCAGGGCATAGCCACCTCGACAACCTTCTGCTCACCCTTGTGGAGATCAGGTACGTAGCCTGCTAGCTCCGGCCCATACCCCACGATGTTTATCATGTCCTCTAGGTTCGTCGTAGTGTGGCAGCTAGCCCGGTGGCAGTACCCTATCTGTTTCTTGATGTTGAAGTAGAACGCCTCGTCCCCACACACGGGGCACGGGAAATTCAGCTCGTTGTGCTGGTGCTTCTGCACCGCAAACGCACCGAGCATCCACTGTAGTATGTCAGCCTTGTTGTACATCCCAGAACCTCATGCATACTGGACACTTCCAGTGAGCCAGTGGTTTGCCCGTATCGTTCCAACCCATACCGGTAGGCGTGACGTAGATGAGGCAGTGCTGCTCCCTGTGCATCAACATGCATTTCTTAGGTCCCATGTTTCCTCTTAGGTGGAGTACGAAAAGTGTTGCACTTATAGCAGTACAACGCGGCTTTGATGGCGGTGGTAATGTACTCATGATACGTCTTGTGCATCAACATGCATTTCTTAGGGGCCACTACTTCTCCAGCTCCTTGAACAGGCGGTCAGCCTGCTCTACCGCGTACCGGATGTTACTGTCATTTGCCATGCCGTCATCGTCACAAGCAGCAACGGCAAATGCCAGCGCAGCCTCGAACCGCTGCTGCTTCTTCTGGTGGATCTTAATGAAGTAATCAACTACGCGATACCCATCTTCAGCATTCATTCCGTTCTCCCAAACCACGGCGTGTCAACGCCCATGGCCACTATGTCACAGTCATCACAGATCCCGAACTCATCGGGGTCCAGCACCTTCCCGCAAGAGGGCACAACACAGATACGCTTTCGTTTAACGGTCATTATCTCTCTCCACTGTCATTGCAACCGTACCGGTTGATTGAAGTAATCGTACTTTAAGACTAGTTCCACACTCTGGGCACATCTCCACGTCTCCTTCTATGTCTCCGGCGATGCTCAAAGGAACGCATTCGGGCTGAAACACTTCCAGATCACAGCCCCCTGCCTTAGATTGAAACTCTACGAGTCCAATGCACTGACGATCGGGGCATCCAAAATACACTGAATCAAAGCAACCCATCAGTATTCTCCCTTTGTCGCTTCTCACCGTGTACAAGAAACAAGACACCAAAACCAACCATCACAGCGAAGCCCCACAAAGGAACCATAGTGAGGAGTTCACCGAGTTTCATAGCCAAGCCCAGTCCAAAGACTATGCAAAGCGATACCCCGATACCTGCTTGTAGCGATCCAGTTCTCCAGGCTTCTTTCAGTTTCTCAATCATCACACGCCTCCCTTCTGCAAGACGGGCAGGTTCTCTTTAGCCTGCGCCTTTTCCTTATCCACTCCATTGTATCAGCCATGGTGAGGTCACCCCATCTGTCTGATGCCACGTAGCACAAAGTCTCCGCTACCCTGAACGCAGCTATCGTCATAATAACTTCTCCGAATCCCATCACACGCCTCCCTTTGGCAGGCTTGGCAGGTTCTCTTTAGCCTGCGCCTTTCCCTCGCTTTCGTTTATTGGTCATTTCTCTACCACCTCTTCATGGAACTCGATTGAAGCAACAGGTCCATCAGGTTCCGGCGCCCCGTAGCTATCATCATCAAGCACCTCGTCAACGGTAGCATTAGCCGGTACGTGCTTCAGGGCATTGATGAGATCCTCTGCCCGCATACCCACATGAAACCGCACTGTGTGCTTTCTCCTAAGTATCTTCACCTCTGCTGTCATAGAGTATCCAATATGATGCATTCTGTTTCTCCTAGTGGTAGTGTTTAGGGGTGGGTGCGCCGCCCTTGAACTTGAAGCTGGACTTAGATATCAGCCGCTCACATGAGGCGCCGCAGAACACAGGCCCTGAGTCTGTTGCTCCCATCTCATAGCGGCAGGAGGTCAGGGGGTTGGCCTTGATACTCTGCTCCACTTCAAACTCATGTTTGTTCTCGCACCTGTACTCATAAACGGCCATCAGCGCTCCATGTGGTTGGGATCGCGTCGCCCTTGACTCTCTGTCACGTGGCTCACGTCTCTCTGTTCCTCGTAGGCCTCGGTCAGACAGTTGGGCGGGGCGTCGGGGTCGCCACCGGGGAACTCATACACGTGAGCCTTCTGGTCCTCATACAGGCCGTCCGCTATGTCCTTCTCCATGCCCTCGTACGAACACAAAGGGCGCTTGCCCGCTAGGTTGTGCTTCTGAGCGAACAGCCGCCACTCCAGGTCAAGGCTAGCCCTCTCCTCAAACCAGGGGGTAACCTTCCACACGATCCACCACTTGATCCTGGTGAGCGTATCACGGTTACCCCATGTGCGAAGACCCGTGCCAAATGCAATACACACAGCGTACCAAATAAACCATCCTGTGCTTAGAAAATCTAGTAGAAAGTCTACCACTTCTTCTCCTTCTCCCACCAAGGTTTGTTACTCCGACCCCTCCAGTACCTCTTACATGATGCTGAGCAAAATGAGGGGCTCCCAACTCCGTAAGTACCGTTACGTATTGATTTCCTTATTTTACAGGTATCGTTCTCACACACCTCGTACTTCATTACTTCTCTCATAGCTGACACAGCCTGTGTATGAACCACACCTCATCAGGGCAGCGGGCCTCACACTTCCAGCATACCTTGTCTGTAACGTCGTACTCCACCACTCCCGGCCCATCAAAGCCTATACTGTACTCATCTGGGTGTCTGTGATACAGGATGTCAGCGTCCACAGCCCAGTCCCCTACATACGTAGAGAGCTGAGCGTCCTTAGGTTCTACAACGTAGTACCCCTGTTCTATTTCCTGGGGGTTGGTGAAGTAAACCTTCATGACGTCTCCTGAAAATGGAAGCCCCCTCGACCCTGATTTAACAGGTGAGACGAGGGGGCTGGTTGCTGAACTCTAATAGTAATACTAAAAGAGCATACAGCATGAATGATCATGAACATGATCCTCTGGATCGTGGTACTGGTGTTGTTGTTCGTTGTCATTCTCTTTCTTCTCTTATTGCTTCTTCCGTTTATTTTGCCCCTTGGGCTGCTTTTTCGAGTTTACGGCTTTTCAGAGAGAATCGGCCTGTTAATACCTATCTCTGGGTAAGCTGGTGCCTCCAGCACGTCTAACCCTATCGTACGTCATATTACCCTCCCTCTATTGAGGTGTATGGTGTGGGAGCGGGCTAACAACCCGCTCTCCCTCAGGCATCGGCGTTTAACAAATGCCTATGTCCTATTATATGTTTTCCTGACAGCGATTGCAAGTTTTTAGCCTAGTATTTTCCATTTTGTTTAGATTTCTGCTTGTCTCTAGGCAGCTTGCCCTTCTTTTCACCCTTCTCGGGTGCGCTAGTGTCGTCGTAAGTCTCTGTTTCATATTCATTATTCGTAATCGACATCTTACTGAGGTCACACTCAAGCATGACCGGCTTAAAGGACCGCCTGGAGTGCCTTTGTTTCAGGGAAGAGAACTCCAGTACTATCTTGTCCCCTCCAATGTCCTGTTGGTTCATCCCAATCACCACGGTCGCCTCTTGTAGGTGCTTGATGGATGCCTGTGACATCTCCAGCCCCATCTTGACTCCCTTCTCCAGCCCACTCCGGTTGGTCTGCGCTGCTGTCCACACCAGGATGTTGTGCCGCTTGGCAAACCGGGAGAGGTCACGGCTGATGGCTCCCAACCAGTTCCACTCCTTGTCCCGTGCATACCCCGCATCGCAGGGCTTCATCCGCTCCATGAAGTCCAGGATCAGCACGTCAGGCTTCCATCCGATCAGGTTGACCCACTTCATCATCTCTGATTCGATGTCGTCCACGCTCACCTCTCTGTTGATCTCGGTGATGCGTAGCCGATCGTGCAGCCCCTCCCGCCAGTGTCTCTTCAGCCCCTTGTACGCCACACCGGGGTCGTTGATGACGGCGGTGAGGTCTGTGCCTGTGATCTTGGAGAGCAGACGTTCTGTCTCTTCCTCAATCGTCAGCTCATTAGTGACAATCCACACCCGCTTCTGCTCTATCGTGGCCATGTTGTGTGCCATCACGATCAGGACGCTCGACTTACCTGCGCCTGTCGGGGCCATGACGATGCCGAGTTGCTTCGTCCGCAGCCCACCCCCAGACCATTCATCGAGCACCGTGATGCCAGTCTCGATGCGGGTGACCTCAGGTGTGAAGCCATGGGACTGTACGAGGTTGTCGATGGCCTGCCTCAGGTCCATAGTTCTGTCGCTGCCAACGTCACCATGGCGGTTGAAGAATGTATGGAGGGCCTTCAGCACGCTGCTCCCCTTCAGGTCAGCCTGCTTCTTCAGAAACGTCTGGTCGTTCGCAAGCTCTTGGTAGTCACGTACCACCCCTGTATCCCTTGCCTGATCCAGCGTGTACAGTATAGTGCTGCGGTCTGGTATCGTTGCCGTGATGCTATCCAACGCATCCTTATACCTCAGGTTGTACGCCTCTTCGTCCTTGTCCTTGAACACCTTGTGCAGCGTCGGTATCGACGGCTGCTCCCCGTGTGTCCTAGTGAACGCATACAGCTCAGCTAGGATCGGGATGTACTCTGTCTTGTGCAACCAGTCCGGTTTGAACGTGGTCGCAAATTTCTTTGCATCTTCTGGTCTTGAGGACAGGGCGTATAGAAACGCCGCCTCATCAAAGTTACTACTCATGCTTCCTCCTATTGAAATGATAGTAGCATCACTACCATTTTGAGCCCATCGGGAACCTTCTCTCCGCAGGCCATACATTGATTAGGGTGGAGCCTTTTACTGATGTTGGCAAGCTTCCGTATAATGTGAGACGGGTCGGCTCTGTTACCATCACATACGTGGTAAAACACGTGAGACCTCAAGCCGTTGTGCTTAGTAGGGAACACCCACGGTCCTATCCGATCCCAGTACCCGCTCCCCACTTTGCTCCCATTGCGCGTCCACTTGTGGGCAGCCTCAAAGTCTTCGCGTGTCATAGCTTCTCCAACAACGCTATCATCTTGATGCCATCCGGGACTGGCTTATAGCAGACATGACACTTATCTTCTTCCAGATCCATTGCGCCTAGTCCCAGGCCACTCCCACTCCCATTCCCATTATATGACAGCTCCCAAGCCTTCTCGCAGAGGTGGAAGAAGACCGCGGTAAACCTTCCATTCTGGTGGCTAGGGAAGGCCCACTCTCCTATCCTAGTCCATGAGTTGTTGTTGTCAGTGGTCCTTGTCACCCTGGCGCACCAGTCTTCGAAGTTATCTTCTACGTTTATATTAGTATGAGCAGTCATAGCTGCTCCAGTAGTGCTATCATCTTGATGCCGTCAGGCACCTCCATACCACACGTACACCGACCATCTGTCAAGGGCATTCCTACTGAGTCCAGCGACTCGTACTCGCCCTTTTTCCTATTGAAGTTGGACAGGCAGATGTGCCACGCTTGCCCCTCATATGTTGATATGTTGTTCTCTTTTGATGGGTACACCCACTCTCCTATACGACACCACCATTGGGCGCCGTCGTTTCTTTTCTGAACCCAGGTCACCCACTCATTATATGTCTGGCCCCTGTTGTTGATGTCCGCACGCTGAGCTATCCCGGAAATGTTGTCCATCAGAACAGGTCTGCTGCGTACTTCTTCGTCTGGAGTATG
>SDBT01013440.1_pt1 | contig 13112 bp, 15 predicted proteins | sample 2277101 | NCBI WGS metagenome assembly SDBT01 (sample SAMN10404973, study PRJNA504765) | marine sediment metagenome | isolation source: marine sediment core GS10_PC15, 103 cmbsf | place: Arctic Ocean: Southern Knipovich Ridge | collected 2010 | reverse complement strand
GCTTACCTCAAAAGAACCGGACTGTGCTTTGTTAAACAGGCAACCACCAGCCAAGTTCAGTGTATTAACTGTGGTGCCAACTATGAGGCGCGATATGCCAGTAAAGTCCTCGAGCGAGTTCAAAGAAACAGTCAGACTTTGGATTATGTGGCGATAATCATACCTGTCTTTGTAGAAGAGCTTGTCCACCAGAATCTCGATACCTTTTTTTATTGGGCCGAAAAGAATAGTGGCAATGCCACCTAACGCTAGAGCTATAAGAATTTCTCCTGGAACCCCCAACGACTCATGGTAAACCACAGCAGGAATAATGGCGGCTGACAAGATCACCGCCATTACCAAAGAGACCAGGCCATAGATGACGCTCCGCCTGATAACCACATCGATATCCATCAGTTTTTGGGTAACGATGGCATACCCCATTCCCAACGGTATGAACACGATGAGCAGAATACTGAATCCGGATGGTACAATGGGTTGTCTCCACATCGCCTCCGGGAATATGTTAAGAACCAGCAAAGGAAGTAGAGCTACAAGACAACTAACTAACACTATTTTCATTTGCTGTCGCGTTCTGAGCGAAGCACTGTGAGAATAATAGTTGAAAACTGCCACGCCGGCCGCTGCCAGAAATCCTGCTCCATATTCGAACATCCTAGCAGAACGAAACCATGGCAAAGACTGGCCATCAGCGTAGCCAATCAGGGGGAAAAGTATGAGCGTTATCGCTGCCGGAAGATAGATGAGGTACACCAAAGGATTGTTATGAAGCCAGTTCCTTTCCTTAGGCAGAATGAGGAAAAAGTGTAAGAGCAACCACGGGCTAATAACAGTAGCGGCAACTTCAAGCCAGATCGCTGTGGGAATTGCTCTTTCTACCGCCATGTTCCCACTGAGGGCTAGCCCGAAAGTCAGCCCACCAAGGCACAGTAACAGTGCCGCCGTGTTTTTCGGCCTCTTGAAGAAAACGTAGAATCCGGTTATCCAGAATATTAGACAGACAATGAAACACATTATTTGCGCAATCAGAGATTGCCAGGATAGAGAGCTGTCTTTAAGAGCTATCGATTTCAATTGACCGTGGTCATCAACAACGGTGAGTTCTGTAATCAACCTTCCCAAAACCACACCGGCTCCTTCAAATTTCTCCAGAAATATTTGTGCTGGCTGACCGTTAATTTCTACTGGTGTGTCTCCTTCTCTTATTCCAGCCTCACTCGCGGCGCCGTTGGCGTCTCTGATATCGACTACCCAACCTTGGTCATTCATAGAAAGCCTGGCCCCCATGTATGGTTTGCCTATGCTCAAGGCAAAAAGCGTCAAGGAAACAGCTACAATGCAGAAAGCAAACAGAGCGAATAGTACAATTCTAAGCCGCTCACGGCCGGTGAGCAGCTTGTAGGAGATATTAATAAATTGGCTCATGCGAACCTCATTGATATCATTCCAAGAAGAGCTTCAGCCGTTCCACGCTGGCTCCTGCCTCCTCTGCTTCAGAGAGGATATCTAGAGCCAGCTGTTTGTAGAACTCCATCTTTATCGTTGTATAATGGATGGCACCGGTGCGGAACAGCGAGTCCCTGATTTGCACAGGATCAAGCTTCGGTTTCGATTCAGATTGTTGGCCGAATACGCTCTCCAATCGATTGTGAGCCTCACCCTCTGTTTGAGCTAAGGCGTAGATTATGGGCAACGTTATTCTTTTCCTCGTAATGTCACTGCCATGAATAATGCCCTGAATATCGTTAGTGATTTGAGATGCCATGCCAAGATTATGACCGAATGTAGAGAATTTGTTGATTAATTCTTGATCTACATTGGCCAGCAAGGCCCCGATATGGCAGGTACACTCTACCGGAGAGGCTGACTTCATGTCTATCACTCTCAGGTATACATCTTCTGAAATAGCCATCTCTGAGCTGAGAGACAGGTCCAGATGCTGTCCGGCACAAGCGGTAGTACAGAACGAATTAACCACGTCCATGACTTGGACTATGATGTAGTCCGATACGCCTCTTCCTTTTAGTCGTGTGATTGATTTTTCTGCCAGGCTGAGAAGAGTAGTGCCTACATTTGTGGCCACCGCAGGGCCATATCTGGCTGATAGCGACTCGGAGGAATCTGCATCCTCGATATCATCGAAAACATCGCCGGCAGCTTTAAGAAGTTGAATGGCTGCAGCTGCCGGGAGTGCATGCTCATAACACCCGCAGGCAGCCTCGCAGACTATCAAAGGTAGCAAAGGCCAAGGCCGATCGTGTTCACTTCCAACAGCTAACCCCCGCCTCGCTTGAGATAGAGGTTCCTTAACCAAATCATACAGGTCAGTCACATTAGACAATGGAGCTAGAACTGCTTCTATCTCATCTCTGAGCTTCTCAGCCTGTACCTTCTGCCACATAATAATATGGTGACGTTATATTATAGACCGCCAGCACTCCATTCCCAAGTAGGGCCTATAGCTGCTTCCAGTTGACCAGAGTCAGAGGTCACCAATCCTAGCTTGGCATGAATGTTCAGCACCGCTTTCTTTTCCTGCTCTGTTAGAGTGAACTTTGAGAGAACACTATCCGGATCTTTTAGAAACTGGTGCTTGGTTTTCTCATCGCCGAAGATTTTTTTGACTAGCTCTTGTAATGACTGAGATTTCATTTTCTTACATCCTTTTTACCATTAGATTTTACAGTTCACTATCTTGGTTTCACTGTCAGCTTCATACAAAGTGTAGCCTTGGCTTAGCTGTATGTCAATTGTTTCGCTACAATTCCCACTCGCCCCTTTTGAAATAGTTGTCTTTAGCCAGCATAGGCCCTCCTTCTGAAAGTTATCTGGTCACCACACCGAAACGGAGATAGGTGTTGACGGCAGTTAGGATGTCAGACCCACGGAAAGGCTTACTCATAACGCCGAGAGGGCCGTAAGTGAGAGCCCTCGCCATCAAGTCGCTATCTGGGTACCCAGTTATGATCGTGACCGGTAATTTGGGCTTGGTTACTCTTATTTGTCTAAAGAGTTCAGCACCATCCATTTCCGGTATCTTCAGGTCAAGGAAAACCAAGTCATAATCACGATCTTTCACCAACTCCAGTCCCTTAGAAGACTCGCTGACCGTTGTTACTGTATGTCCTGTCCCCTCCAATGTATCTTTAAAAAGGGAGCAAATTGTCTCGTCGTCGTCGATAATAAGAATATTGGCTGCCCTCTTTATCGAGTTTTGACGCAACCAGACCTCAATTGAGGCTTTGTCGAATCTCCACTGACGTCCGACCTTCATCGCCGGTATAACACGTCTCTCCAGCAACCTATGTATTGTCTTTGTGGTGACCCGTAAGTAATTGGCCACTTCTTGAAGAGTCATGAGTTCCGTCACCTTCGCCTCCTCAATTCTGTTCCCCACCGGACTTTGGAAACTGGTATATTGAGCGAGTGAAGCCAAAAATTACCTGAGCCATCGTATTTCGCTCAAGTTTATTTAACATAGATTTGATCCGCCTATCTCTCTCGGAATAAAGTTGATCCCGTGCAACTGCCCATTCCTTGATTTCTATCCCTGGCAGATCAAGCTGATGAGCTATGTCAACAGTCTTATCGGTCACTATCTTGGAATGGGAATCAAAATAGTCAACCTGGGCATCGACACCATAAGCAATAGCGTTTATTTCGCTGAGCGAGCGACTTTTAGCGTTCTTGCCATAGTCCGCGTCTCCCATGCCTGGGATTGTATTATAAATCGCGCAGTGCGGCTTCTTGTTCTTTAATACTGTAGCAATGCTGGCAATTAGCTTATCGAGGGTGAATGGTTTAACGATGTAATCTGAAGCGCCCAGCTTCATAGCCTCGACAGCAGTGTCGAGGTCATTTACACCTGTCATCATGATGATTTTAATCATCTGATAAAGTTCCCCTATCATCTTCAGTAAATCCATACCGGACATTCCGGGTAATTTGATGTCCAGCAGAGCTAAGTCGAAATTGTTCGTTCCCAATTTGGTAAGGGCTTCATCGACGTTTGAAGCAATATCACAAATATATCCTGCCTCGGTTAATTCCTCGCAGATAAGGTCACGAATTGCTTCCTCATCATCAACAATCAGAACCGCCGGCATTTCACTTACCATTGTTACCTCCCTTTTCGCAATTAATCAACAACGCGGGTTAGTACAACTGTCTATTATAGTATAGTAAAGTCTACAATAAGTCAAGTCTCCAACGAGGTTGATGTTAAAGAGTACCGCATATTCTAGAGGGATGAGCTCTTTTTATGAAATCTGTGTCCACTTGACACATTAAGTTGCGGGGCAGTATACCTGCCGGGTTCAGTGAAAAGGAATGTAGCATAGGCATGTTCAGATCCAGTATCGTGGGCGCTACTGGATGATAGACAGAACCTTCGAATTGGCCTTTTGTTAATGTTTTCGACATGTGAGATGCGAGTATCTGAAATTAATGGTAAAATTTGCTAACGAAAAGCCGGACAAAATTATATTCATCTTAGATTAGTTCAAGTTGTTGGCCACATTTAGCAAAGCCGATACGCAGGTAAAAGTCCAGATTGTTAGCTTTGGTAACAAAATAGTACTTTGTTAAATTATAAGAATACAAGTGGTAATCACTTGAAATTCTGGCTGAAAAACAATAAAATCAGGGTGTCGGTTGACCTAGTGTTTTGACACCCTGATTACTCCAAATATTTTCCGGCAGGGAAGGCTTACTAGCTTTGGTAGGCCGTACAGGTCTCGAACCTGTGACACCCTGATTAAAAGTTAACGGCACACGTACCCAAGCTCAGTAACGGCCAAGAGTGTCACTCACTGCTAGAAAGCTTGAATCCTTACCTAACTACATTATTTAGCGTTTGTTCAATTCTCGCGGGATCACTGAAGCTGGTAATCTGCCATCACACATACATCCCAGAAGAATCTGGCAATGAAGAACAGACGTTGAAGTTCTTGAATGAGTAACAACAAGGCCAATTACTGGCATATTCACGGATAAGCAAGGCCATCAGAGCTGAGAGTAACACCAAATCTTCAGCTGTATCGTCTTTTTACTTCGTCAAGTGCTTGGTTAAATAACCTATCAGATATTCCGTCGAGATGTCTGGATATTTCTTCCTCTGCTACTGGTCTACGCGCATTCATCATAAACCTGAGGATGGACACGTCTTTCAATTCTTCCCATCTTGTACAGAGTCTCTTTCCCAAGGGACTAATGCGAAACTTTTCATCACTCTCTTCAGCGAGACCAATAGCTACCAGGCCTCTGCAAGCTTCTAGAAACTCAAGTTGCTTCGCAGTAGGCCCAACTCGCTTTTCCCTTAAAGGATCGTATTTGTTGACCGTTCTTACAGTTAACTTCAGCTTTTTTGCGATCTCTTGGTCTGTGTGACCCCGGCTCCTTAACCGTTTAATTTTCCTTTGTTTTGCTATTGAAGTCCTACCCATTTTGCCCTCCTTAAATGTGTATTCATTAGTGCTATTATTTAGATCATTACTTGTCTTACTGAATGTAAGATTTGAGTAAAGTCGTTACTTTATCATATTTACACCTGAACCCTAAACGGAAATAGAATTCGGTGGTTGTGACCAAGTCTTGAACAAGTTAAGGGAAGCCGAGATCCACATTAACCAGGGTATCCCAATCGCCGAAGCTAGCCGGAAGATTGGTATCACCCAGCAGACCTACTATCGATGGCGTAGAGAGTACGGTGGCTTGCGAATTGATCAGGCCAGGAAGCTCAAGAACCTGGAGAAAGAGAATGTCCGATTAAAAAAGCTGGTGGCTGACTTATCACTGGATAACGCGATACTGAAAGAAGCAACGGGGGGAAACTTTTAAGCCCGTCCAGAAAACGTAAGGTCATCATCCAGGTTCAGGAAAAGCTTGGTGTTTCACAGAGACGGGCATGTACAGTACTCAATCAGGTCAGGAAGACCCAGCGGCGTATACTAGGTATCAAGGATGAGGAAGAAAGGTTGGTGGAACGTATTATAGAACTGGCGACTCAGTATGGCAGATATGGGTATCGTAGGATAACTGCTATATTAAGGCAAGAAGGATGGTTGGTTAATCATAAGAGGGTAGAGAGAATCTGGAGGAGAGAAGGCTTGAAGGTGCCTCAGAAGCAGCCGAAGAGAAGAAGACTATGGCTTAATGATGGTTCTTGTATCAGGTTGAGACCACAGTATAAGGACCATGTTTGGAGTTATGATTTCGTGATTACTAAGACAGCTGAAGGAAAAGCATTCAGGATACTCAATATTATCGATGAATACACAAGGAAATGCCTGGCGATACTGGTCAAGAGGCGTATCACTTCACAGGATGTAATCGATGTATTATTCGAGATGTTCATCTTCCGGGGTATACCAGAGCACATCAGGTCTGATAATGGGCCTGAGTTTACCGCTAAGGCAGTAAGGGGATGGTTGAACCATTTAGGTGTGAAAACACTGTTTATTGAGCCAGGGAGTCCCTGGGAGAACGGGTATGTAGAATCATTTAACGGGAAATTAAGGGACGAGTTACTTAATAGAGAGGTATTCTATACTTTGACCGAAGCGAAGGTATTGATTGAGCAATGGAGAAGGGAGTACAATCAGGTACGTCCTCATAGTTCGTTGGGTTACCGGCCACCTGCTCCTGAAGCTAGAATTCCGGTAACTCTAACTTAAAGAGTGGTATCCTTTATGGGGGCAGGTCAGAATGTTAAGGTAGAGAAATAGAGAGAATTGGAATTAATATCAGGTTTAAATAAAAGGAGAGCAAGATGAGTAGTGTCGTAAAAACAGCACAGAAGGGGATCACAATTTATAATCCAACAAAATTCTTTAGAGGTTACAATTTGTTCACCCACTCCTATATCAAAGAGGCTTTTCTAATGGATATGGAGGGCAGATTCGTTAATTGGTGGCGACTGCCCTATATTTCAGCCCTCCACGGCATTCTTCTGCCCAATGGTAACTACTTCTACGCAGGTAAAATAAAAACTCACCAGGAACTGGGATACGGTTGGACAGCGCATTGGTCAGGTATTGGTGGCATATTTATGGAATTCGACTGGGATGGCAACCTAGTTTGGCAAGCCGAGGCGCCATGTCAAGGCCATGATTTCACTGTGATGCCAAATGGTCATATCATGTATATTGCTTTTGAACCAAAAGGAGTCCTTCCCGATGAAATCGCTGCCAAAGTAAAGGGTGGTCGGCCTGGAACTGAGCTGAACGGAAAAATATGGGGCGATATCTTAGTCGAAATTGACCGAAATGGCAACAGAGTATGGGAGTGGATTGCATACGAGCACCTTGATTTTGAAATAGATACCCTGTGCCCACTCGCAAATCGCTCACAATGGCCTTATCTAAATTCTGTTTGGGTCTGCCGTGATGGGAATGTCCTACTGAGTACGCGCTTCTTGAATCAAGTTACCAAGATTGACTATAAAACCGGCAAGGTAATAGGCAGGTATGGCAAAGGTAAGATTTTCTACCAGCATTGTGCCAGAGAGCTGGATAACGGGAATATCCTTGTCTTTGATAACGGAACACACCGTCACGAGTATAAACCAGAGTACTCTAGGTCAGTTGAGATCGACCCTAAAACGGATGAGATAGTGTGGGAGTACAAGGCTAATCCTCCATCTGATTTCTTTTCAGCTCACTCAAGTGGGAACGAGCGGCAGCCCAATGGTAATACGCTTATAATTGAATCAGATAAGGGGAGAGCATTTGAGGTAACACCTGGCTGCGAAATAGTATGGGAGTATGTTAATCCTCGCTATATTTCTGGCATGGGCACAATCGGCAACGCGCTGTGGCGATTCCACCGTTACTCCCCTGACTATCCCGGGCTTAAAGGGAAAGACTTAGACCCATTGAGATTTGCTTGGCTAAATCGAGTTTGGGGCTCTGATGCTTTCGCTAAAGATATAAAACCTTGTATATTCTGAGTAGCTTAAATTTACTATGAAGGAGGTTTAGAATGAGCTATGCCAGAACCAGTCTTAAAGGTCTAATGTTCTACGATTCTAGAAGAGCATATGGTGGTTTTACCCTCTTCACTCCAACAGAGGGGAAAGGGGCTTGGCTGATTGATATGATGGGCAGACATGTAAATCACTGGGAGACAGCTTACCTGCCTGGTCGTGATGCTAAACTTCTTCCCAACGGAAATCTACTCTATGCCGGCAAAGTTGACGACAGCCCGCTAGCTGACCTCGAAGGTGCTGGCGGAGTCCTAGTGGAACTAGATTGGGATAGTAATGTGGTATGGGAATACAAAGACCCATATTTGCACCATGCCTTTGATCGGATGAAAAACGGGAATACTTTGGCTCTTAAATGGATGAAGGTGCCTGATGATGTTGCAGCTAGAGTCAAGGGTGGTGATCCTGGGAGTGAAAGGGATGAGATAATGTGGGGTGATGCTATCCAGGAAATTACACCTGACGGAAAAGTTGTTTGGGAGTGGATTGCTCATGAGCATCTTGATCCAGATGTAACTCCCCGTTGCCCGATCTGTCCACGCAGTACATGGACTCATGCTAATGCTGTTAGTGAACTACCTGATGGAAATATCTTGATCAGCCTTATGAAAAGCAATACCATCGCCATTATTGATAAGAAAACAGGCAGTATTAAATGGCAGTGGGGTGAAGGTGTGATAGCACATCAACATTGTCCCACTATGCTGGATAATGGCAATATCCTAGTGTTTGATAACGACTACCATCCATATGAATTCGCATTGGGTAGGTCCAAAGTTCTTGAGGTTAACCCAAAAACTAATAAGATAGTCTGGGTATACGGTGGTGGGGATATAGCCCGCGAATTCTACTCATCAACAGTGGCAAGCTGCCAGCGACTGCCCAATGGTAATACGCTCATTTGCGAAGGAACAACAGGAAGAATTTTTGAAGTAACCCCCCTACTTGAGATGGTTTGGGAGTTTGCTAACAATTTGCCTTCATATGAGCCTTACCCTGCACAAACAGGAAGTCAAATGGTTTGTTCTGCTTATCGGTATGGATTGGATTACTCTGGATTAAAAGAGCCTGTTTCGCAGCCTATAGAGAGGCAGGCTGCGCCAGGCACAATGGTAGAGGAAATGGCAGCTGTGAAGGCACGGCTTGAGCAATTAGGCTATTAAAGCGTTAATAACCCTTAATCTGGGATATGAATGAATGACGAAAGTATTGCTTGCGGCCAATTGAGAGGGAAATTAGAGAAGATGAATGAATGTAATTCTGGTTACAGTAGATGCAACAAGAAAAGATGTCTTCGGGATTTATGGTAACAAAAAGGGGCTAACCCCAGCCTTTGATTCCTTACGGGATAAATCCATCGTATTCACTAAAGGTCAAACTGTTGGGCCGTATACCCAGGCTTCATTTCCAGGGCTGCTTACCTCTTCTTACTTCCTTGAGTATGGACAACCGAGGGGGCTTGCACCCCGGAGAACCTTGATTTCCGAACCCCTACAGCAGGCTGGGATTACTACCGCGGCATTTCACTCAAACCCGTATATTAGTGGTTTTCTTGGCTGGAACCGCGGCTGGGATGTCTTCTACGATTCGATGGAGGATGAGGTTGAGCCTAGAATACCTTATATCAGAGGTAATATAGTAAATCAGAAGGCAATTGACTGGCTTTCATCCTACTCTAAAGGTGGAAGTAAAAAGCCATTCTTCTTGTGGCTTCATTACATGGATGTCCATGAGCCTTATATGCCAGAAAAGAAATACGTTGATATGGCTGACCCCTCGGTTACTATTAGCCAGGACGAAATGTACGATATGTTTCAAAATGCGCAACTTAAAAGAGATGTTTCCGACCCGGGGAAAGTAGCACTCCTAAAGAGACTTTACGATATACATGTTCGGGAAGTGGATACTTACTTTGAAGAATTCTTGACTTGTTCGGAAAACCTTGGCATCTTGGAAGACACGGTGATTATTGTTACCAACGACCACGGTGACGAGTTTAATGAGCACGGCGGGCTTTCTCACGATGACAAGATGTATTCAGAGCTCATAGATATGCCCCTGTTCATCTACGGAACTGGTGAGGTAACGGTTTGTGATACCCTAGTCAGTAATGTTGATATACCACCGACTATAATACATCTCTTCGGGCTGGACCCGATAGAAAAGTTTGAGGGCCATTCTCTTCTTCCTCTGGCAGATTATCCAGAGAGGGGTGTATATGGTGAGGCTATTGACCAACGTAGTAAGAAAGGGGGTGATCTGGACAGGGACATCTACTTCTGTCGTGAGAAAGACCTTAAGATAATATACCGTGCCAATCTGGATAGTTGGGAGATGTATGACCTTAGGGAAGACCCGAAGGAGCTCAGTAACATTGTTGATACATCACCTGAAGCAGAAGAGCTGAAAAGAAAATTGAAACCCAGGGTGAGAAGATGGCTCAGTTAGTAAAAATAAAAAGAAGGAGAATAAAAATGACAGAGCAAGACAAAGCCAAGAGGTGTAACGAGTTAGTCGCGAAATCAAAGGAGGTAGTCCGCAAAGTATTCAAGGAGTTTAACCCCGCTGATACAGCTATTACCTGGACAGGTGGAAAAGACAGCACCACAAACCTCTGGCTAGTTCGTCAGGTATGTCTGGAGGACAATATTGACCTTCCTAAGGTTATGACGATTGATGAAGGTGATGCATTTCCGGAGATCACAGATTTCCTGGTAAGGATATCAAAAAAGTGGAACATAGATCTTAAATGGCTTTGTAATTTTGATGTGCTTAAATGCTGCCAAAGCCATTTAGGCAATACCGTTAAGGTGAAGGACTTAAACCAGCGGAATCAGGCTGAACTAAAACGGATTGGGCTTGAAGAGGATTCATTCACATTTGAAGCAGAATCTCAGGCGGGCAATCACCTGATGAAAACGGTTATGTTCAATAAATTCGTTGAGGAGAATAACATAAGAGCCATGTTTATGGCTCTTCGGCGGGACGAGCAGGCAGCAAGAAAGAGTGATGAGTACTTTACCAAAAAAGAAGGTAGCTATCTAATACCTGAGCACACCAGGATATCCCCAATTTTGCATTTCACAGAAAGAGATATATGGGATACCATCAAGTTACACAACATTCCCTATTGCCCACTTTATGAGATAGGCTATCGTTCCTTGGGAGCAAGAACTACCAGCAACCCAGGAGCAATTGGCGTGCCTGCGTGGGAACAGGACCTTGAGCATGTACCTGAAAGAGCTGGCAGAAGGCAGGACAAAGAAAAAGCAATGGACAGAATGCGGAAGCTGGGATATATGTAACCTAATGCGTATTTCTGCTCTTATTGAGAAGCTCTAGCCAGTCCGAATAACAACAATTAGTCGTCTAGCTGATAGGGGGTTGTTTTTCTTTTTAAAACCTTCGTGGAGATGAAAGCAGTTCTTTATGATAAAAATTGTGAAGGGGTAGAAGTATGAAATATAGAGGGCATGGTGGTAAAGAGATTGTAGAGAGAGTGACACCACCATCAGAGGTGAAGAAACGCATTAAAGGATTAAAACGAGTAGCTACCGGGCGAATTGCCAGAGAGTGTGTTGACATCGCCTATGGTTTAGGTAAAGCAGCTGTAGAGGCGGTGTGCCAGAAGATGACACTGCTAAACGGCACACTCTGGTGGGCGATTATATAGATGAAGCCATTGCTTTAAGTCAGCAGAAATTACATGAAGCCAGATATTTTAGGGATGATATACATAGGAGAGAGAGCAAGCGTGAACAATAAGTAAACCAATAAAGGGGAGCGTAAGAGAGGGGGAGATAAGGAGCTGTTAAAGACAAAAAGAGGGGTCGGGGATTTGAGGATGGGTTGATAATATCAGTCACTATAGACTAGTGTCAAGTTATATTTTTACCCTTTTGCATTCTCTTATGTAAACTAGAGATCCGATTGGTTCTGACCTAATTTTCAAAAGGAGGACGTGAAGTGAAGCAAAAAGAGTGCACCTTGTGCCAGATAGCCAATAAAGAAATCAGCTCGCGGATAGTATACGAGGATGATTATACTATGGGGGTACTAGATATAAAGCCACGGTTTGCCAAGGGCATGTGTATAGTTCTGCCTAGAAAGCATGTGGAACGTATCTATGATTTGGAAGAAGAGGACGCAGCTCACTTATTCAGGGGAATTAAAGAAGTAGCCAGGAAGATAGAGGGGATATATAAGCCAGAGCATGTTGCTATTTTTGTCCGAGGACGAACCTTTCCCCACGCCCACGTAATGCTCTTCCCTACATATTCAACTTCAGAGGATATATTCAGCCAGTTCTTGAATTCCTTGGCACTTTACGAACCGCTAGCTCGGATTTCAACCGCTGAACTGGATGAAATTGCTGCCAAGCTTAAATCGTTGTAAGAGAGATGGATTATCAACGGGCTCTGGAACGCCTTTGGTTTCTATTGCTTTATGGATATGCGATAAGCTGGACCAAAGGAGGCTATCTTCCATGCCATTTTGAGAGAGAACTTAGGCTGTACACACCATATGTTTGGTAGAGATCATGCCGGTGTGGGCAGTTACTATGATCCATACGATGCCCATAGAATATTTGACCAGACCCCTGAGGGTAGCCTAAGTATCAAGCCAATACGTGTCTTAGAGTGGTGGTATTGCCCAATATGTGGAGAGGTAACCTACTCCGGATTGTGTGGGCATAGCCAGGAGAGGCAAGGATTTAGCGGTACTATGATTAGAAGCATGGTACAGGATAAGGTTAAGCCTACCAAGCTCATCTTCAGGCCAGAGGTATTTGATGTGCTGAATGAATGTGCTGACAAGTACGGTTTTGGTTCGCCTTTTTGCTCGGAGGAATACCTGATAAAATAGCTTTTGGATATATCGAAACATAAGATCCATTATTTTATGCGGAGCAGCATATCCTTAGCCATCTTCACAACATACCGGACCACACAATCCTTGAGCTCAATACTTGACTTTACGGCATGATTGTGGTAGTATATATAATGGCCCTTGAGAAGGGCTTTCGGTATTTATATAGAGGTTGTCAACCTGACTTTAAAAGTGGTGTCAACCTGATTAATTAAAAATTGAATAAATCTGGTCCGATTCCAGCCTCGGCAATAGGTCA
>SDBT01013439.1_pt1 | contig 13112 bp, 6 predicted proteins | sample 2277101 | NCBI WGS metagenome assembly SDBT01 (sample SAMN10404973, study PRJNA504765) | marine sediment metagenome | isolation source: marine sediment core GS10_PC15, 103 cmbsf | place: Arctic Ocean: Southern Knipovich Ridge | collected 2010 | reverse complement strand
AGATGGACATCTGGGGCCGCCTGCGCTCAGCAGCGACGGCCGCGGAGGAGCAGTTCGTTGCCAGCGCCGCCGAGTTCGAGGCCGCCCGCTACTCGCTGGCGGGACAGACGGCCAAGACGTGGTACCTGACCACGGAGATCCTGCAGCAGAAGCAACTGGCCGAGGAGACGGTCGCCATCTTCGAAAGGCTGCTGCGCGTGGTCGAGGACAAGAAGGAGGTCGGGCAGGTCGCAGACAAGGACGTCAGCCTGGCCAGGGCGAACGTGGCCGAGGCCAAGGACGTGCTGAGGCAGGCCGAGGGCGCGTACAAGCAGGCGGTCCGCGGCCTGGAGGTCCTGTTGGGACGGTACCCCTCGGCCGAACTCGAGGTGGCGAAGGACTTCGTGCCCGTCCTGCCGGAGATACCGGCAGGCGTTCCGGCCCAGGTGCTGGAGCGCAGGCCGGACCTGTTCGCCGCGGAGCGCCGCGTTGCGGCAGCGTTCCAAGAAGTCCGGGTGGCCCGGCTCGCACGACTGCCCAGCATCTCGCTGACGGCCGCCGGCGGGGGTGCCAGCAGCGATGCGATGGACCTGCTTGGGATCGGTCCCGGCTTCTTCAGCGTGGGAGGCAACTTCCTGGCACCCATCTACGCAGGCGGCGCCCTGAAGGCTCAGGAGGCGATCAAGACGGCGTCGCGGAAAGCCGCACTGGCCGCCTACGGTCAGGCGGCCCTCATTGCCTTCCAGGAGGCCGAGACGGCCCTGACCAACGAAGGGTTACTGGCAGATCGGACGGGCTTCCTGGCGCGGGCAGTGGCGGACAACCAAAGGGCATACGATCTGGCCCAGGAGGAGTACGACATCGGCAAGATCGACCTGCTCAGCGTGCTCCAGCACCAGGCCAGGGTCAACGCAAGCAAGTCGGCGCTCATCCGGATCAAGAACGCCAGGTTGGCCCAGCGAATCGACCTCCACCTGGCCCTCGGCGGGAGCTTCGAGATGGCCTCGTCTGAGAGCGACGAGGCCGCACCGGTAGACTGATCCCTCCACAATCGCACGAAGGGAAGAGCGATGCATCACCATGGTCTGATGTGCGTGTTCATGGTCGGTCTGGCGGCGGTCAGCCTGGGGTGCCGGACTCCGCAATCGGCGGGCTCCGGTGCGTCGTCTGCGGCGGCTGAGCCCGCCGGCAGCAGCACGGCTGAGACCGAGAAGGCGGCAGACCTGCTCCCGGCTGACGACGACCGCTGGGAAGTCAGCCTCACCCCGTTCATGTGGATGTCCAGCATTGAGGGCACCGTGGGCAAGGGCGGCCTGCAGGCGCCCGTTGACGAGGATTTCAGCGATATCTTCGATGACATCGAGGGCTCGGTTGCGCTTCATCTGGCAGCCACCAAGGGCGATTGGATCGTCCTCGGCGAGTTCGCCTACTACGACCTGTCTGCCAGCGACCCCCTTGGCCCGCTCGGGCTCGTGACGCTGGATTACGACGAGCACAAGGTGGACGTTGAACTGGCGCTGGCGTACCGTGTGCTGGACGATTACCTCTGGGGCAGCGGGGACTCGGGCAGGGCGGGCAGGGGCCAACTCGGGGTGCAGGGCGGCGGCCGCTACACCAACTTGGACCAGGACTTCAAGTTCAAGAGCGCGCTCGGCTCGATAAAGACGTCTGAAAGCGAGAGCTGGGTCGATCCGGTCGTGGGCCTCCGCGGCACACTGGGCCTGACCAAGGCCCTGGAACTGGACCTCCGGGGCGACGTCGGGGGGTTCGGCGTGGGGTCAGATCTGACGTGGACGGCACAGGGCGCCCTGGCGTGGTGGGTGGCGCGTCGGGCCACTTTGCGCGTCGGGTACCGACACAGGAGCATCGACTACGAATCCGGGGGGTTCGTCTACGACGTGGACTTGTTCGGGCCGTTCTTCGCCTTCACATTCACGTTCTAGTCTGGTCGGGCCCGCGCCGGAGGTGCGTGCGGGAGCCAACCGAACGGAGCACGGCCGGAGGAAGCGGTCTCCGAGCGAGGGGACGGACCGGGGGCGTCAGGGGGAGATCTGCTGCATTCTGCAGATGACGACTGCTCACAGGGGGACGGTGTCATGGAAGGCGAACGAGGAGAGAGGTCTGTTGTGGCTGCCGCTATGGTGGCCGGGTGCTTATTCTATGCTCTGGCGGCCGGGACCGCCCACGGGGCGCCGGACGACCTGTCGCCTTATATGGGTGGGCCTGTCGAACTTGTCGAGGCCCCCAACGGGGCGATCATCAACAAGGTGCTCTTCGAGGACCTTCCGAAGACGGCCTGGACGGCAGGGCCCGAGATCGAGGAGCCCGTGGACGGCGTCTACGTCCTGGGCGGGTACCTGATCTCGGCCTGCATCGTGGTCGAGGCCGAGGACGGCCTGATCGTGTTCGACACGGGGGACAACGCTCACGACGGCGAGATCCTGCTGAAGGAGATACGGCAGAAGATCAGCCGCAAGCCGATCAAGGTGATCGTCTACGGCCACTCGCATTACTGCTTCGGCGCCGCTGTCATGGCCGAGGGCAACGAGGACGTCATGGTGATCGGCCACCCCGATCTGAATGACGTGGTCCGCGAGAACCTGACAGGCGGCGGGGCACCGGCCTACTTCCCGGAGATCGGGCCACTGCTGACCGGGCGGGCGCTGCTGCAGTTCAACTACTACCTGCCGGACAAGGGCCCCGACGCCTGGTTCAGCTCAACGAACATCAATCCTGGCGAGATGCCGTTCCTGCCCGTCAACCGTCCCGTGGAAGATGGCGAGATCATGGACGTGCTGGGCATCAAGATGCAGTTCTTCACGCGATACGGGGCGGACGACAAGGTGCACACCACCGTCTGGCTCCCAGAACGCAAGATATGTATCGAGAACCTGCTCTGGAGTTCGACGCCGAACATGTACTCGATTCGCGGCGACGTTTTCCGCGATGCGCGGGAGTGGGCCGCCGGGGTCAGGTTGGTGCGCTCCCTGGAGCCGGAGGTCCTCGTCGGTTTCGCGCACAGGCCCCTGGTAGGCAAGGAGAGCATCCAGGAAACACTCAACGCCTACCTGGACGGGATCTCCTTCGTTCTGGACCAGACGCTCCGCGGGATCCTCGGCGGCTACGACGGCGAGGACCTGCGTCACATGATCGTCCTGCCCGACTATCTGCGGGCGGATCCGCACAACCTCGAGAGCTATGGTGAGGTTTCGTTTCAGCCGCCTGCTATCTACAACCATGCAGTCGGCTGGTACAACAACGACGCGGCCAGCATCTTCCGGCCCACGCCGGTGCAGGAGGCTGAGCGTCTCGTGGACCTGATCGGCGGGCGCGACAAGGTGCTCGCGGCGGCGCGCGAGGCCTTCGAGCGGAAGGAGTACGCCTGGGCCGCTCAGCTCGTGAACTACGTCTACAAGCTCGACCCGACGGATGCCGATGCGCGCGCACTGAAGGCCGAAGTCCTGCGCCAGCTCGCATACATCTGCACGGGTGCGAATGCGCGCTCGCACCTCCTTTCGCAAGCGCTTGCACTCGAGGGCAAGGTGAACATCATGCGGCTCATCCCGCCGAGCCCCGAGGCCATCGTGGGCGCCGAGCCGGGGACGTTCGTCGACTACTTCCGCGTTCGACTGGCCCCCGGCAAGAGCGGGGAAACGAACGCGGTACTGGGGTTCCAGTTCACCGACGCCAACTACACGACGGTCGCCTTGCACGTCCGGCGGGCTGTCGCGGAATACGTGGACGACCCGGACGACTACCACAAGCCGATCGACGTGATGCTGATGCTCACCCGAGAGGCCTGGGCGAAGCTCTACCTGAGCGCAGCCACGGTGGGCGAACTGGTTGAAGCCGGTGAACTGACAGTGGTGGGCGACCTGGCCGAAGCCGAGAGGCTGGTCGGGCTGTTCGACACCTTCAAGCCGGAGAGGAACTTTGTCGTCGCGCCGCACCTGCACGACTGAGGGACGCGGAGCGGCGGCCGGACTTGAGACCAATCAGGAGGACGTACCATGGATCGCATCGGGAATCTGGCCTGCTGTGTCGTCGCCTGCGCTCTGCTCGTGTCCGTGGCCTCGTGCGAGCAGGAGGACGCCGCGCCCGGGCAGCACGCTGCCGAACTGACACCTGAACTCAGTGAGAAGGACATCGACGACATCGTTCGTCGAACCTACCAGTACGTCGCTATGTACAACGTCATCAACAAGAACGCGATGATGGAGCAAAACCCCATCATGACCGGATGGAACAGCACATTCGCCGCGAAGGGATTGGCGGACCATACGCTGCGGGCTACCGCGCGCCCCAACAACGACACGATCTACGTAGCCTCGACGCTGGACCTGCGCGCCGAGCCGGTGATCGTCCATTACCCCGCGTTCGATTCCAAGTTCGTCGTACTGGAGACCTCGGCCTACGACCACTACGTTGAGATCCCGCTCTCCACCACCAGGGGAGACTTCAAGGAACCGACCAGTATCCTCTTCTACACCTCCCGCACAGAGGGCTACTCGGGTGAGCCGGTCGAGGGCGTCGACAGCACCGTGGAGATGACGGGCGACTTCGTGATCGCCTTCCTGCGCGTGATGCCCCACGCGGCCGAGCCGGAACGCATGGCGAGGAACCTGGCGGTCATGCAGGACGTCAGGGCCCAGACGCTCTCCGAGCACCTGGGCAAGCCGGCGAAGCCCGTTGCAGACGCCGACTTCCCTGCCTTCAACACCGATCCCGGCATCTACGAGAACAACTTCCTCGAGGTGATGCAGTTCGTGTTCAACCACACCACCTTCGACCCCGACGACGAGATGGACCAGGCCGTGCTGGCGGCCCTCGGGCCGCTCGGGGTCGTGCCCGGGAGGGAGTACTCCCCGGGAGCGGTCGCCCGGATCGACGGCAAGGCGTTCGGCGCGACTGCCCGACGGATCGCGGAGGAATCTCTGGCCATCTGGGCGAGCCCGGAGGGGAACCCCTACCTGGATGCCCTGTTCAAGCCGAAGGGGCAGATGACACTGGGACCCATGGTGGTCCAGTCCTCCTACGGCCCGATCGGACTCCCCGCACACGAGGCCATGTACCCGGGAATCGGCACCACGGACGGCGCGCCGGTGAACGCCCAGCACGACTACGTCATCCGCATGTCGGCCGGCGGAATGCCGCCTGCGGAGGCGTTCTGGTCCGTGACGCTCTACGATTCGGAGAACGGGTTCTTCATCCCGAACGAGGCCAAGAAGTACAGCGTTGGCGAGAACGCAGGGCTGAAGCTGGCGGACGATGGCGGGATCGAGATTCACGTCGCGGCCGAGAAGCCGCAGGGCGTGCCCGAGGAGAACTGGCTGCCGATCAACCGCGGGGATGAGGCCCTCGATCTCGTCATGCGCATCTATGCGCCCGACCATGAGAGGATGGAAACCTGGCAAGCGCCTAAGGCGGAGCGGGTGAGATGAGGCCGGTGGCTGAACGCCGTCCGCTGTGGAGGCGTGCAACCGCTTGCGAGGACCGCCGTGCTGTTGGCCTGACGGGGGAGAGCGGCTGGCCAGCAGCAGATCGTGGGGTATGGTAAAAGCATCGGAGGGCAGCGCGCAGTTTCGCTAATGGGGGCGAGCACTAACCTAGAGACTGGCACCAGGACGGGGGGCAGGCCACTCGGCACTCGGCCGAGAATGCCGTCGGTGAACAGCTCGGCCATGGGAGGGGCGGAACTGGCGCTGGAATGAAGTGTCGATCTGGATGACCGATGGACTGGTGGAAGACAGGTGAGCTGGGAAGGAGACAGAGAACAGAGAGAATCATCAACTCCTTGAGACAACGGAATTGCCTGCTGGCCTACACGGTGTTGGCCGCGGGGATGGTGACATTTGCGGCGGCTCTCGCCGGACCAGTCGAACGCCCGTAGGCGTAGCCGGGCGAGGCCCAGGTGGGAACTGCTGGACAACATGAGTAAAGGGGGTGTTACGATGACCAGACGAACCATCCTTCTCATAGTCTCAGTCGGTTTTGTCGGTGTGGCTGCATGCGCGAGTAGGGGTCTCGCGCGGGACCGTGACGATAGTACTCCCCGTGTCGAGTCTAGGAACGCTGACGTGGTCGTTGCCACAGCGAAGACCCCGCCCGTGAACGACGGGCTGCCAATGCCTGGCTTCGAGATAGCCCCCGGCACGACAGCGCTGATGATCACCGATCCACAGAACGATTTTCTGACGCCCGAGGGTGTCGCCTGGGGTGTTGTCGGCAGGAGCGTGGCTGAGAACGGGACGGTCGAGAACCTGGAAGCCTTGTTCCAGGCCGCCGACGAAACGGGATTACCGGTGTTCATCTCGCCGCACTGGTATTACCCACACGACCACCGTTGGAAGTTCGAGGGCACCCTTGAGGTGCTGATGCACAACATCTCGATGTTTGATCGTACCGATCAACTCGATCAGACGAACTTTGAGGGCTCGGGGTCCGATTGGCTTGAGCGGTACAAGCCCTACATCAACAACGGCAAGACGGTTGTGACCAGCCCGCACAAGATCTATGGGCCGGAGTCGAACGACCTCGTTTTGCAGATGCGCAAAGCGGGCATTGACAAGGTGATCCTGGCCGGGATGTCGGCAAACCTATGCGTAGAATCCCATATGCGAGAACTGATCGAGCAGGGCTTCGAGGTCATGGTTGTCACTGACGCCACAGCCGCCGCCCAAACCGAGCATTACGACGGGTACGCGGCTGCACTGACTAACTTCCGCATGATCGCCAGCGACATCAACAATACCGAGAACACGGTCAAGGCGATTAGAGCCGCGTATGGAGAATGATGTGTTGACCCCCTCGCCGGGAACTTGGGGTGATGTAAGAGAACCGGTCGATGTTGGTCAGTTGGCTGGTCTGCGGCCCAGCGGCTCCAAGCCCGCTCGAGTCCTGGTTCGACCAGACCTCGAAGCCGGGAGAGATGGAGTTCGTCGGGTAAACACGTAGTCGCACAGGGGGAGGACGGACAGATGAGACCAATTCGATACACCATCGGGGTGACTGGAATCGCATTGACGTTCCTGTTCGCGCTGCCGGCGTGGGCGGAGACGATCGATTCTCGGCTGGGGCCTCTGGAGTTCACCGGTGGCTACCCAACGGATGAGGCAGTGCAGACGCTGCGGGACGAACTGGATTTCCAGCGTGCAGTTCAGGTGTACCTGTGGGCGCTGCCGATGGCATCGGGCGGCGCGTTCGCTGATGGCCACGTTGCCGAGGGCGTCGGGCCCACCGCCGTACTCGTCGCCGATGAGTCGGCGGAGCAGCAGCAACTGGTCCTCACGGCGAACCAGGACACCGTCTACATGTCCGGAGTGCTTGACCTGCGCAACGGGCCGATAGTGATGGAGCTGCCGACCGGGTTGCTGGGGACGCTCAACAACATCTGGCAGCAACCGGTGGTCGACCTCGGCGGGCCGTTCTCGCCCGAGCAGAACCGCGGCGGAAGGTTCCTCATCCTGCCGCCGGGCTATGACGGGCCGCTGCCGATGCTGCACCACCACGTGGTGCCGGCCGACACCAACATCCTTATCTTCTACCTGCGCGCGGTGCCTCAGACCCGCGACGACTTCCCCAGGCTAGCCGAGCTCATGCGCACCTACCGGCAGTACCCGCTGTCGCGAGCGACCGATCCGCCGGAGATGACGTTCATATCCGCCGTCGGCAAAGAGGCCGACTTCCTCACCAATGAGGGCTTCGCGTACTTCGAGAGCCTGGCGCGGTACATCAATGAGAATCCGCCGCGGCCCCAGGACATGGCGATGCTGGGGATGCTGGAGACGCTGGGCATTGCCCACGACCGTCCGTTCGAGCCCGATGGCCGTATGCGCCAGATACTCACCGATGCGGCCGTTACGGGGCGGGCCATGGCCAAGGTTATCGCGTGGCGGCCCCGGATTCCGGCGGAGATCCTCTACGCCTATCCCGGTGAACGCCAGTGGAAGCGCATATTCACACTCGAGGATCCGACCTTCCACACGCCGGACTTCCTGGCGATCGACCACCGCACGCGGTACGCCTGGGAAGCCTTCGGCACGGCGAAGTCGATGACGCTGGCTGTCCCCGGGCAGGGCTCTCAGTACATCGGCGCCTACACGGACGCCTCGGGTGCGTGGTTGACCGGCGAGCATACGTACAGGATTCGGTTGCCGAAGGACGTGCCGGCCGGCATGTTCTGGTCGCTTACGGCCTACGACAACGAGACCCGGTCAATGATCCAGAACGATCTGGGCCGACCGCTGGTGGGCTCAGTTCACGGGGCGAAGCCGAACGAGGACGGCTCGTTCGACGTCTACTTCGGCCCCGAGCTGCCGGCGGAGGCGACGGAAGCGAACTGGGTGCAGACCAGGCCGAGAGCCGGCTGGTTCGTCTACCTGCGTCTGTACGGACCCGAGGAGCCGTACTTTGACAAGACCTGGGTACCTGGCGACGCCGAGCGCGTCGACTGACCAGCCACGGTGCCTGGACGGGAAACCGCAGGAGGAGCAATCATGGACCGTATCCGTAGTCTGACTTGCTGTGTCGTCGTCTGTGTCCTGCTGGCTTCAGTGGCCTCCGGTGCCCAAGACCGTACCTCGCCGGGAAGGCGCGGCGCGGCACTCACACCGGACGAGGTCGCGGCCATCGCCGAGGAGGCCTACATCTTCAGCTTCCCGATGTTGATGGGGTACCGATACGCCTTCGGGTCCTTCCTGGTGCCGTCGCTTCCGAGCTACCGCGGCGCGGCCAACGCCATTCATGGCGAGGCGGTCACCCTCGACCACAACTTCAAGGACGTGATCACGCCCAATGCGGACACGCCATACTCCATGGCCCTGCTGGACTTGCGGGCCGAGCCGCTCGTACTCGAGGTCCCGGCGGTGGCCGACCGCTACTACGTGATGCAGTTCGTTGACCTGTTCGGCACCAATCCCCATTTCGTTGGGACGCGTGCCACGGGCACGGAAGCGGGGACCTACCTCATCGTCGGACCGGCCGGGGATGGCCAGACCGGCGACGAGTTCGACGATGTGCTGCGTTTCGAGACCGACCTCGTCTTCCTGATCGGCCGCACGCAGCTCCTCGGCCCGGATGACGTTCCCGCCCTGGCCGAGGTGATGAAGGCCTACAAGCTCCGACCCCTCTCGGCGTACCGGGATGAGGTCGGCCCCGCTGCTCCGCCCGTCGACTGGCCGGTGTGGGATGACGAGGTCTCACGGGACGAGCGCTTCATCGGTTACCTGAGCTTCCTGCTCCAGTTCTGCCGGCCGACCCATCCCTCGGAGGCGGAGCTGGTGCAGCGCTTTGCCAATATAGGGATCGCCCCCGGCGTGGCGTTCGACGCCGAGGCGCTCGACGCGGAGACGCGCGCAGCGCTACGGCTCGGCGTGCGGAACGCACGGGAACAGATGGCGCGCGCACTCGACGAGATCGGCAGGAAGGTCAACGGCTGGGTGATGGCCGACGTCTTCGGCGACCGGGAGTTCTATGCCGGCGACTACCTGCTGCGCGCCGCCGCAGCCATGGCCGGATGGGGAGGCAACGACACGATCGAGGCCTTCTACCCGACGGCTCGGGAGGACGCGGACGGCGAGCCACTCGACGGGTCCAGCCACTACCGCCTCAAGCTGACGTCCCCGCCGCCGTGCAAGGCGTTCTGGTCCGTCACCATCTACGACACGTCATACGACGGCACGGCCGGCTACCTGGTGGAGAACCCGATCGACCGCTACCTGATCAACTCGACGACGGAGGGCCTCGTCCGCGGCGACGACGGCTCGCTCGAGATCGTCATCCAGCAAGAAGCTCCCGACAGCCCCGAGGACCAAGCGAACTGGCTTCCGGCCCCGGAGGGCCGCTTCTACCTGGCGTTCAGGATCTACTACCCGGAGCAGGCCGCCCTGGACGGCACGTGGACCCCGCCGCCAGTGCGCAAGTCCTTAGACTCCGCGGCGATCGGGGGCGGCGAAGAGGGCCTCCAGGCCATCGCCGAGGATGCCTACATCTTCGCCTACCCGATGCTCTTCAACCACCAGATCATGTACATGCAGGCGGCCGATGAGGATGGTGGCCGCCACACGGCGCCCTTCAACGAGTTTCATCACTTCCGCCAGCGGCTGACGGCGGACTTCACGGACGTGGTTGGGCCCAACAACAACACGCTCTATTCCATGGCGTGGCTGGACCTGCGGACCGAGCCGGTCGTGCTCGTCGTCCCGCCCATCGCAGACGAGCGCTTCTACGTCCACCAGTTCGTCGACATGTTCACGCACAACTTCGCGTACGTGGGGGCGAGAGAGACCGGCTACGACGGCGGAAGCTACCTGATCGCAGGTCCGGGCTGGGAGGGCGCCGTGCCCGAGGGCATCACCGACGTATTCCGCACGGAAGGCGAGTTCGCCCTTGTCCTTGGCCGGATCTACGTCAACTCAGACGGCGAAGTGCCGCTGGTCAACACCGTCCAGGACCAGCACTTCCTGAAGTCCCTGAGCGAGTTCACGGGCACGGATGGGCCCGTTGCCCCTGCTGAGGAGATCCCCGCGTACAGCGTGGAAGGCGCCCAGGACGCCGACTTCATCGGCTGCCTGAACTTCCTGCTGGCCCACGTCGAGCCGCACCCCAGCGAAGCGGCGCTCTACGACCGCTTCGCCGCGATCGGCATCGGCGCCGGCAAGCCCTTCGACAAGGACGCCCTGGATCCCGAGGCCCTGAAGGCCATCAACGACGGTGTGGCCGCGGGCCTCAAGACGATCGCCGCACACGCCCCGAACATCGGCCGTCAGGTCAACGGCTGGAACAACTTCGGCGCCGGGTTTGGGAGCCGGGAGAGCATGCAGGGGCGCTACCTGGATCGCGCCACGGCTGCCATGGTTGGCATCTACGGCAATGACCCCGAGGAGAACAGCACGTTCGCGTGCTTCGTCGATGGCCGCGGTGAGATGCTGGATGCCTCGAAGCACGACTACGTCCTCCACTTCCCGGCCGGAGCGGTGCCCCCGGTGAAGGGCTTCTGGTCGATCACGATGTACGACACCGAGAAGTTCCTCATGGTCCCGAACCCCATCGACCGCTTCTCGGTCTGGGGTGAGGATCCGATGCTCGAGTACGGCGACGATGGCGCGCTGCCGCTCTACCTCCAGAAGGACGCCCCCGGCGGCGAGAAGGATTCCAACTGGCTGCCCGCGCCGGATGCGCCCTTTGGATTGGCCCTGCGCACCTACTGGCCCGGGCAGGCCATCCTCGACGACACCTGGGACCCCCCGGCTGTGCGGACGGTCGCAGAAGCGGCGGGAACCGGGGGCCTCGAGGAGATTGCCTACGAGGCGTTCATCTATGCCTACCCGCTGATGGAACAGGTGAAGACGGTCAACGGGATGGTGGAGTTCCTGGGGCTGGCGCTCAACAAGCCTGCCATGAACCCAAAGCTGCCGTGGGACAGCGTCGGCATGCCCATCGTTGCGCCGAATCTCACGTCAATGACAGGCGGCGTGATGATCGACATCTCGCATGGCCCCGTCACCTTTGAGATACCCGAGGTCAAGGACCGCTACATCGTCTACCAGTGCATCGATGTCTTCACCCACAACTTCTACTACATGGGCACCCGTGCGGACGGCGGCGAAGGGGGGCGGTTCGTCTTCCACAGCAAGGGCCAGCAAGTGCCCGAGACAGGCGCCACGCTCGTGGAGATGGAAGGCGACCACGCGATCATCGTGGTCCGCATCGACATCAAAGACGCGGAGGAATACGACAGGGTCCGCGCGATACAGAACGCGATCAAGGTCGTCGATGCCCCGGCAGGGAGCAGGGCGTATCCGGCCTATGACAAAGCGAAGGCGTTCTCGCCCGCGTTCGTCGAGTACGTCAACGAACTGCTGACCGAGGTCCCCGAGAGCGAAACGGAGATGTTCGAGCGCTTCGCGAAGATCGGCATCTTCGGCGGTGTCGAACTCTCGGATGCCGAGGAAGCCCAGGTCCAGGCCGGCATCGACGCGGCGTTCGCAGCCATAGATGCCGAAGTGGGCAACCTGGTCGTCGGAAACGGCTATGTGGGCGCAACGGAGGTCTTCGGAACCCGCGAGTTCCTGGACGGCAACTACCTGGGAAGGGCCGCCGGTGCTCACTTTGGCCTGTGGGGCAACTCGAAGGAGGAAGCCAACTACTTCATGACCTTCGTGGAGGGTGAAGGACAGATCGTCTTCGGCAAGGACGATCTGCCGCCGCTGACCGACATCGGGTTCTGGTCCATCACCGTGCACGACGGGAACGTGCTCGTCCATCCGAACGAGTACGACTCGTACGTGTTGACGACCGACAAGATGGTGTTCGGAGACGACGGTTCGCTTGTGATCAAGATCTCCTCGAAGCCAGAGGACGGCAACTGGCTCTACACGCCGGGCGGCAAGATGGCGATCCTGATCCGGGCCTACCAGGCCGACCCGGAGAAGATCGGTTCCTACGTCCCGCCGGCGTTCGAGCCGAGAGACTGACAGAGCAATTGGGGTCTACCAATGAAGTACCTGGTGATCGTGGCCTTTGCGGTTCTCGTTCTGGCGGGGGCTGCGGCGCACGCCGGAAGCCCCTCACGCTACATGGGCGGCGACGTTGATCTGGTCGAAGCCCCAAACGGTGCGATCGTCAATGCCGAGACACTGGCGGCCGGCCAGCGCATCACCTACATGGAGCCGACGACCGAAGAGGTCGTCGACGGCGTCTGGTGCATCGGCGGGCTCTCCATCGCCAACACGACCGTGATCGAGGGAGACGACGGGCTGATCGTCTACGACACGGGCGACACCCGCGAGGAAGCCGAGCACATCCGCAAGGCCATCGAGGCGATCAGCGACAAGCCGATCAAGGTGATCATCTACAGCCATTCGCACTACGCCATGGGCGGGGGCGCGCTGGTCGACGATCCCGATGACGTGCTCATCATCGGCCACTCTCAACTCAACGAGACGGTGGCGAGCAGCCTGCAGGGCGGCGGCTCGCCCTCGGTGATCCCCGAGGTCGGCCCCAGAATGACGTCGCGCCTGCTTGTGCAGTTCAATAACTTCATGCCGACCGAAGGCCCGGACGCGGCCCTGATGGGCAAACTCGAACTGGGCAAGCCCATCGCCTTCCTGCCGGCCAACAAGACCGTCGAAGAC
>SDBT01013438.1_pt1 | contig 13113 bp, 17 predicted proteins | sample 2277101 | NCBI WGS metagenome assembly SDBT01 (sample SAMN10404973, study PRJNA504765) | marine sediment metagenome | isolation source: marine sediment core GS10_PC15, 103 cmbsf | place: Arctic Ocean: Southern Knipovich Ridge | collected 2010 | reverse complement strand
CTATTTATGAACCGGGATTAATAAAATACATTCATGAATTTTAAAAATAAATAAAAAATAATTTGTGCTTAATAGTATTATTTTCTATATCTTATTTGGAGGAAATATGTCAAATTTTATAAGTGGTTATATCCCAAAAACTAAAGTTTTAACACAACATATTTAACTTAAGCAGCAAGTTTAACTCTATATGTTCTTTAAAAACCAAATAGCGATAATAAATGGTTAAATAAAAGAGCAGAAAGGCCAGCTTTTGGCCTATTTGTTAACCCTTTTATCAGTCTCTTACAGTTTATGGCCGATATCTTAAACCCTAAGTAGACCCTTACCCGTACTAATCCCCTTACCGACAGATAATCTATCTTGTACCTCCTGCGAAGTACCGAGGGGATACCCTCTATCCCGGCTCTTTTTTTAGCTAACTCTTGATATTCGGAGGTTCCCATCTTAGTGATAAGTCGAGAGCGGTGTAAAGTTTTCTCTGATACTTTAAGGAGGTAACTCTTTTTCTGTTCTATTACCGGACAATCTTTCCGTAAGGGGCAATCGTTACAGTGTTTCTTATCAAAGTGTGCTCTATAGGATCCTTCTTTAAAGGTACTGGTTATCGGCTGATGACCAGAAGGACATTTCTTTACCAGGTGTTCTTTTTCGTCTATTTCAAATTTATCACCATTACTATTTTTAGTTCCACTAAATAAGGTTTAAAGTATTCCGGTAGAGTAGTATTTTTATCTATCACCTTTATGAGTCTTAAAACAGTAGAGTAGATAATTTCTAAGCGGGACAATTTCCTACAAGAGGAGCTTATCATTAAGGAATCCATTCGGACGGTCTTACCTTCTATACTAAGTAGTTTAGAGAATGTTTTGGCCCGATCTATCTCTTGCTGGATGAGGTCAACGCCGTATTCTTGGTTGTATTTATATACCGCTGAGCGAAAGTTGGTCAGGCTGTTTTTGGATACCGGTTGTTCTTGGAAGCTGGTAGTATGTAAGGCATGTTGGTATCGTGATATCAAACATTAGAGAATTGAGGGCTTCTTCATCTGATTGGTTAAAGATCTCCCTTAAGATGAGAAGTCCGAAATAGATATTTACCGGATTATTAGGCCGGGAGGCAGGATTATCACTATATAATACACTAAATCTATCTTCCTCTATGAAAGGGAATATCTTTTTACTGAAGGTTTCTGCCCAGGAGTTATTGAGATATTTTCTCTCCCTTTCGGTAAGTGATAATAGGGAATCATACATTGCCATTTGTTGTGCGTTATTTAGCTGAAAGGACATTGGTATTCTCCTTTATTTATTAGTATTTTATGATTAATTATACCATAAAACGCAAGTAAAATAAAGGGTTTCAACCATTTTTGCTGATTAAGTTTTCAAGGTGCGTAGAGTAAATAATTTAAATATGTTGGTTAATATTATTTGTACTATTTTTGAAATATGGATACTTTAGGTACTTTTTGGGTTGTAACCATATAATATAAGGGAGGAATATATTGAATATATTATGTTTAGGAACTTTGACTTCTATTGAAACACACAATGCTATAATTGCTTTTAGAAAAGTTGGATATAATGTAATTATGTTGAATACATCTTGCCACTATTTTCCTAATTATATAGAGGGAATACCAAATTATGATAATATTGTAAATTTATACCAAGGGATTAATATTAATAAAAATAAAATAATAAGGAAAATAGAGCAATTGTTAGTTGTATGTGGTTTGTATAAGGGGAGAAGTCAAGTTGTGAAAAGAATTAGCAATATCTTCAAAAAAAATCACATTGATATAGTTTATAGCTTGTGGGGAACAAATACTTTTCCTGAAATAAAAATTATTCAAAATCAAAAAATATATTGTCCTATTATTCATAATTTTTTAACCTTTCCCGGAGCACCCGTGTCACGGTTTACACGATTAAAATATCTTTTTTATAAAGAAATAGTTTCGAATATTGAGGGAAGAATACATTGTACTACTCGAATGTATAATTATATAAATAAACTTTTTAATTTAAAACAAAAAGGAAAAGATATAATTTTTTTGGATTACTTTAGTGAGGCGTATTTTCCTCTCAGAAGATTACCATTATTATCGGAAGAAAATGGAGAACCCCATATTTTATTTATAGGAAGAACTGATTTTCAAAAAGGATCGTTTAATGATGTCGAAAAAATAATAAAAGAGATAGCATTAAAGCAAATACATATTCATTTAGCAGAAACAGATATATCTATTAATAATAATGGGTATTTACATTTTTTTCCAAGATTTAAAGCGAGTGATTTATCAAATGGTTCATTTGCGGAGTTTATGACTCAATTTGATGCGTCTATAATTTTATATAATTTTAATATAAAAAATTGGCCGAAGGATAGATTTTATAATAGTTTACCTAATAGATTTTTATTTGCTTTTACTGGAGGGATACCGATAATTATGCCTGAAGAATATTTTTTAAGTTGCCAAGAAATTATTAAAAAATATCAAATTGGGTTTACATATAAAAATATTGAGGATTTGGGAAGTAAAATAAAAAATAAGCATTTAATGAAAAAAATAAAAGAAAATGCCATTAAAATAAGTTCAGATTTCACATTTGAAAAAAATTTTCAGAAGCTTGAAAAATTCATAAAAAATATAATTCATAAAAAATCAAATTAATTTATTTATAATATTAATAAGGGAGCAAACCAATGAAAAGCATAATCTTAGCCGGTGGGGCGGGGAGTCGTCTCAACCCTTTAACTAAAGCAGTAAGCAAGCAATTAATTCCAGTATATGATAAATTGATGATATATTATCCTTTATCTACTCTGATGTTGGCGGGGATTAAAGATATTTTGATCATCTCTACTCCTTAGGATTTATCAAAATTTATTAATCTTTTTACCGAGATTGCATGGCGCTATATGCTTGATGTTCTCAATAGAAAGACTTTGAATTTAGCTTTTAGTTAATGATAAATATGCTGAAAGGTACAAGATGATAGTTAACAAGACTCACTTGTGAAATGGAAGAACTACTTCTTTCCAGGGTATGTGCGATGCAAGTTGTCTTCCGATGTGAATTTGTTTGGTTGGAAACTGCATCTTGTTGTTAAGGGTATTGTATAGTGCAAAGATAAGGAGGAAGTAAGATGAGTAATTGTATAACTGAACTTAGAAATGTAACAGAAAGAGGAATTGAAATTTTTCGAGAGAAGGGAATAGTAGAATTTAGTAGGAAGTTATTAAGATATGTAAAACGCAAAGCTAACTTTTTTGCTTTACCTATGCTTTATTAAGTATCAAGTTTTTAAAAAGAAATTGTAATTTGCAGGAAGCAATTGTCCTTGCTTTTGATAGATTTGATGGATTAATTACACCTATACAAGTTCGATATGAGATATCAGAGTTGCTTAAAAAATTAGAATGGGAAAACCAAAAATTATACTCGAAATAGGATCAGCTAATGGGGGAACCTTATTTTTGTTTTCTATTGCTGTTAGTGAAGATGCTACAATAATAAGTCTTGATTTGCCTAGAGGGTCCTTTGGAGGAAGTTATCCGACGTGGAAAATTCCTCTGTATAAAGCTTTTGCCAGAAAGAAACAAAAAATACATTTGATTAGGGCGAATTCTCACTCCAATGTGACATTGGAGAAGATCAAAGCTCTTTTGAGAAATAGAAGTATTGATTTTCTATTTATAGATGGTGATCATTCCGGAGTTAAAAAAGATTTCGAGATGTATAGTTCTTTGGTCAGAAAAGGAGGTATAATAGCATTTCATGATATTGTCCATGGACCAAAAGAATATACTGGAGTTGTCCCAAAGTTTTGGAGAGAAATTAGAGGTAATTACGAAAGTGAAGAGATAGTGAAAGACTGGTCTCAAGGTGGATTTGGAATAGGTATTATTTATATGTAGTTTTTGGATAGATTATTTCATTAATTAGTAAGATTAACAGTCTATAATTTAGTTTTCAAAATACAACATTATTATTAGAAAAAAAGAATAAAATAATAGAATTTAAAATTATGATTTTTAATTGGAATAACAAAGAAAAGAAATGTGACAAAACAATTAATGAAGGTTAGGGAGAATAAAAATGATATTTAAATCAAAGGAGAGCAAATCATGAAAGGAATAATCTTAGCCGGTGGGGCAGGGACCAGACTCAATCCCTTAACCAAAGTAATAAGCAAACAATTAATTCCAGTATATGATAAACCGATGATATATTATCCTTTATCTACTCTGATGTTAGCGGGGATTAAAGATATTTTAATTATTTCTACTCCCCAGGATTTACCAAAATTTATGGAGCTTTTCGGAGATGGGCGAGAAGTAGGACTTAATATTTTCTATAAAGAACAACCCAAACCTGAAGGGATTGCCCAGGCATTTATAATTGGAGAAGAATTTATTGGAAAAGAACCGGCATGCTTAACATTAGGGGATAATATCTTCTATGGACATAATTTGTCAATGACTTTGCAGAAGATGGCAAGGATAAAAAGGGGAGCCTGTATCTTTGGTTATTGGATAGCTAATCCTCAAAGATATGGGGTAGTGGAGTTTAATGAAAATAATGAAGTTATAAGTATTGAAGAAAAACCAAAATGTCCTAAATCAAGCTATGCAGTTCCCGGACTTTATTTCTATGATAATGAGGTTGTAGAAGTGGCTAAAAATTTAAAGCCCTCTGCCAGAGAGGAGCTGGAAATAACCGATGTAAATTTAACTTATTTAAAAAAAGGAAATCTTAAGGTAAAGCTTTTAGGCCGAGGTTTCGCCTGGCTGGATACGGGAACACCGGATAGTTTGCTTGATGCCTCCAATTACATTGCTACTATGGAGAGAAGACAGGGATTAAAGATTGGTTGCATAGAAGAAGTGGCTTTCAGGATGGGATATATAGATAATAAACAATTCGAAAAAATAATTGACCAGTCACCAGAAAATGAATATAAAAAATATTTGAAGTTAATCTTAAAAGAACATAAAAATAGGGGTAGAGATGATAATGGATTTTAAAGAAGGGGAAATTAAAGGGGTAATAATTGAAAAATTAAATAAATTTACCGATGAGAGGGGTTATTTGGTAGAAACCTTTAGGATAGATAAATTGCCTTAAAAATTACGACCGGAGATGAGCTATATCTCTTATACCAAACCAGGAATAACCCGAGGACCTCATGAACATAGCAACCAAACCGATATATTCTGTTTTATGGGACCAGGTAATTTTAGGATAAAGCTCTGGGATAATCGAAGAAAAAGTAAGACTTATGGATGTTGTATAAATATAGTTGGAGGGGAAGATAATCCTATCAGGGTAATTATTCCGCCGGGAGTAGTTCATGGCTATAAAAATATCTCTAAAAAGGTAGATGGAATGGTGTTAAATTATCTCGATAAATTATTTCGAGGTTGGGGTAGAAAAGAAGAAGTAGATGAAATAAGGCATGGAGATAAAAAGGATGAATTTTATTTTGATTTCATTAAAGAGGATAAATAATTTATGATCTGGCTTATCGGAAATAAAGGGATGTTGGGTAATGATGTAGAAAAATTATTAAAAGAGCGGAAGCTTGCTTATTGGGCCAGTGATAAGGAAGTTGATATTGGTGATTATAAAGCACTGGAGAAATTTGGAAAAGATAAGAAGATTAAATGGATAATCAATTGTTCGGGATATACCAAGGTAGATAAGGCAGAAGAAGAAATAGACGAGGCCTTTAAGATAAACAAAGATGGAGTGAGGAATATTGCCTTATTTTCTGCAAGTAGACAGATTAGATTAATTCATATCTCTACTGACTATGTCTTTGATGGCTGGCAAGAGGGGACTGCTGCCTACGATGAAGATGATAAAACTAATCCTATAACTATATATGGTAAGAGCAAATTAGCAGGGGAAGTGGAGATAAAAAAGATATTAGAGGAATATTTTATCATTCGTACTGCCTGGCTCTATGGATTACAGGGGAGCAATTTTGTCTACGCTATGTTGAGATTATTTAAAGAAAGAGATGTGGTAAAGGTAGTAGATGACCAGCGGGGTTCTCCAACTTATACGGTGTATTTAGCGGGAGCTATTTTAAAGATAATAGAAGATGATTCGGTTAATTACGGGATATATCATTTTACCAATGAAGGTATGACCAGCTGGTATGAATTTGCCAGAACTATTTATAAAAAAGCTAAAAGATTAGGATTGATTGAGTGCAATAAAAAAGTAGAGATACAACCAATTAAGACTGAGGAGTATCCTACAGCCGCTAGGAGGCCAAGATACTCAGTTTTATCTAAAGAGAAGATAAAGAAAGAATTTAATATAAAGATCAGAGAATGGGATAAGGCATTGGAAGATTTTTTAGTATCTTTAAAGATAGAAAGAGAAGGTTTAGAAAGTAGGGTGGAGAAATGAAAAGGAAATTAAAAAATATTTTAGTTACCGGGGGAGCAGGGTTTATCGGTGCAAATTTTATTCATTATGTTTTTAGTAACACCTCTTTTTGCGGAAAGATTGTTAATGTAGATAAGCTGACCTATGCCGGTAATTTAGAAAATTTAGTAGAGATTGGTAATAAATATATAGGAGAGAGATATTTTTTTGAGAAGGCAGATATTTGTGATTTTGATAAGATTAAAAAGATATTTGAGAAATATGATATTGATACTGTAGTTAATTTTGCCGCAGAATCTCATGTGGACAGGTCAATCTTTGGACCAAAAGAGTTTGTGCAGACTAATATTATAGGGACTTTTAATCTTCTGGAGGTGACAAGAGATAGTTGGAGGGGCAGAGAGAATGTGCTTTTTCATCATATCAGCACTGATGAAGTCTATGGTTCGATTGAAAAGGGAGATTATTTTTATGAAAATACTGCCTACAAACCCAATAGTCCTTATTCTGCATCCAAGGCTTCCTCTGACCATTTGGTAAGGGCTTATCATAAAACTTATGGTTTGCCCGTCACTATTTCTAATTGTTCAAATAATTATGGCCCTTATCAGTTTCCGGAGAAATTAATTCCTCAGATGATATTAAATATTTTAGAAGAGAAGAATTTGCCGTTATATGGAGATGGAAAAAATGTGAGGGATTGGTTATATGTAGAAGATCACTGCTCGGCAATTTGGGAGATATTAAATAAAGGCGAAGTAGGACAGACCTATAATATAGGCGGAGCGAATGAATGGGAAAATATTAAGCTGGTTAATTTTCTATGTGAAAAGATAGGACAGTTGCAAGGGAAAAATGAAGATTATTATAAAAGATTAATTACTTTTATTAAGGATCGACCCGGACATGATAGAAGATATGCCATCAATTGCGATAAAATAAAACGGGAGCTTGGCTGGAAACAAAAATTTGACTTTGAAAAAGGATTAGATATAACTATTAGATGGTACACAGATAATAAAAACTGGGTTGATAGAGCAAGAAGCGGAGAATACAGAAAGTGGATAGAAAAAAATTATAATGTGAGATGAAAAAATAAGAATTTGTTTAATAATGAAAGTTAAAAGAATAATGTTAAAATTTGCATTATTATTTTTAATTAGAGCAGATAGTGAATATGTATAAATAAATAATTACAAAAATTCAAGTCTTTTAAAAAATAATAAATTAGTACATATAAATTATAGAAATTATATTAAAAAATAAAAAATGAATTACTAAATTTTCCTAATAGTATTTGGAGGTATTATGAAAATAACAATAATTGGTACCGGCTATGTCGGTTTAGTTACTGGTGTATGTTTGGCAGATTTTGGGAATGATATAGTTTGTGTAGATAATGATAAAAAAAGATCGATATTCTAAATAAAGGCCAATTACCTATTTATGAACCAGGACTAAAAGAAATAATAGAAAGAAATAGGGATTATAAGAGGATAGAATTTACCACTGATATAAAATATGCCGTTTCGCAGAGCGAAGTGATATTTATAACTGTGGGAACTCCGGAAAAAGAAGATGGTAATGCAGATCTGAAATATGTGTTTGAAGTGGCAAAAGATATAGCTTTTTATATGAATGAATATAAGATAATAGTTGGCAAATCTACCGTTCCTATTGGGACCGGTAAAAAAGTAGCCGAGATAATTAGGAATATCCTAAAGGATAGAAAATTAAATTATAAATTTGATGTAGTTTCTAGCCCGGAATTTCTAAGAGAAGGAAAGGCTTTATAATTACTAATATAGAAACTGCAGAGATGATAAAATATGCCTCTAATGCCTTTTTAGCTTTGAAGATAAGTTATGTAAATGGAATAGCTAATTTATGTGAAAAAATAGGTGCCGATATTCAAGTGGTTGCCAGTGCTATGGGGAGAGATGGTAGGATATCTCCTAAGTTTTTACATTGTGGACCGGGATATGGGGGAAGTTGTTTCCCTAAAGATACCAAGGCTTTGGCAAAGATAGAGAGAGAAAGCAATACACCTATAACTTTAATAGAGTCTACCATAAAAGCCAATCAAAATCAGAAACTTAAAATGGTAGAAAAAATTGAAAAAGCAATGAAAAATGTTAAAGGTAAAACTATTTCTATTCTTGGTTTAGCCTTCAAACCAGAGACTGATGATGTTAGAGAAGCACCTTCGATGGTTATTATAGAAGAATTATATCAAAAAGGAGCGAAAATAAAGGCTTTTGATCCTCAAGCAATAGAGGAAGCAAGGGAAAAATTAAACCATTTAAAAGGAATAATATTTTGCAAAGACGAATATGAAGCAATAGAGGGAGCAGATGCCCTAGCAATAATTACCGAGTGGAATCAATTTAGAAGATTAGATTTTAAGAAGATTAAAAAAATAATGAAGAATATTTATATATTTGATTTACGAAATATATATTCCAAAGAAATTATAGAAAAAGAGAATGGTTTTAAATATTTCTCTGTGGGGAGATAATATAAATGAAAAAAAATAAATTTGCTTTAATAGGTTGTGGCCGGGTATCTGATAAACATATAAATGCCATAAATAAAATTGAAAATTCTGAATTAGTGGCAGTTTGTGATTTAAAAGAAGAAAGAGCAAAGAAAAAAGGAGAAGAGAATAATATTCCCTGGTATACTGATTATCAAAAAATGTTAGAAAATGAAGATATTGATATAATTAATATATTAGTGGAAAGCGGAAAACATACTGAAGTTTTTAAGGGTATAGCAAAATATAAAAAGCACATTGTAGTGGAAAAGCCGATGGCTTTAACTTTATCTGGTGCCGATGAGATGATTAGAATTAGTGATGAAGCCGGGATAAAATTGTTCGTAGTTAAACAGAATAGATTTAATGCTCCCGTCCAATTATTAAGGAGAGCATTGGAAGAAGGAAGATTCGGAAAATTAATATTAGGTACGGTGAGAGTTAGATGGCATAGAGATCAAGCCTATTATGATCAGGATTATTGGAGAGGCACCTGGAAGTATGATGGAGGAGTTTTTACTAATCAGGCCTCACATCACTTGGATTTATTAGAATGGATGATGGGAGATGTGGAATCGGTATTTGCCAAATCAGATACCTTTTTACATAAGATTGAAGTGGAAGATACCGGAGTTGCTTTATTTAAATTTACCAACGGAGCGTTGGGTACTTTTGAAGTTACTACTTGCACCAATCCTGTTGATTTAGAAGGGTCGATTAGTATATTAGGGGAAAATGGGACTGTAGAAATAGGTGGTTTCGCTGTAAATGAAATGAAAGTATGGAATTTTAAAGATAAAAAAGATTATGATCAAGAGGCTTTTAATAGCAGCTACATTCCTAAAAATGTTTACGGCTATGGACACGAATTATATATTAGAAATGTATTAGAAGCAGTTGAAAATAATACCAGGGGTTTAGTAGAAGGTATTGAAGGAAGAAGATCATTAGAGTTAATAAATGCAATTTATGAATCTATTGAAACCGAAAAGGAAATATTTTTACGGTTTAAACCAAAAAAATGCAAATTAGGGAATAGCTATGAAAAAAATATATAAAAATGTAATTATTAGTAAAAATGCAAAAATTGGGGAGTATGTAATAATAGGAGAGCCGCCAAAGGGCTATGAAGATGGTGAATTGGCGACTGTTATTGGAGATAATTGTATTATTAGGTCTCATACGGTTATCTATGCGGGGAATAAGATAGGGAATAATTTTCAAACAGGACACGGGGTTAATATTAGAGAATTTAATGAAATTGGCGATGATGTAAGTATAGGTACACATTCCATTATAGAGCACCATATTAAAATTGCAGATAAAGTAAGAATACATTCCAATGTTTTTATCCCCGAATATAGTTATTTAAAGAAAGGTTGTTGGATAGGACCTTGTGTAACGGTAACTAATGTTTTACATCCTTTATGTAAAAAAGCTAAAGAATGTGCCAAAGGAGCAACTATAGGAGAAAATACCAAAATAGGAGCAAATGTAACCATACTTCCCGATATAACTATAGGGAAGAATTGCCTTGTAGGAGCAGATAGTTTAGTTACTAAAAATCTTTTAGATAATAATTATGTATACGCTGGGGTTCCGGCAAAAAGAATAAAACATATTAAAGATTTGACCTGTCCTTATAATTTAGTAGATAAACCATATGAAGTAGAGGAGGAAAAATAATGATTCCATTTGTTGATTTAAAAGCCCAATATGATTCAATTAAAGATGGGATAGATGAAGCAATACAAAATGTACTTAATAATACAAGTTTTATCATGGGTGAAGAATTAAAGAAATTCGAAGAAGAATTTGCCCGGTTTTGTAATGTCAAATATGCTATAGGAGTAGCTAATGGTTCTGATGCTTTAATTTTGGCCTTGAGGGCTTGTGAAATTGGTAAAGGAAATGAAGTAATTACTGTGCCTCATACTTTTATTTCTACCACCGAGGCTATTAGTAATGTGGGAGGCAAAGTAGTTCTTGTAGATATTGATCCTAAAACATATACTATAGATGTTACTAAGATAGAAGAAAAAATAACCGAGGAAACAAAGGCGATAATTCCTGTTCATTTATATGGTCAACCAGTCGATATGGGACCTATTATGGAATTGGCTAAGAAATACAATATAAAAATAATCGAAGATGCTGCCCAGGCACATGGGGCAGAATATAAAGGCGAAAAAGTTGGTTCGATAGGAGATGTGGGATGTTTTAGTTTTTATCCTGGAAAAAATTTGGGTGCTTATGGTGACGCAGGGATAGTAGTGACTAATAGTAAAGAAATAGCTGAGAAAATAAAATTACTAAGAAATCATGGCAGAATAACTAAAAAATATGAACATAAGATAGAGGGTTATAGCAGCAGATTAGATAATTTACAGGCAGCAATTTTACGGGTAAAGTTAAAATATTTAAATAAATGGAATGATAAGCGCAGAAACAATGCTAAGAAATATAACGAATTGTTAAGTAATATAAATGGGATTATTACTCCCTATGAAGCAGATTATGCCAAACATGTTTATCATTTGTATGTTGTAAGGACAGAAAATCGAGATAAATTAAGAGAAAAGCTTAAGTCTGAAAGTATAGCTACTGGAATTCATTACCCACTTCCTCTACATCTACAGCCTGCTTATAGTTATTTGGGTTATAAGAATGGAGATTTTCCGATAACTGAAAAAGCAAGTCAAGAGATTTTATCATTACCAATGTTTGCAGAATTGACTGATAAGCAAATTGAAGAAATTGGTAAGTTAATTAAAAATTATTCTGAAATATGAAAATAACTTTAATAAGGGAAAATTAAAATGACTAAAAAATTAAAATATTTATGTTTGCAAGCTACGCGACAAGGTCAAGCAAGTTACGCTCATGTACATGAAATAATAAAAGGATTACGTAAAAGAAGTTGGAATATTGAATTATTTGAGCCTTCTTATACAAAAAAAGATAAAATGCCTGGACCGTTAATGCGTCTTATAGAATTTCTAATTACACAGATAAGATTGGGAAATAAAATTAAAAAAGGAGATATGATTTATATCCGTTCACATTTTGCGACTTTTCCTATAGCTTTAATAGCAAAGATAATGCGAATACCAGTAATTCAGGAAGTTAATGGATCCTATGAAGAACTATTTATTGTTTGGCCCTCAACGCGTTATTTTAGTAAATTATTTAAATTTCTATGTCGGATTCAATATAAATGGGCAAATGTAATAATTACTGTAACTCCCCAACTTAAAGAATGGTTATATAAAGAGACAGGTAAAAACGAAATATATATTGTACCTAATGGAGCAAATACAGATATATTTAATCCAAATGCTATAAATAATTACAAAATTCCTAAACCTTATGTAGTTTTTTTTGGTGCCTTAACAGCTTGGCAAGGGATAGATACATTATTAGCTGCTGTAAATCTTATAGAAGAATGGCCAGAAGATCTAAAACTTGTAATTATGGGAGATGGTATAGAACGTGCTAAAGTAGAAAAGTTAGCAAATCAAAATCCAAAGATAATATATTTAGGTAAAATTCCTTATAAGAATGTTCCTGGCGTAATTGTTCATAGCTTAGCTGGTCTCAGCCCTCAAAATAATATATGTGGACGTTCTAATACAGGACTTTATCCTCTTAAACTTTTTGAAACTTTGGCCTGCGGGGTACCTATAATAGTAACAGATTTTCCTGGTCAAGCTGATTTAATAAGAAAATATAATTGCGGTATGGTTATTTCTCATGAAGATCCTAAAGAATTAACAGAAGCAATTAAATATTTGTATAATAATCCAAAATTGAGAAGAGAAATGGGAAAACGTGGATACGAAGCAATAAAAAAAGAACATTCCTGGGATAAAAGGGCAGCTGAGATAGATAAAATATTGCTTCGAATATTAAAGATATTCGTAATATAAGAGAAGTATATGTTTTCTATGAATTAAAAGATTATGGTGTAAATCCATTTATTAACACAATTTTAAGGTAGTATTTAAAATTAGAAAGATAATCAAAAATACTCTATTAGTAATAATATAGTTAGTTAAAAGTAAAAGTATTGAATTATTTTTATTACCCTGAAGGGCAGAATATCACTGACTTACCTGTGGGGGTTTCACTGAAGATGTAGATATTATTTATAGGATCAATTTGG
>SDBT01013437.1_pt1 | contig 13113 bp, 9 predicted proteins | sample 2277101 | NCBI WGS metagenome assembly SDBT01 (sample SAMN10404973, study PRJNA504765) | marine sediment metagenome | isolation source: marine sediment core GS10_PC15, 103 cmbsf | place: Arctic Ocean: Southern Knipovich Ridge | collected 2010 | reverse complement strand
GCTGTAAGCTGGGAAAAGTTGGAACAGGCAAACATTGCATATTACCGTGTGTACTTTAATTCCGAATCCATTCTTGAAAATGGCGGAGAGTATGATGATTTTGAGCAGACAGATGGGCCAAAAGGATTGTATGTTTTTGAGAGCCTCCCCCCGGCATCAACACTCTATGTTGCAGTTCTTGCTGTAGATAAGGATGGAGAAGAAAGTGAATTCTTCACAGAAGAGATTTCTATTGTTGCACCAGAGGAAGGAGAAAAAACTCCTCCCAAAGAGGAATTGGCTGAAGACACTACATTGGAACTCCTACGTGCTGTTGCTATCTCGGAAACAGAGGTGAAACTCACACTCTCAAAAGAAATAGAAATTCGCCCCAAGGGTTCTGCCAAACTTTTCTTAATCAAAAAGCCAGATGGTAAAAATCTTGCTATACAAAAGATTACGTCTTCCGGAATAAATGTGACTATTAAGACAGCTAAACAAACTGCTGGCATAGTCTACAAAGTCAGAATTACAAACGCTATGAAGAACCAATATAAAGTTTCATTGGACGATGCCACACGTACTGCCCTTTTTACTGGTTTTAGGGAAATCGTAGAAGAAGAGCCTAAATCAGTGGAACCTGAGCCAGTGGAAGCAGAACCTGAGCCGATAAAACCTGAGCCAGTGGAAGCAGAACCTGAACCAGTGGAACCTCCTCCTGAATATGATCCTTCTGTCCCGCCTCAGGATGTTTCTGGATTTATCCTGCAAGCATCTAGGGCATCCGGAGGTCTCTTTAACATCTCTGCAACATGGAAAAACGCCGGCAATATCCCCGGTGTTTCTCTCTTTGTTGTCGGGCAGAGTTTTGATGGAGGAAAAACCTTCAGTGAACCAACCTTTATTCCCGGAAACACACCACGCATTGATGTGCAAAATGTACCACATGGAGAATTTGGATTGTTTATTCAGGCAATGGATTCAACCGGACGTGTATCCACAGGCATCTTTCAGTCTGTCCAACTGATTGGCGCGGGTGAAAACGTACCTCCCACTCCAGTGGCAGAACGCCCAATTGATGTGCCTACTCCTACTCCTGCAGAAATTGTTGCTCCAGTTGCAAACATCCAACAGCAATCAGATAATCTCCCCAGTTCTGGTGCAGCATTTGCTCTAGTAACACTTGCCATTACAGGCGGATTTATGGGCTGGAAAGGCACAGGAAGAAAGCGCCGCAGAAAATAAAAGATTTGAGTGATGATGCATTCGTATAGAAAGGGATTATTTTTGTTCTGCATTGGAAAAGAACTCCCCCTTCTTTTTGGTATTTAATTGGAATGTCCAAATGAACTTTTGTTAAGATTATTGGCTATGCGATACCTAACTACCAAATGGTTCATTATGTCTGCCTTGCTTTGTGCGGCAGTATTTTTGAGTGGAAAAGAATTTCTTCTTCAGCCGGATGGAGATCTGCATATTCACTTTCTTGATGTTGATCAGGGCGATGCTGCCCTTCTTATTAGCCCCTCCGGTAAACAGATTGTTATTGATGGTGGACCGAACTTGGCTTTGCTTGAGCATCTTGGAAAACACATGCCATTTTTTGATCGAACAATTGATCTGGTTATTCTTACACACCCGGATAGTGACCATCTCACAGCGCTACCCCAGCTACTTGAACGATACCATGTCGGCGCTATCACAATGGCTGGCGTGCAGCATGGATCCGGAAGATATGACGCTCTTCTCCACCATATCAAAGAATATAATATTCCTGTTGTTCTTAGTGATCCCACAAGAGATATTGATGTAGGTGATGGATTGGTGCTCGATATCGTATGGCCATTGCCTGACGTGTTCGGCACTCATCCAAAAAATGCTAATGATCCCTCTTTTGTCATAAGAGCGCTTTATGGTGCTGAAAGCATTCTACTTACAGGAGATATTGAGCTAGAAGCTGAAAAAGAGATTTTGGTCTCTGGTGCCGATATTTCTTCACGCGTTATCAAGGTTGCTCATCATGGCAGTCGAACTTCCTCTTTCACTGGATTCCTTCTGGCAGTAAATCCTGAGTTGGGAATTATTTCTTCCGGAAAAGATAATTCCTTTGGGCATCCGCATCCGGAAATAGTGGAGCGGTACGAGCAGATGGGAATACGTCTGAGGAATACTGTCGATGAGGGTACTATTTCGCTTACAGTACCAAAATTGTAGGGTATGTTTTCTTTAACATTTCCTAGCCTTTCTCCGCGTACGCCCTACACTATTCCTCGTGAAAGTTATTCTTCTCCTTGCCGGTAAGTCTAAACGGTTTTGGCCACTTGGTGAAAAGACACTCTTCCCACTCTGTGGGAAAACTTTACTTGAGCATCAGGTAGAACGATTGCGGGCGGCAGGACTTGAAGAAATTCTTCTTGTCGGTGGAGAGCACAATTTGGAAGAAGCTCGATCTATCTTTCCTGATTTTCCACTAACTCAGCAGGAAAATCTGGAACTTGGCATGCGCGGTGCGCTCTTGAGCGCATTGCCACAATGTGGCACAGATTCTGTCCTTATTGTGTGTGGGAACGATATTATTGAGCCAAATGGATATCAATCACTTATAGAAGCTGTAGAAAAGGATGATGTACAAGGTGCGCTCCTCGCACAGGAAGTAGATCGATATTTCCCCGGTGGATATCTAACAGTTGATGGTGATCGTATTACCGGAATTGAGGAGAAGCCGGGAGAGGGGAACGAGCCTAGTAATCTTGTAAATATTGTGACTCACATCCATGGTGATGCCTCGCTCCTTTTGGAGGCGCTCCAAGAAGTTGATGAAAACCGAGATGATGGATATGAACAAGGTCTTCAAAAGCTTTTTGGCGCCCATAGATATTCCGCAGTGCCATACCTTGGTACTTGGCAGGCAGTAAAATACCCTTGGCATCTTTTAGAGCTGCTTCCAATCCTCCTAGATGATATCCGCGAACAATCAATTCACTCGTCGGCTACAGTCCACCCAACTGCTGTAATTACTGGAAATGTTATCCTTAAAGAAGGGGTGAAGATTATGCCTCATGCCACAGTAGTTGGCCCCTGCTTTGTTGGGAAGGACAGTATTATTGCAAACAATGCTCTTGTACGAGGGTCGAGTATCGGAGAGAGTTGTGTAGTTGGATACAATTCAGAGGTAAAGGGAAGTATTTTCCATAGTGATATATGGACACATATGACATACATTGGTGATAGTGTGATTGGAAGAAATGTTTCTTTTGGTGGCGGCAGTGTCATTGGAAATCTCCGCCTGGATGAGCAGCCCATATCCTCTGTTGTAAATGGAAGGGAAATCGATACCGGCCTCGTAAAGTTTGGCACAATTATCGGAAATAATTGCCGTCTTGGTATCCAGACTGGCATGAATCCCGGCGTGAAAATTGGATCTGGTAGTTTTATTAGTAGCGGTACATTTCTCTCTGAAGATGTCCCGGAAAAACAATTCGCTCGTATGAAAGATGGAGTTGTAAAAATATCTGAGAATCGTACACCTCCACCACCCATGGAAAAACGAGAAGAATTTCGTAAGAAGATATAACCACAATATGAAGCTTTCGGATACAAAAGTTATCCACAGCAACTGTGGATAATGATTTTTGCTCTTCCAAAAGAGTTTGCCATACTTTTGCACATGGAATCTCACTTTTTGGCTTCCAGAAGCCGAAATCTCCATTTTTTACTTTACGGTGTTCTTCGGGCCTCTTTTTCCACGAGTTTTCCACATCCTCCCCACATACAAAAATTGAACGAACCTAAATCTTTGGCTGTATTTAGGGACTTGGTTTCTTTTTCTTTACTTCCTATCCACAGAAATCATCAAAAAATGTATCACTTGTAAAGTGCTTACTACGCTTACTATTTTAATTTAAATAAGAATTATACTTCTTCTATAGGAAAGAAATTAAGTATGTGGAAATGTGTATTTATGAAAGATTGTTCAATTTAAGGGTGACACTTGCCGATTATTTTCTTAACATGTCTGTCCCCCCTACTTTTTATATGAAATTTTCCTGCAAAACACCAGAGTTCCTCCAAGCACTTCAGTTAGTAAGTCGTGCGATTAGTGGTCAACAAGCATTACCTATTTTAGGAAACGTTCTTATTGAGGCAGAAGGCAAACGTTGTACGGTTAGCGCAACCGATCTTGAATTGAGTATTGTTACTAGTTTTGATGCGAATATTGAGAATGAAGGGTCAATAACAGTTCCTGCAAAAGCTATTCTTAATTTTGCTCAATACAATATAGATGATGAAGTTTTATTAGAAACAAGTGAAGGAGTACAACTTAAATGCACTTCCAAACATGCAAAAACATTTATTTCAGGAGAATCAGCGAATGAGTACCCCACTATTTCCCCAATAGAAAAAGAAACCATATTTTCTCTAGATAAAGCACCACTCCTTGAGGCTCTTAATAAAGTCACATTTGCCTCAGCAAAAACAACCCTTCGCCCAGTTTTATCTGGTGTTTATGTTCGTGTAGAGAAGGACAAATTAATTTTTGTTGCTACAGATAGCTATCGACTATCCGAATATACCGTAAAGGCAGATGTTGGCGGAGCGGATATCTCCTGCATCATTCCTGCTAAGGTTTTGGAAGAGGTAAAAATGATTCTTGGAGGCAAGAAAGGAGAAAGAGAATCGGATGATGACAAGGATAGTGATAAGCCATCCAAAAAAGAGCAGGTAAGCATTGCCCTTAGTAGCCAGCAAATTGAAATCAGCATAGGAAACACTCATCTCCTATCAAGACTCATTGACGGAAAATTTCCTGACTATCAACAAATTATTCCAAAAGAACAAAAGACAAAAGTGGCTATTTCTACCAGAGAACTTATAACTGCTGTTAAGCGTATGCACTACTTTGCAAAAGAGATTAATAATAATCTCACTCTTACTTTTTCAAAAGAAGGCGTTCACATTGCAACGCCGCAGACACAAGCAGGAAAAGATGAAACCACTCTTGCTGGAGAGGTGAATGGAGATGATAACAAGATTGCTCTCAGCTCTTCATACCTACTTGATTTTCTGGGCCACACAGAAGAGGAAACTATCGAAGTACATCTCACTGACAGTATGCATCCGGCAGTTTTTCACCTTCCTTCCAACGATTTTTATCTTCACCTGATTATGCCGCTCAGGATTCAAGAGGAGTAGATTGGAGATTGATTAGAAAATATACAAGTTTCTCTATTCTTTAACTCATTGACGATGAATTTAATTTGCAGTATTCTGTATATATCCAGTAAGGATATGCCAGCCCCTCGGCGGGGCGGTTTCTTTGTATCTAATACCTTTCACTTTTTCAAATGAAACCATCTCTCCTTTTAGGAAAGGAGACACATCAAGACTTGGCACAACTATTACGAGCGAATAAAAAGCTCGTCCTTTCCGGTGCTTCAAATGAGACATCAAAGGCCCTTTTAATAAGTACTATCCTTGCATTTGATCCTCGTGGAGCACTTGTTGTAACAGAGAAAGAGGGGCAGGCTGAAGCGCTTCATCACTGGTCTATATTTTTTGAGCAGGGAGCAGAACGCCTTCTTCCAATAGAAAATGAGAATGGTGAGATTGAACCGGAGGCCATGCAACAGTACCTCTATTTTATGAGGGAAGAGAACAAGAGCATCTTTGTGACGACAAGAGATGTATGGGATGCCCCATTCCCCTCCTACAAGGAGCTTCTGGAAAAGAAGATATTATTTAAAAAGGGGGAGAAGATTAAGTTTACTGATGTCGTGGAATCCCTTATTGAAAGGGGATATAACCATGGTGTGGACCTCTATCTTCAGCCGGGTGAGTATCGGCGAACAGGAGATGTTTTTGATATCTTTCCCATTCAATCCACTCATTCATTCCGAATTTCCTTCTCATTTGATAAAGTTGAATCTATCCAAGCTGTGGATAGAGATGATCTATCGCAGACGGAAGATGCCGGAAACGAATTAGAGATTTTTCCTGTTCTATATAAGGAAACCGCATCACTGTCTGAACAGTTACCCATGGAGTCTCTTTTGGTATTAGATGATCAAGATGACATAGAAGACTCCCTTAAAAATGACACACTACGTTTCACGGCTTTTCCTGAATCACAAGAGCATCATGTGCATCTTAGGTATCTTTCCGTTCTCAAATTCTACACGCTATCTGATTTCTTAAATGATCTTAAGGATAAGCTTCAACAAAACTGGGCGCTTGTGATTGTTACAAAAAGAGACAAGGAACTTCAGAATATTTTTAAGGAAGAAAAGATCCCATATGCAGTAGAGAAAGATAGTCGGCATGGTGCTGTTACCATTCTTCCCGCAAAGGCGGATGATCTTCTTCCTCACTCCATTCAGAATCCTGAGCTTCAGAGTGCTCTGCTTACAGATCGTGAGATATTCTCTCTTAAAAAGGCCGGAAAGCAGCGCAGTATACAAAAGCTTGCGCTCGACTTTATTACGTCGCTTGTTCCCGGAGACTATGTTGTACACATGGAGCATGGAATCGGGCATTTTGAAGGAATGACTCAGAAAGAGGTAGATGAAACAGCCAGAGAGTATCTGGATTTGACCTATGCGGAGGGCGATAAACTTTTTGTTCCTGTGGATCAGGCAGATAAATTAAGCAAATACTCCTACGAGGAGGGGAACGAACCAGCGCTAACGCGACTAGGGACACAAGAGTGGAAGCGCGTAATGACGAAGGCCAAGGAGGAGACGCAGAAGCTTGCCAAAGAATTGCTTGAGCTCTATGCGAAGCGCGCTAAATCCAAGGGATATGCTTATGATGATGATAATAATATCCAGAGGAAGTTTGACGAGGCATTTCCTTACCAAGAAACACCGGGGCAACTTAAAGCTATAGAGGACATTAAGAATGATATGGAGGATGACCATCCAATGGATCGACTGATTTGTGGAGATGTTGGATTTGGGAAAACCGAGGTGGCCATGCGTGCCGCATTTAAAGCAGTGCAGTCTGGCAAGCAAGTTGCCATCGTGGCACCTATCACTATCTTGGTAGATCAACACTTAAAGAGTTTTATTGCGCGTATGGAGGGCTTTTCTGTACGCATAGATATGCTCAGTCGATTTCGCAGTCCCAAGCAACAGAAAGAGACTCTAGAGAAACTCAGAAAGGGCGAAGTTGATATTGTAATAGGCACGCACCGGCTCCTTCAGAATGATGTTGAATTCCTTAATTTGGGGTTGGTGATTGTGGATGAAGAACAACGTTTTGGAGTGAAGCAAAAAGAGAGGTTTAAAGAGCTGCGGGCAAATGTGGACATTCTTACGCTCACCGCTACACCTATTCCACGCACGCTTAATCTCGGTCTTCACAAGCTGCGGGATATCACCACTATCACAACACCGCCGCCTGGGCGTTTGCCAATTATTACAGAGGTGCGGAAATATTCCGATTCTCTGGTTCGTCAGGCAATTATTTCTGAAGTCGAGCGGAATGGACAGTCGTTTGTGTTGCACAATCGTGTAGAAACAATCGATGCATTTGCAGACAAGCTCAGAAAACTTATTCCGGAGGCAACGTTTATTGTCGGACACGGGCAACTAAGATCTGATGATTTAGAAAAACGCATCGTAGATTTTAAAGAAGGCAAGTATGACGTTCTTGTAAGTTCCACAATTATTGAAAATGGAATCGATCTTCCCCGTGCTAACACCCTTATTGTTAATGAGGCAGAACGGTTTGGTCTCTCACAGCTTTACCAACTTCGTGGGCGTGTCGGGCGCAGCGATGTGCAAGCATATGCGTATTTCCTTTATCACACACAGAAGCTCCATGACGATGCCAGGAAGCGCCTGAGAGCCATTGTAGAGGCGTGTGAGCTCGGGAGTGGCTTCCAGGTGGCCATGCGTGATTTAGAGATCCGTGGTGCAGGAGAGATCCTTGGAGCGGGTCAGTCCGGTAACATGCAAACAGTAGGTGTAAGCCATTATCTTCGTATGCTCAAGAACGCTGTAGAAGAACTTAAGTCTGGTGATGCAGGAATAGAAGAAGAGATTACCGTAGAGATCCTTTTGCCATTCGAAGCATTACTCCCAACTTTCTACATTCCCGATGAACAAGAGAAAATTTCTGTCTACCAAAAGCTCGCCGGCAGCGAAGATGAGGTGATTCTTAAGGAATTTGAAGAAGATTTAAAGGCAGAATACGGCAAGCTCCCCAAACAGGCTCAGAACCTCTTTGCAATTCTGCGGCTTAAGATGGTGTGCAGACGTGCGGGCGTGCTTCGTGTGAAGGTAGAAGACGCTTCATCCGAGCTAAGTGCAAGCCCCAAAAAAGATCAGAAAGAAATAGTACTTACATTAAGTCCGCGTGTGACAGCTAAAGAAATCATGCAACTTCTTAAAGTAAATTCGCAGTGGCGGATCAGTGGTTCTACATTGCGATTGAACGAAGAAGAGATTGTACGAGCAGGTGGAACCAATGAAGTTGAGTGGGCGGAAATTCTTGCTGCGCAGATTGATGCTTTACACATAAAGAAGGCCAGTAAGAAAAAAACCGCCAAATAAAGCCATTTTCTCTAGAGGTTGCGAATCTATACATTTTTTGGTATAATAAATACGTTTTAAACACAAAAATCCAATGACAAAATCCAGCCAACAGGATGATAGCGTTCAAAATGATGGTGCACAGCCAGTCATTCCGACGGGCGAAGAAATCTACAATCAGATCATGTCGGAGATTGAGCCGGATCTTGTTAATCAAACAGAAGAAAGCTTAGAGAAGAAGTATGCCGACGAAAGCAAAGGGGAGAAGTCGGCAAGGATGCAACGCTATCAGGAAGCCATGAAGGAGTATGACAAGCGATATGAGAAATTTGTTGCAGACCTCACCAGCGAGGTCAATACCTATCAAAAGCAGGAGATTGCTTCTCTTGAGCGCAAGAACAGCGCTGAAGAGAAAGAGCAACTCTCCTATCTTGAATCTGCCATTTCCAATCTTTAATTATGGGAAACACTGATACACCTACACCTCAGGGCGATCAGCCTGAGGTACAGGCAAGTACTCCTGAAAATCAGGAGGCCGCAAAGACTCCTGAGATTACAAGTACAGGAGAAGCTGTAGATGCAGCAGACAAGAAAAAAACCGATGCAGAGGGCGATATGAAAAAGCTAGAAAAGGTTGCCGATAGAACAAAAATTATTGAGATAAAAGCAAACGAATCCAATATCTTTACTAAAGAAAAAACAGCAGAACTTGAAGATGCTAGTACTAGTCCCGAAGGAGAAAAGAAAACTCCTAAGACATATGGTGACAAGCTCTCGGATGATATAGATAGTTCTTTTAAAGAGTTGGAAAACTCTAAAACGCCGGCAGAATCACTCGCTGCACTAGGCAAGCTGCTTGCAGCAATATTTGCGATGATTAGGCGGGCAACAGATGGAACGCTTGGTGATAGTATCGAGGATGATAAGGAAGGCACAAAGGATGGTGATCAAGAGAAGGGCTCTGAAAGCGATACAGGAAAGGACATCAAGAAGGAACTTGATGAGCAGAAGGCAGACACTCCTGCAAAGAAGAAAAAGGCTCTTGAAAAAATTGAACAGAACACAGAAAAAAACTCCGAGAAGATAGACGAGCAGATTGGAGAAATCAATAAGTCCATTGATAAGCTACAAGGAAAGAAAAAGAAAATTGATGACAAGATTCAATCTGTTGAGAACAGGATTACCGATCTTAAGCAAAAAGGAAAAAAGGTTCCAAAGCGTCTAAAAAATAAGCTTAATCGTCTAAATAAAAAGAGTGAGAAGCTTGGGCAGAAAATCAAGGATGGCCTTGAGAAGTTGGAAGGTCTCAAGAAACAAAAAGAGCATCTACAAAAAAAGGCAGAAAAAGCCAGAAAGATGCGAGAAGACGTCGAAAAAACAGAAAACAATATCCGTAAGGTAGAGGAAAAGATGGAAGAGGTTCTCGGTGTTAATGTTGTTTATGACGAAGGTCAATTTGTAGTCCAGGCTGGCAAGAAGCAAATTCCAAAATGGGCACGAGGCTTGCTTGCGAAGATGGATTCAGATGGGGATCCTGAGAATAATCAGTATGTCCTTGATCCCAAGGAGGCAAGGTGGCTTTCTGAAACACCAGTAGATCTTTTGGAAGAAAAAGGTAGTGAGGAGAAAGATGAGAAAAGCCCAGAGGATTCTTCTGTTGACACAAGTGAGACTGATGCCGATAAACCACCCGAAGATTCCGCAGAAAGCGGCGGAGAGCAGGTGGCTGAAAAAGAACCTGAAGATGAAGTAAACCCACGGGGTGCAGAGTTCCAGGAGATCGCAGATAATATTCCTACTGGTGAGGAGGAACAAGTTGCAGGTGGAGAGGCCGAAGAAGTAAACCCACGGGGTGCAGAGTTCCAGGAGATCGCAGATAATATTCCTACTGGTGAGGAGGAACAAGTTGCAGGTGGAGAGGCAGAAGAAGTAAACCCACGGGGTGCAGAGTTCGAAAAGATTGCAGCTGATATTCCTACTGGTAGAGAATCTCTTCATGCATCTGTAGACAAGCCTACGCTATTAAAAGAATGGGCTGGAAAAATTCGACAAAGGGCAAAAGAAATTAATGAAAGGAATAATGACCTTGTTTATAATTTAAGGGTAGAATCTAATGATGAGGCAATAACGATTTTTCCAGAAGAAGGAACAACCAAAGAGACAATGAATAGTGTTCGAGACAAGGCAAAAAGTCGTGGTATGTATGTTTTAGATGCGGGCAATGACGCTATTACAGTTCACCCAACACATTGGAGTGAAGCTGGTGGTTTTAGAGGCGATGAGCACGCAGATAGCGAACTTGAGAATGATGCAAATGACATGCTTGCAGGTACTGAAGTAGCATCCAGCACAGCTGATTCTTAATATTTGTACTTCATTTGGAGTTGATATTGCAGTTACTTCTAATAAAGAAGGAGTCGATAGAGAAGATGTCATCGAAGCATTCCCAGATGCAAAGATGAATAGTGGCCTTGGCTTGTGGGAAAAGCATAGTTAGAAAGCATTAAAGCAAAGCGCGAGTTTCTTTTTGTGATGGTTGACATTGTTATAAATATGGCGTTTAATTCTTTTTATGTTGATGGAGGTTAATGCAAGAACAGTACTGGCCGATGCCGAAAGAATATTTGGCATTCGATTTCCTAGCAGGGAAGTTCCGGATGAATTGGCGACAATGGCGTTCAGTTTGTCGGGTACATATTTACGAGATAGTATTGTTCGTATTATTTTTCAACGTGTACGTAGATTCCAAGAATTGCTTGCGGTAGGAAATCCGGAGACTTCAGCAGACGAAGTAGAGTGTATGCGAGATGTAGTGGATGCATATGGTGCAGTAGCTACTGCTATTCGTAATTTGTTCAAAACAACAAACTAGGTCTTGTTCTCTACATTTCAAGGATAATAATTAATGTGGTGCCCAGGAGAGGACTCGAACCTCCACAGGATTGCTCCTACTAGCTCCTAAGGCTAGCGCGTCTACCAATTCCGCCACCTGGGCATTTGAACAAAAGGATCAGAGAATAAGATTATAGCCGAGGTATTCAGTCGTCCGTAGCTCCGGAGAGCGAAGGCGGGCCGCCACCTGGGTATATATACATTTTACATTGCTTTGCTTCCTGTAGCCTATTTTTCCTCCTGCTTTATCCTAGCTACCTCCTCCAAACTCATAGCGAGAATTTCTTCCTCAATATCTTTTGCTTCTCGCTTTTTTCGTTGGAGTTCCAGCTTAGCTTGTGAGCGTTGCTCTACTGACATTTGTTTTGCGGTTGCCTTTCTGTGGCGTTCTACTATTGCAGATCCCTCACGTGTTTTTCTGGTTTCGGTGCGTATTTCATCAATTTTCTGGGTACGCTCAACTTCCAAGTCAGTTTTCCTCTTTTGGAATTTGCGTCGAGTTTTATTCTTTAATCTTTTTTCTTCCCTATCTAGTTCGGCCCTTGTTCTTTGCAGAAGGCTGGGATCAGAGATACTGCGCAGAATAGATCGCTTGCGATGCATATCTGAATCTAAATTTCTCATTTCAGTTTGCTCTTTTGCATTGAGCAGAGTTTTTTGCTTATTAATATCTTCTTCTATATCTGCGTATATTTGTTTTTCTTCTGATTCGGTGTCTCCCCGCTCTTTTCTGCCAATCTGTTCAGCCACATGTACTGTTTTATTCTCTTTTTGCCTGATGGCTTCATCCTTTTTTTGCGCAACCATTTCTGCTTCCGAGATTTTTGCTTGCCTTGTTCTCTTTGCTTCCTGTTCGCGACGATTTTCTAGGCGCTTAATGGATGCTGCCCACTGTAGGTCACGCATGTATTCCTTGTGATGTTTCTCATACTCCTCCTTTTTTTTGTGTCGTTCTTCAATTACCCGTTTTTCCCGTTTCTTTTCCTTTTTCATCTTCTCTACATCTTTTTTACGCCCTTTTTCAGTCTGTTGCCATTTTTCTAATTCTTCTACCCGCTTTTTCTCTGCTGCCGTTTCCTGTCTAACACCTTCCTTTCCCCTTCTCCCTCGTTCTGCTTTTGCCTGTCTTCGCTTAAGCGCTTCTCTCTGAAATTTGGTTTCCATTCTCCTGCGTTCTTCGTTACTTTTTTGCACACCCCTATCAAGTATCTCTTTCTTGATTGATTTAGGTTTTTTTGGGTTGCCTCCACTATTATTAAGAATAGCCATCCAACTATTATACCACAAAATTTGCAGCATTTCAGCCTTTCTAGGTCTCTTCCTTCACCTGCACGCCCAATTCATCCAGCTGTGCCGTTGACACCCGACTTCGCTCTCCACTGTGTTCCGAGCTACGAACGGACGAGACTTTTTATTCTTCAATAATCTGAACACCTAGTTCAGTAAGCTGTTCCGGTGGCATGATTGACGGGGCGCCAAGCATCAAGTCTTTTGCTTTTTGATCCTTTGGATAAGCGATCACTTCGCGGATATTTGGTTCATCTGCAAACAACATAACCACGCGGTCTAATCCCCATGCAATGCCACCATGTGGAGGGGCGCCAAATTTGAATGCTTGCAACATGTGACCAAAACGCCTCTCTGCGTCTTCATCTGTAATTTTAAGAATATCAAATACACGCTTTTGCAGTTCACTCTCGTGGATACG
>SDBT01013436.1_pt1 | contig 13113 bp, 11 predicted proteins | sample 2277101 | NCBI WGS metagenome assembly SDBT01 (sample SAMN10404973, study PRJNA504765) | marine sediment metagenome | isolation source: marine sediment core GS10_PC15, 103 cmbsf | place: Arctic Ocean: Southern Knipovich Ridge | collected 2010 | reverse complement strand
CTTGATGACCTTCTCCTCAAGGTGCTTTTGCTTGTCGGTCTGGGCTTCCTGCTTGAGAGCCTCGACACCTTCAATTAAGGCCACCTGCTCCAGACGACCAGCGTTAACCGATTCTCCGAGATCGTCAACGCTCTCTTTAACTTCGTTGATCGCTGCACGGTTGCCATTGATCGCCTTTGAGTTCTTCTCGACATTGTCGCGATTCTCGATCGAGCGACTCTCGGTTGCCCTGTAAGCAGCGAAGGCTCCAGTCCCCGCGACAACTACCGCGATCAGAACATTGACCAGCCAATTTGTATTTCTGAGCTTCTTGAGATCTATCGGCGAACTACCCGGCGGAGGGGGCGGACTGCCTGCATGCCCCATGAGGTCAACAAGAGCTCCTGCTATGTCGTGAGCAGTTGGCGACTCTCCTTCTCCTGCAACTGCGCCAAGAACGGCGAGCCCGGAGGGAGTCATTGGCACGCCAGGGGGAACCTCCACGAGCCGGCCGTTCCCCTCGGTGTCGCTCTCACTGCCTGGCCTCATTGGCTAGACTCTACCGATATTGACGCGAGCCTCAAAGAAGCGATCAAGGGCAGCCCCGAAATCGATCGTGAGTAGGTAGCGAAACTGCAGTAAGAGCTCGAGCGGCATATCCGCCAGGGCAGCATCCAGCGTGATCACTTTGTTCCCCGTGGTAACGCTGGCAACCTTTGTGACAGTTTTATTCACAGCGCCGAAGTCCAGTAATTGCTCTACGGTGATCGTAATTGGCGCCGCTGTTGCCTGGTTGACCGCAACAAGGATCGTTTTAATTTCCTCGACCTCATTCCCGAAACCGAGGAGCGCGGCCGGTGGCTTCATGTTTATGATCACCGAGTCCGTGCCAGTGACTGCGGCAACGTACTTTCCTGGGATATTATAGGTTGAGCCGCCTGCTCTAATCCCGTCCTCTGCGGCAATGGTGTAGCCCTTTTTCTCGAGGTTATCGACGTTGAGCTCCTCCACGATCACCCGGGCCTCATGATCTACTACGCCGTCCTGCAAATTGTTAACGGTCGTATGGGGCATGGGGCCCGCATCTACGGCGTCGAAATCTCTGGAAGCTGGTAATGCCATGGCGTCGAACTCCTAGTCTACACGATAGGGAATAGCGGGGAAGAACCTAACTTGCCTTCGCCGGTGGGTCCCAGCGCAAATCCCTGATCATTCGTGGCTGCTATCGGGATCGTATGGGCGGGCGACTGTTTGTTGAGCTGGGCCTGAGCCGACTCGATGTCAAATGTCCCGGGGAGAGCCGGGTTTCGGATCGCCAGATATGTAAATGCCCTATTGCCGTTGGACTCAAATACCTGGGCGTTTCTGAATGATCCCGCGAAAGAGGAGGCCGTAGCTACTCGCTCGATCGCCCCGAACCCGGCCCAGCGTGGAGACATCGGCCCAGCTATTCCGGCGGCGTCGACAGAGAACACGCCGCCCGAGACCCGACCAAGATCGTAGAGCCCGGCCCCGTTGTACCGGAGCACGAGCTCCTGCGGAACGCCCACGGCAGCGGCTACCACAGTAATCGCGCTCATGACTCCGCCGGAAAAGGTGAAGTAGGAGAGATCTTCAGCGACGCCAGTTAGTCCCCAGAATATCGCGTCACCATCTCCTGTCGGCGTCCGCATGAAAACACCGGCGAAGACATCCCCGGCTGTCGCTCCGGTCGCGAGCTCAATCAGGATCGTAGAGCCGTCCACGTCCTGGCCCGGCCGCGCCGAGACAGAAGTCTCGCGAATCGGCCCGCCGTTCGGCTCGGGCGCCTGCTTGAAATACCGAGCGTCCACGACGCCGAACGAGACATCACACTCCGGTGTCCCGGTGTCGACGGCGATTGTCCCGGCGCCGTCGCGCGTGATCCACATACGAGAGGGCGGCGTCGTAATGTCGTCAACGGTGAAATCGTCCGCCTTGACGCCGTCGAATTCGACGATCTGAATATCGACGGCGTCGAGCCCGAAGAGTGGCTCTAGCGCGGTCTTGAGATCCTCAGGAGGGAATCCTAAAACAACGCGGAGGAAGCCCAGCACGCGGGCTCGGCGAGCTTGGATCGTGTCGGACGGGCTCGGGACTTGCCCGGTGATTCTCTCCCAGTCCTCAAGGGCGCCGCCGTACGCGCGATCGGGGAGAAAGTCGTCACGAAATCTCTCAATGTCAGCGATCTCTAGGCCGAGGGCGTCGCCCTCTGAGGCGATCCAGCGCTGGACAAACGATGTCGGATCGCGGCTCCATGCGTCGCCAGACATGAGGAACGCGCGGAGGATCTTGTAGCCCGCCGGCTGGTGGATAGCCACACGGCGATACATCTGGCGGATCTCCTCGTCCGGTACTGGATCGTCGTCAATCTGGAAAAACTCTAGGACACTGTCGTCGGGGAGATAGTCCGTCGCCGTGACTGCGTTGTATCCCACGACGAAAAGCCCGCCCGTTGCCGGATCTATTGCCCCCTCCGCTACGGTCTCCGAGCCAATGAGATCGCCGTCGACAAAGTATCGGACCTCGACAGAGGTGGGACTTATCCACGTGCGACACACTCCGATCATAAATTCTTCCGCTGGCTTGGCAAGAATGACGCCCACGGTAGACGCCGGGCCTGGCCCGTCCCAGGTTGCGCGGAGCTTTATGTCCGTCGCCGATACGCGCTCGATCTCGACCTGGAAGGCAATAGCCGAGGCGCCTCCGTGCCGCTGGTGGACCACGCCGACATCTGTATCGATGAAGTTTTCGATCTTGAAATCGATCCAGCCAAAAAAATTGGCGTCCCGGCTTAGCAGCGTGGAGTCTGATATTGCGTCAGCTGCAGCCAATGCCGTGAGGTCGCCAAACTTGCGAGCCCTCCCCCAGCGGCCTTGAACTACCTCAGGCGTGGTTAGTCCGGCCGGAGTCGCAAGGTCAGCGACGTTGCCCACCTCGTCAACGGGGCGAACCTCGTCGGCGATCTCCAGAAACTCAAACGCGGCGACTGTTGCCATAATTTGAGACTATCAGACCGCTAAGGGCGCGTCACTGGTCTGATTGTGCTCTGGTAGTGATTATCCCGTTCAGGCTACAGTGCCGCCGCGTCAGCCGCGCTGATCTCCGGCGTCCACCAAGACGCATCCTCACCAATAGCAATTCCGATGGCGTCCACCTGCTTTAGCATCCTCGCGGCCTGGTTCGTTGCCGAGAGCACTGCGACATCCAGGCCTGCAACGGCACCTATCTTGAATGCGCTTGGCGTGGACAGAAACTCAACACCGTCCACAACGATGCATATCATCATCTGCTCATCCTTATCATGGGTCACCATAATATCAACCACCCCGAGAGTCGTAGGCACTGGGAGCGCCGCCGCCGCCGCGTGCGTTTTAGTGCCTAGTGCACTGCTAAATGTGATTGATACATTCCCGGTGGTAAGCCACTGAATAACTATGCGGTCCCCAGAAAATTCGCCCTGATGGAACATAAAAGTGTTCGCTGAAGGTCTTGAGATATCTCCGACAAATCGCCATAGCCACGATTCACCTGCGGCAACGTCGAATGTTGCGCGGTCTGTGACGTCGGTGATATTCCATGCGCTATCGCCAACGAAACCCTCATCGACTAAGCTTGCGCCGAGTGCTGCAGGGGTGAGCCCGGTGGTGGATTGGTTTCCGACGTGGGTGCCTGCCGAGTTAGGTGCGACGATGCCACCCACGGAATCAGTCCATGTCCCCGCAGATGCCGGGCTTGAATCTTCGGCGAGAAACAGGTGCGTCCAGCGTCGATCAGTAACTGAGGTACCGTCTGTTGCGCTAACCGCTACGGTGTTTGCGATCGCCTCTCGCTCAAGAACGGCCCACTTCGCAATAGCATCGCCACTCTCCGATCCGGTGCCTCCGTTAGTCGTTGCGCGAATGTTCGTCCGCATGCTGCCCCAGGAGGCAGCAGCTATCCCGGGACCGTTGAACGCGCCTCGTCGGGACTGTCTCCCCGTGGCAATCATTGCACCTTCGTGGGGCTGCCCGGAGGCAACGCATGTAATCTCCGATGGGCCGGTTTTAGAGGCACTGATCAGAACTTCTGGGTTTGGCCCGACGTCCTCCATGTAGATGCCATGAAGCACCCCTCCATGGGAAGGTGCTGCTATCACCGCTGTTGTGTCGATGTCGATTGGCTCTGAGTAGGTGAGGATTACGTTCGGTGCGTCATAGACGGCGCTAACAATGTGGACGGGGACCCACAGTACGTCATCAACGAATGTGTCCGAGGTGGCCTGCCCCAGCAGTTCCGACATGCGCAGATAGCCTTCGTTGGTGAGATGTACGCCATCCCCAAACACGTAGGTCACAGCGGAAACTCCGAACTGGTAAGTTGGCCCAGCGATGATAAACTTGGCGGGGTCTGCCTCATAAGCTGCCCATTGCTCGTAGGGCACCTCGCTGAAATCCACATCCGTGAGCACTTGCGTGGCATTGCCATTCTGGGCGATGACGATGACTACCTGTCGGGCCCCTTGGTTCGAGAATCTCGCTTGCGCCTCGGCCGTGTATTCCGCCTGAAGTAGCGCAAGCTGCGCTGACATGAATCCGACCGCGCTATCAGCGTCTGCGTGCCCCTGTATCCACCAGACTGTTGGGAGCGTGGCTTCCGACTCCTGTATAGCTACTGAATCCATTTTGTTTTGCACGTTCGTCCAGTGCACGCTGGGTGCACGCAGATCCGCAATCTTAGCACCGGCAATTCCCTGTGTGCCGCTCAAGTATAGTCGCGCAGAGTCGTTGTCGCGAACCTGATAAACGCCACCGGATACCGGCCTCTCTACCGTTGCCTCAACCAGCGCGAGGAAGTCATCCGCTGATTCAGGGATGGGAGCACCAAAGGGGTTTACGGTCGTCAACGCTGGACTGCCCGCCGTACCTACGGCGAGGGATTGCCCGTCAACAGCTAGGTATTTTGGGTCAGTCGTTGTGAACGCTGCGGGAACCAAAGGGCCAGATGGGAATGGGATGCCTCTACGCCTCGGCTGGGATCGAAGCCTCAGCCCCTTGCCGCCCTTGTAAACGCTTGGATCTAGTGGTGGCACGAGGACAGACTATCAGTGCCAGCGCCGAATAAGGATTTTCTGAGGGATAAGAAGCCCTACGATCGTGTTCCCTGGGAACGGCGGATCGGCGGCCTCGACCGTAGCGAGGGGATCGAGTACGTCCGAGTCTAGGACGCCAGGCGTCGTCTGGACCGTTTCAAATAGGTTCGAGAGCCTGAGATTCCCCTCCCACGGGCCATAGCTCGAAGCGTCAGGGTTTGAGGGCCCAAGGGCATCGAAGAGAGCGAGGACTCGATCACGGGCAGGAGTAACGAGGGGGCCGCCGCTATAGACTGGATTCGTGGGCGTCGGCGCGAAGGCTAGATCGTCGGTCAATATCACGGCGTTCGTCGCTACGAGTTGCTCGATCACAAACTCCGATCCGTCGGAGAGAGGATCGTCGACCGTGAGGCGATCCCCAACAGACATAGAGATCGGGCGGGCCGCTGCAAAGGTTAGCGTCCGAGTCCCGCCCACGTAGGTTAGGATCGTGGGCGGCGTCGAATCGTCCCAGTCGAAGTTAAATGAAGAGTCGTTCTCGGCGCGGATCTGGATCTCTACGTCCGTAAGCTCGGCGGTAGTCTCTAGAACTCTAATCGTCGCAGTGACAGGTCGCAAAGCCTCGACGACATCTAGCACCGTGGTCCGCTCTCCGGCGTCGAGGATCCGCGCGGTCCCGCGGCCCGTCTTCAGCGCCGCGAGGTCGACCGTCCCCGGGCTGTTCCGGTTCGGATAGACGTAGCCAGTCGCGACAAACGCCGTTAGAAGGATCCACTTTTCGAAGTCGGAGCGAGATCCGCCCAGCTCAGGCTGGCCGATGCGATCGAGGATCCGAGCCTGATAGTCGGCGTCGCTTTCTTGGTCCTTGCCGTTTGCGAGATCTTCGAGAATTCGGCCGGTTGTTTCGAGGTCCGCCGGCGTCGCGTCGAAAGCGAGCTCTTGCCCTTCCTCGAGGTTCGTAGCGATCCCGGTTGATAGTGCCGCGATATCTACGTCGAGAAAGCCGGCGGCCGGTATCGCCCCGCCCGAGCGTGTCTCGAACTGCAGCCCAGAGGACGCGTGAGTCATGGCCTCATTGACGGGGACAACGGCGGCGACGTCGCCAAAGACGCGATAGGCCGAGTCTCCGGCCGAGCCTACGGCGCCCTTGCGTGGAACTCCCCAGATCGCGCCGTGACGGTCGAGGAAGTCCCCGGCCGCCGTGTCGGGCATTACGTCGAGCTGAGCTTGTCGGAGATTATAGCTAGCGTCGGCGAGCCCCAGGGCCACGACTCGCAGGCGCTTGTTAAAGTCTGAGAACCTGGAGAGGTTCGCGTCCGGGAAGCGTCCAGATGCCGCGGCTACAAGTACCTCTAGGGTTCCCTCAAAATTTCTAACTTCGAACGGCATTGATCAAACTCCTATGGCCCAAAGTCTATAATCTGGCCGATCTGGATTGTCCCGCCTGATTGCGTATCGCGGGTTCGAACGTTCACCTGGAACCGGGTTGGCGTCGATTTGGTAACGGTAACCTCGATCATGTCGATCAAGCCAGCGATCTCTAGCTCGCGTAGGGCCTTCTGCAAGGAGTCCTTCTCGATGTCGGCCTCGGCCGCCGAAGCGTTACGGCCCTTGACACCGTCCTGGATACGACCTGCGCGGAGATCGCCTACCCAAGACTCCAGGACTCCTAGGATCTGGTGCCTGACTGCCGAGCCTGCCGTTAGGTTGCTCTCGAAAAAGCCTGCGCCGTCTTCGATGTAGTCACCGTTTTCGTTAAGTCTAAGATCTAGTCCTGCCATTTACTCTCCCTTGAGTACCGTGGTCCCTGTCGGGGAAGCAAGCGCGGCCACGGCAGTGATTATAGCCGATCCTGTATCGCCTCCAAGTGGCACCACAGCTGCGATCGTAGACTGGAGCAAGGCAAGCTCGGCCACCTTAGCGAGCGAGACGGGCGACCCCCCCGGCGCGTTCACGTCAATAGTCCCATCAGCCTTGATTAAAAGCCTAGCTGTTCCCTGGCCGTTGAATATCGCCAGCTCGCCCTTGGCGACCTCCCCGAATGCCTCGACGTAGGCTCGGCGGGCGTCCTCGTCCCTCACCGCGACAAGGATAGGATGGTCTGCCTGACACCCCACGTGGAGCATCATTCCCTCAGCGTTAGTTCCAAGAGGTCTAGCGAATATGCCGATCCCCTGAAACACTGGGATCGGATCGTCGCCCTCACCCTCGCAAGTCGTCGAGCCGTCCTCGAGGTTTTCAAACTCGTAGCCGAGCATTCCCCAGTCCGAGCCTTCGCTCGAGGAGATCGCGACCTTGCGGATCGCGTTCGCCATGTCGAGAACGCGCCGGCTTGCGCGAGCTCTAAAGGTTTGAGGTCCCCGTCTCATGTTACTAGGAGCGTTCCTTTCGGGACCATCTTCATTCGGGTTTGCGTCTTCTGGCCCACGGCTAGATTGTACTGGCACTGCGTAATGTAGAAATCCTTGGGCAATCCTTCCTCGACTCCCAGGCCCGTGTCGTAATCCATTACGCGACAGATCGTATCTACCGTGTAGAGCGTCGGTTCCTCACCGCCGTAGACCTGGGAGTGCCCGGAAGCCTCAACGGAGACCTCCCAGAAATTGACCTCTCGCTCTAGCTTCTCTCTCTCGGCCCGCTCTAGGGCGTCGCGCTGATTCTTGATCCCGTCGTCGCTCACGAGGAGGAACTTGCGGCGGCGGAAATTGATCCCGGTCCCGTCGCCCCGGTTCTCGGGGTTGTCGAAAACTGTCGCCCTGTTTTTCGTCACGTTTGGGCCGTAGTTTGCGCCGTTGCCCTTGGCGGCCCCCACCGCGGTGTAGGCCGAATACATGTCCTCCACGTCCTGAACTACGCTGATCTTTGCGTTGGCTAACCGGCGCGGCCCGCTGTTCTGGCCGGGCTCTAAGAACAGGTATTGAATCGGTTGATCGTAGGCGGGCAAGCCCACGAATAGCTTTCGGCCGTCGGGTGCGCTCCAAGCCATAAGCCTCGCTTCCGATAGGATCTCCTCAAGGACTTGCCAGCGGCTCGCGCCGACCGGGACTTTTTTAGGGGCCTGGCGCCCCTTGAATATTCCCGGCTCAACGATCGGTGGGCGCGGTACGAGCCGATCCAGATCTACGCGCGTCCCGGACTGGACCAGGAATTGAGGGACCTCCGGCAAGGGGTAGCCAGAGAGGGGAATGTACGAATCGGTGCCCTCGAGAGGCTCCGTGATAACTTTCGCCTGGCGGGCCTTGACGTTCCGGAGGATCGTCCGGTTGCGCGTATTCACAAGCTCGACGCCATCCTCGAACAAGTCGCCTACAAGGACCTCTGCGAGCTCCTTGATCCTGAGCCCGCCGTAGCGAAGTAGCGGGGCGCTCTCGTCCACAAGGCGCCCAGTCTTGTCTCGCCCACTGATCCTGATATCGGTCCCAGCGTTGATGCTTGGGATCTTTTCCCGACGCCCCAGAAAGCCAGAAAGGATCCGGGTCGAGTCTAGGAAGATCTGAATATCGACGTCCCGATCTAGCAATCTCCAGACGTCCCGATCAAACTTGACCGTCAGCTCCCAGTCGTTGGCGGGCTGCAAAACGTCTTGCGTGATCGAGTAGCCTTTCCAGCCAGGCACTCGCTTGCCCTGCGAGATTACGTGGACCTCGTGAGGCTTGACTGTCATGCGCTGCGGAACTCCGTCGGGCGTACCGTGCGGCTGTACGCCTTGAGCGTAACTCCAGGTGGCACGCACGCCGGAGTCCGGAGGCTTGGGTTTAGTTCGAGGACCTCGAGGAACCTACGATCGGCCTCAGCAGCGCCGTAGAACTCAGCGACGATCGCACGGAGAGGGATAGTCGCCTCCGTCGTGATCTCGATTACTCGAGGCGTCGTCGTCGTGAACGACTCGGCAGCCTTGCTGAGACGAAACTGTAGGATCGTATAGGCTTGGATTATTGGAGTTGAGTCTACATCGGAGCCCGCCTCGAACGTCTCCAGCTCGGCATTCAGGCGCCCATTCAGTTCGGCCATTTCGACTTGCACCTCTCGGCTCGTGAGACCAATGGAGAACCCCCAAGCTTCAGAGAGCGTCGCGGCTTCGCTCGTTAGGGTGCTGGATAGGCCCTGGGCCGCGAGAGCATTGTCGGCGGAAACGCTGGCTTGTAGTACCGCCTGGGCTCCGGCCGTGGCCTGTATCGATCCGTCTACGATATCGAGGATCGCCGGCTCCGTATTCTCCTCAGTGAACTGAGCACGAGCGGTGATAGATGGCTGGCCCTCGCCGTCGCCCGAATCCGAGTACTCTCCGATCCTGCAACGGATTTGCCCCAGGTACGGGTGGACGAGCGTCCGGACGCTGTCCAAAAGTAGCAGCTCTTTGAACGTCTCAAAGCGCCCCATGAAATCCTCGATCGGCAACTCCTCTCCGGGCCTTGCTTTGCGATCGATAAAGACGAAATTCAGATCGACGATCAGCGGCCCGCGTCCTTGGTCCTCGGTCGTAGCGCCGGCCTTTTTGGGGAACTCGTGCGGGAACACTCGCCGCGGGTGATTCGTCGAAGTCGACAGGACATCGATCCGCACGCCGCCGAAACTCGCCTCGAACCTGAAACCGTGCGCCATTATTCAGCCCCCTGCGCTCTCTCTTTGCCGGCCGCGGTGAGTCTACCCTGATCGTCAATAGTGATCCGAACTTCGATCCCCTTCGACCGCTGGGCCTCGGACTCTTTCACGAGGAGCTGAGCAGCCTCTATTGCTTTGATCAGCTGTCCCGCTCCGGCCTCCGATCCCTCCTGCCTCTTAAGGGTCGGCGCGAAAGTAGCGAGTAGGCCGCCTGGGTCCGCTCTGGAAAGGGTAGCCCCTCGCGCTGCCTTCAGGCTCGTCTCGCCGCCGGTCTTTGCGAGGACGCCAGACTCCCTGGCCTGGAAGAGTAAACGCTGGGCATTATTTAGGGCCTGGGCGGGATCAACACTTGTTGCAGCCTGATCGAGAGCGACCTTTCTAGCCGCTTGCCGAAGAAACGCGTTCTCAGCAAAAGATTTGTCCGCTACCGCGAAGTCTGAAATCTTGTCACTGATCCCGAATTTCTCATCCAGTGCACTTCCAGCCGCGAGCCCGGCAAGCAAGGCCGCAGTGAGAGCCGAAGCTTTACCAGCGGCGCCCGCGAGACCGGCCTGAAGTCCGCCGGCAGATCCCGCCGCACCCGCAATGGAGCCAGCGATCCCCGACATCTGCGAAGCAAAGCCTGCCAGCTTGATAGAGGCCCAAATCAAGGCGAACTCCTTGGCGTGATCGACTACGAAGCCCGCGGCGTCGGCGAGCTTGCCCATGGCTTGGACAAATTTCTCGATCCGCGCCGGCGTGAACACTGCAGCGAATGTCTCCTTGAGCCGGTTCATTGAGGCCTGGAGTCGGCCGGCGGCGCTCTCTCGGAACTTGGCCGCGTCCTCGTCAACGGCTTTGGATGTCCTCCCCGCCTTGGAAAGTGCCTCGAGGCTCGCGCGGCCTTCGGGATCAATGAGGGCAGAGATCCCTTTCTGGGCCTCGACGCGCCCGAGCGTATCGGTAAGCTCTTTGATTGTCAGATCGGCTTCCCGGAAATCGTCGAGGATCGGACGGAGACCGCGAAAGGCTCCGTCTTTATCGAACACTTCGATCCCCTTTTTCTTGAGGAGGGCGCTTTTCTTCGTGAGCGCGGTAATCACTGACTGCAGCCCGGTTCCAGCCTCGGCCGCTGTAGCAAAGCCACCACTACGTAGAACCTGTAAGGCCGCCGCAAGATCGGCCGCACCCTCTACGCCGGTCCCGCCCAGTTCGGCAAAGCTTGCGGAGACGCCCTGCAGGACTATGGACATTTGATTGAGTGGGATCGCGCCGTCTTTGCCGGCCTGGATGATCGCGGATAGCCCGGCCTTGAGCTCGTCCGCGCTCTTTAGTTCAAAGGCATTATCGAGAGAAAACGCGAGCCCAGCTAGCTCCTCCATGCTGGCGCCCGTCGCTAGGTTCGCCTGGGCCAATACCTCGAGCTTGTCTTGCGCAAAGCCGGCGGAGCCCGTGAGATTTACGAGCGCCTCACTTGCGCCGATCAGATCGCCCCGGCTGATCCCTGTTTTCTTCGAGAGCTCAATTGTTGCAGATCTAAATTTGTCGATGTCCGCGGCGCTGGTGCCGGCCTGGATTCCCAGTCGGGTCAGTGTCTTCTCGAAGTCGAGGACGTCTTTCCCGATCGCCGCGACTCCGATGCCCGCGCCCAGGGCGCCACGGCCTCCGAACGCACCTCCCAGCTTGGACTTGATACCGCTACCAATCTTGGTAAATGTCTTGCCAAACATCTTCCGCGACTTGGCGAGATCACCTTTGAGCCGGCGGTTGTCCGCCCTCATCATCGCCGTTGCTTCTGGCTCGCCCATTTCTACATTCCCGCTGCGCGTCTTAGTCTATCCCGCTCGGCCCTGCTGACTACCCTAAAACTCTGGCTTGAAGTGCGGAGGCTGGGATTCAGTCTCTTTTGCTCAGCCCGGGCCGCGGCTCTCTGGGCCTGGGCGTTCTCGGCGTTCTCGGCGTCTGCCGCGGCTTGCCGGCTGTGGTCCCAGATCCAGACCTGCCATGTCGTTAGCTCTCCGGCAGGCTTTCCATACCAATAATAAAGATCGCGAGCATGGAAGATCCGAACGCGCTCAAGGCTACCGCGTCCTTTTTTTTTACGGCTTGCTTGAGTAGCTCGATCGTCTGAGGGTTGATATTGGCAACGTCCGGGTTCGCATGCTCCTGGATCTCTATGTACTCCGAGGCCAACAGCGATCTCTCGTCGGGACTGATCAGGCCGCGGAGCTCGGCAACGTCTGGGAAAAGCCGCTCGCCCGGCGCGTCCAGCCGGTGCATTGAGCGGGCTAGCAGCTGGATCATTTGCTCGCTGTAATAGTCGTCTGAGGTGTAGAGATTCAGCTCGAGCCCAAGTTTGTCCCAGCGAGCCACGGCGCCGCTTTGAGCTTCCTGGACTCCGTCGCAGGAGAGAACCCGCATGATCAGGCGATCGTCTGAGCCTGGCCAGTTGATCTCCTTGGAGTGAGCGGTCCCCTTGCGGAGCCTCTCGATCAAAGAGACCCCAGCCGATTCAGCGGTCAGGGTCTCCCTACTCTCGTTTGTTTCCTCGTTTGTCCGATTCATACGGACGAGCTTAGCGACTATCCGGGCTCGTTACGAGAAATCAGCCCCTCGATTGTGAGCTCGATCCGAGCGTCGCCGTTCTCGTTTGCCGTGTCGTTGACGTCGGACACTTGGCAATCGGTGATCTGTTCCCGGGTCCCCTCAAGGCCTTTCTCGATAACGAGGGTGAACTCCTCGTCATTCTTCCATGCCTGGTGCCAGTCGATCTCAGGGTCGGAGAGTTCGGGGATCACCGTCATGGAGACATTGACGTCTTCGGTTCCGGTCTGAAAAGCGATCGGGACTCGATCGCGATTCATGGTCTTGACCTTCGTTTTGGGCTTGGACCTATTGATCGTCGCGTCCTCGACAGTCGTTAGCTCCTTCGAACCCTGGGGACCGTTGTAGTCAACGATCAGAATGCTCTGTACTTTTCTCGACATGTTTCTAGCTCCTCAGAGTTGCGCCGTTACTCGACGAATAGGACGTGGACAAAGGCGATCTGGTGAAGGTTCGGCACGATGCTTTCGGGAACCGAGATATTGGCTCTCGTTTTGACTACGAGATCCGACTCCACGAGAAGTTGCGGAAACAGGACATCCACATTCTGGGCTGTGCCGAGAACCTCGACAGCCTTGAGAATCGTATAGGCTACGCTCCGCATGCGTTTTATCACTTGCAGGGACTTGTTCACGGCTTTGAACTGGACCCCGAAACCAGCGTCTAGCTGGCGAGTAATGAACACCAGACCACGCATGGTCGCCAGATCCTTCGCCCGCTCGAAAGGGTTGCCCCCCTCGAGCGTCTTAGTGGTGATCAGGCGGACAATCTCCGTCTTGGTCCGCTGGTCGTTTGGCTTGAGAGGCGTCGAGCCGGCCGCTCGAGCGCTCCCGATCTCTGTGCTGGTGTACACGCTCGCC
>SDBT01013434.1_pt1 | contig 13113 bp, 33 predicted proteins | sample 2277101 | NCBI WGS metagenome assembly SDBT01 (sample SAMN10404973, study PRJNA504765) | marine sediment metagenome | isolation source: marine sediment core GS10_PC15, 103 cmbsf | place: Arctic Ocean: Southern Knipovich Ridge | collected 2010 | reverse complement strand
TTCCCGTCGCGCCGGTATCGTGCGCCGCGATTGTGCCGTTAGCAGTATCGTCATGCTCAACAACTCCCGTTCCGTCTGCTCCATTATGCGTGTGCAGTATGGCGTGGTGTTGGTCAGTCGTGATGCCAGTCAAATCAGTGTGAGCGGAGTAGTTCCAAACCGCCGCCCCGCCCACCGTGATAAGCACCTTACCATCGTTGCTGATGGTGTTGGGCAGGTCGTAGTCACCGACCGTTAGCGTATCAACTGCTTGCAGCTGCTCTAAGACGCCTGCCGCTTGCGTGATAGGTTTTCTGCTGGCCATATTAGAGTTTAATCTTTGACAGTATGTTGATTGACAATTTCGTGACGTCGGACGCTGTGCCCACCGGGACGATGTACTGTCCTGGCGTGCTTGGTGCCGTACTGGTTATCACCCCCGGGGTAATCGGACTCAAGTAGTAACGTGTCCCAGCCGTTAACGTCCAGGTCGCGTTGGTAAAGGGTCCTATGGGGTTGATAGCGATGGCGTCGTTAAGCGCAGCTGCCCGGTCGCAGAAACCAATGACCTCACTACCATTTGCCGTATCAGCCTGACCTAAGTAAGTTTTGCCGTCGGCGGTGGAGATATAAACTGCGTCCCCGATTGCCAGCGCTTCCCCAGCCGTGCTGAGGATTTGAACAGTTGCGCCGCCGCCTGACGCGTTTATGGTAATGCTCTCGGTGGCGTAGGCGATGGTTATGCCAGTACCAGCCACCAAGACTTTGTACTCAAGCCCCGATTGGTCGTCCTTGACCCCTAGTAATGAGTTGGCAGCCCCAGGGTTTCTGAGTATGTCAAGCTCTTCCTGCATAGCGAATAGCTCCGTCTCAATAGCTATGATCTCGGACGAGTGCCTGTTGCCAATTTCAGCGTCAGCCCCTTTGAACACGTTAGTGTTCGGTCGGGACTTGGGAGTTGTTCCATCCCAAACTTCATCACTGTATTTTGGCGATGGGAATGGCACTTGTTACTCTCCGAACTGCTTGAGACCTAGGGCGAGGCTGAGGGAGCCGGAATCCTTCTCCAGCTTTGTCAATCTCTCCTCAGTGCGTGCCTCATTAACACGCTGCCAATTAGCGACCTTGTTCTCGAACGCGATTCGCTTCGTCTTGTTGTCCCCTACATGATTGTCGATGCGAGCGCTCAAGTTCAACAATTGACGTTGAAGTAGATGGACGGTTTGAAGAACCTCTCCTGCGTGAACATAAACGCTCCGCAACGCTTCCATTTCCTCACCCATCAGAATGATGCGTTTCATCATGTCCTCTGGTGCTGTCAAGTCAGCGATCTGCGATTTCAGATTACTAATTTGCCTCGCCCGTTTCCGAACCTCTTTAACCACGTTAGGCATTTCCTGTGCATTCTCTGACAGGTTGGACACAAACGTTTGCAGCTTTTGCAACTCGTCCGTGATCGTCTTCCAGTCGACGCCATCAGGGCCTTTGCGTACTAGGGGATCAGGCCTAGTCGGTGATGTTCCGTCCCAAACTTTCATAGAAAACTCCCCTAGAGGCTTGTAGGTTGTGGGTTTACTTAATGGCCTGCCAAGTTACAAATCGCAGTGCCACATTAACAGCACCTTGCACGGCAATCATTACGGCCAGGATAGCGGGGTAGTCAGCGATGACTTCGCTACCGGCCACGTAACCAACGATGCCAACACAAAGAGTCAGCATGTTGACCCAAAAAGTCTTAGATGCCCAAAAAGATTTCTTCATCGTACATTCCTTCTTAAAGTAGGCGGCCGAGACCAAACGTAGTCATCAGCGTGGTGTAAACGTCATCAGAACCGTCTTCTATGGATGCCTGCATGGCAAGCGCCTTCAACGTTTCCTGACTCGGATAAGTCGGTGACGAGTTTCTCGTCATTGCGGCTGTGATGCCGGCCACTGTTCCCTGCGGAGGCGGACCACCTGCTGCGAGAAGACCAATAGATTCCATCGCGGCGAAAGCAGTCCTATCAGTCTGTCCGTAGGTGGTTACGCTCTCGGCTCCGGTGGTCGTGTGGCCAGCCAAGTCTACGCTGGCGATCTCGACAACGGCGTGATTAAGCTCGTCAACAGAAGCACCATCGTAGGTCAGCGTGACGGCGTTCGTGGTGAGGGGTCCACCAGCAATAGTAATGTCGCCATTCGTCCAGCCGCCATAATTACCTGTCATAACTGTGTCGATAGCAGTCTCAATGGTAGCCGCATTAGCGTCGTGAGCGAGGTTAGCCGTCGTCACGTTGGTGAGGTCACTCATGGTGAACTCAAGCGTATAGTTTCCGCTCGTCACAGTGTCTACAAACACGGCGATGGTTTGAGTTTCATCAATGGCCGCGACTCCGGGAGTGAGTGTAATGGGTGTGGCGGGCACACCGCCGACAAGGTCTACGTCTGCAATCGTCGCCTGGACTTGATCTGCTCCTGCGTAGTTGGCCCCATCATACGTGAGGTTCACTGTCGCGGCATCCAAGCCACCGCCCGAAACGGAGACGTCGCCGTTCACCCAGTCAGCGACGTTGCCCGTCGCGACGGTGTCGATGGCAGACTCAATCGTGCCCGCGTTGTCATTGTAGAGAATACTATCAGTCGTGACTGCCGTACTGTTCAAGTTAAGCGTCAATGTGTAATTGCCGCTCGATACGTTCGCAGCAAAGACCGCAACGCCTTGAATCTCATCAACAGATGCCACACCTGGGGTGAGAGTGCTTTCGCTACCGAGTGTACCATTGGCGATGTCAACGTCGTTGAGAACGATCTCAGGCATGTCGGTGCCCGCTACCGAAGTTCCGTCATACGTGAAGTTAAGCGTGGCGGTGTTCATGTCGCCGCCAGCAACAGTGACGTCACCATTCGTCCAGCCGCCGACATTGCCTGTGGAGACGGTGTCAATGGCTGTTTCAATAGCGGCTGCGTTGGCGTTCCACACAATGTTAGCCGTGGTAACTTCCACACCAACCATGTTGAGCGTCAAAGTGTAGTTACCACCATCGACTGCCCCACCAAACTGGGTAATCTGCTGGACTTCGTCAACTGCCACCACACCAGGGGTGGGAGTGCTTTCAGCGCCGGGGCCAGCACCGACGAGGTCGACGTCAGCGATGACGACTTCCGTCGCGTCCGTTCCGGCCGTAGAGGTTCCATCAAATGTCAGGACAAGAGGAAGCGTCGTCAATGGCCCGTCCGAAACACTAATGTCACCATTTACCCAGGCGGGGACGGCATTCCCAGTTGCGGAAGTGTCGATTGCAGTCTCAACGGCCGCGGCAACGGCGTCGTGCGCAATGTTCGCGGTTGTAAATGCCTGCGCACCAACGTTGAACGCAAGCGTGTAGTTGCCGCTCGAAGCACCTGCGATAAAGACCGGGACCTGTTGAACTTCGTCAACGGGTTCGACGCCTTCTTGCGAAGTACTCTCCGCACCTACAGGCGAGGAAAACAGATTAGCGTCATTTATGGCCACTGTGTCTTGATTTGTATCATCAACGGAGTCACCATCATAAGTAAGCGTCAACGCTCCGGCGTTCAGCGTGGAAGTAAGTGCGACGCTAATATCTGCGTTGGTCCAGCCGGTGACGGCGGCAGCGGTGGCGGCGACATCAATAGCTGTTTCAATAGTGGCTGCGCTTGCGTCGTAGGCAATGTTGGCCGTAGTGAAAGCATCCTGGCCACGAAGTGTAATCGTCAGAGTGAAGTTCCCAGACGTCACCAGAAGTGGGTTGGCAGCGATGGATTGGATTTCATCAGTGGCAGCGAAGCCGCTCGGGTAAGCGACGTCACTTTGACGTGTCTGGAACGCTTTAAGCTCCTTGGTTATAATCCTATCACCAGCGACGGTGTCGTCGTTGCCGACAGTCTGCTCGCCGGAGTCCCATGATTTCGCATTCGCGAGTAAGTCAGAATAGACGCCCATTTATATCACTCCTTAGTTCTTTGTTACTTCTTGTTGTAAGAGGGGTTTCATGTATCGCAGGTTCGCGATCCTCACTAGGTTTTTGTATTCTCTCCCTGTGATCCAAGGGTGTCGATTTGCAGGTGAAAATCCACTTCCATGAGGTAGGCATCCTTACCCCCGAGTGTGTCAGCGACGTTGCTTGAGTTACGACGCAGTGAGCAGAGAATCATCGACTGTATCTCCTTACCCGTCCCATCTAAGGTAGCAATATCGCCTTCCAGAAGAACGTCGGTAGCACCATTAGCAAGGGCTGTTACCTCCGTGGTCTCGCCAGGGAAGGCTTCTCCGAGGTTGGCCCAGGAATAAGTGAGCTTCCAAGCAACGTTTCCGGCCGTGTTATCTTCGCCGAGCCAATGTATGTGAAACTTGATGTCGCTCCCCTCTAAGTACCCGGCGGGCATCTGTGCGACGAAGAAAACTATCTCTTCATTACCCTCCGCAACTTCGTCAGAGAAGGCAAGAACTTGACTACCTTTGTAATCCTGCCACGTCGGTGGCTTGACGCCAGACAACCTGAGTGCGTTTTCAGGCACTTGCAAGTCATCCCACTCAGGGCTCCGCAACGGAAAGACGTTGTTGTAGCCCATGGCTGTACTATGTTGCATGCTCATTACATTGCCACCCATGCCACGACTTGATTTACCGTGGCGGTCAGGGCGTACAGTTTTTCGCCGGACTCCAAGGGCAGGTTCAATGACTCACCAGGGGCAATGGCCATGCCGTCATTAGCGGTGACAGCAGCTTTACCGATCCAAACTTCCGTCGTGTTTGGAACTGCGTCAGTCGGACCAGGGCAACGAAGGAGGATGCCCTGAGTGAACTCATTAGTTATCGTAATGAGTTGCGTGGTCGTGCTGGCCGCCAGCTTGACCTGTCCGTGGAAGTACTGCTTTACCGTTTCCTTATTCATTTACTTTTCTCTTCGTTTTGGGTGTTAGCTATGGCTACCACTAGCCGCTCGCTGATGCGGTCTATGGTCTCTTCGTAGTTTTCAATGCCGCTGAGTTCCTCCGCAAGGATGCCCACCATGTCCTGGCCCAGTGAAAAAACGGACGACTTCGTGAGCAGACTACCGAGACTAATCTCCATCTTGTGTGCTGAGGCTGTCAGCTTCTCGATAGTCTGTAAATACGTGTTAATGGAAGAAAAAGCACTCAGCATATCTCCCTTGTCGCCGGGTTCAATCATATCGAGGCGAGTTTCAACCATGACCCTGGCTAGATGAATCTCTTCACGTAGTGACCGGACTTCCTCGATGCCAAACTGCCGGTTCATCTTCGCTTGGAGCATCGGGTTCGACAACAGGTAGTGACGGAGTCTGGCTTTTTCAATATCGGCTGAGGAAGTGCGCGAGTGTCTGCGACAAAAATCTGACCCTTCACCAGCTAGTTGACTACACTGGCCACCTTTAGTGAGGCCTTGGCATCTATCTGGGTCAGAGTCATGGCATCTTGGCTGGGTCATGGCTGTCCTCAATATGGTACTAAGGAGGTATACCTTCCCCCTATCTATTACTACTGCACAACGGGCACCAATCGCGCCTAGAAAATGTGGCTTGTGCCGATTTTAACGATAATGCTCAAAATAATTGGTGCCGGGGTCAAGAATTGCCCAAACGGTCTTTTAAGGCCTGAGATCAGGCGTCGGGTCATAGGTGCCTAGGAGCAGACATCAACAGAGAAGGCCCCAGGCGTTCATACGAGCGCCTGAGGGCTTGTTTGGTGTGGGGAGAGGTATCCGGCCTGGGAGGCCCTATAAGGGGCTGTTACGGAGCTTCGCTAGATATGTTTCCAGCATCGACGGGATTTAATCAAGGAAATTGTGGAGCGTTTTACACCGTACTTGGCAGCAAGGGCCACGCCTGGGGCGTTTGACGCCCTGATTTCGAGGACTTGTGCTTCGGTGAGTTTAGAGCTTCCGTGACCCGACCCTACGCAGGCCCGATCCTTGATTCTCATATCCGCCATATTGTCGGCTTGGGTGCCGAGAAACAAGTGTGCCGGGTTGCAGCACGAAGGGTTGTCACATTTATGGCATACGCACAAAGGACCGGGTTGCTTGCCGGTGGCTAGGTAGTAGGCAATCCGATGAGCATAGAACATCGTTCGCGTACCGGCTGGGAGTAGGCCAAACTGACCATAGCCTCTCACGTCCCCACTAGCCAACCACGGCCAACATTCGTCGGGACCGCGTTTATCTATCTTGAGCCAGAAGTTGCGCAGTTGCCTGTCGGTAAGGCCGGGCATCGGTTTACTCATTATTCTTTCCCTGTAGACATCTTATAAACTGTCTCCCATGTATCCTGATAGGTGCTGTCGAGATTTCGTAGGACGCGCAGAGCCTCCGCTCTCGATTCGTAGAGTTCTTTGCAGTGTGCGTCGGCCTTGCGAACGCGGACGCTCGTCTCCGAGTTCGGGTCAGTGCGTAGATGGCGGCTCGCTATGGCGCGGGCGGATATGTGCATGTTGCTCGACCAGGAAGTAAATAGCATGTATGGGTCTTGATAAGCCATCATTGTTTCTCCGTAACCATTTCATCACGAGCCGCTACCCAGGCTTCTTTCCAGGCAAGATGGTGTGCGTCCATGGCCCTTTGGTAGGCATCGCGAGCCATGTCCACGGCTGCTTGCAGGTCGGTGACCTTAGCGTTAGCGTTAGCGGCGTCGGCCAGCTTCCTGAGGACGATGCTGTACCTCTCGGGCTGGACTTCCTTGTAAAGGTCGTCAAAGAGTTCTTGTTGTGATTTCATTGTTCTTCTCCTGTTCCTCTCGTTGGGCCTTACAGTAGACCACGGCTCAACCAACACGTCCAACAAATCGTCAAAGCGAAAGCAGACCTTGGTGCCAGCAAGACGAATGATGCAAGGCCTACCGGGGCGGAACATCTGAATCTGCGCACCACGCCGTAGGCCGAACTCTTCGAGCCGATGCACATTGTCTGGTGGGCCGAGTATCTGACTGATTCGGGCCGATTGCCCGGCAATAAGATTGTTCATCGGAACTACAGTTCGTTTCATAGCTCTTGTTGTGATCGTTTAGAGAGGCTTCGCACACGGCCCAGTCATCTTCAAGCTTCTGTATGCTTTCAAGAAATTTTACCATTGCGGGTTTGCTCATTCTATCCCCTCCGCTGCCAGCGTTAGGTCGCGGTTGACGATCCAGGCTTTGAGCCATTGATCCTTGAAGTCGTTACTGAGTTTGAGATAGGTTATAAAGGCCTGAGTCCTAGCCTCCGATAGCTCGCAGGTCAGCGAGTTGGCTCCGTCCACTACGCGATCAAGGGCGCTTCGGGCGTCCTTGGGCGATAGCTTAGTGTTGAGCTTGGCCATGAAGTCGCCGTAAAGTTCTGGGTATGATTTCACTTTGATGCCTCCAATTCCGCTAGGTGCTTCCTGTAAGTCTCCACATAGGCCTCGGCGTACTCATTACAGGCTTCGTAGTAGGCTGCCTGCGCGTCCTCCCGCGATGCCCGTATGGAGGCGGCTTCGGCCCAGGCTCTATTATGTGCGATCAGTTCATTTGGCGTCATTCTTCGTCTCCCCTAGTTAAGGTCTCATAGGCTTCGGTGTAGAGCCCGTCGAAAGCCTTGGTGTAGGTGGCAAGGGCTTTGATGTATAGGTCATACAGTTGTGTTAAACTCTGCTTCCTAGTCTTGAATACGGCGGTGGTCTCGACGTGAGCCGCAGCTTCGGCAGCGCTTAGGCCAGCAATGGCGAGGGGGAAGGAGCGGGACGTGGTAGTGACGCCCTTGTTAAACCCTTCCTCCAATTGATCGTTCCAATCAGAGTCGTTCACTGAGCCCATCGCTGCCTTGTAACTCTCTCGGTAGTCTTTGCGGTATGCCGAGAAAGCGGGGATGTAGGCACAGCGAGCGGTGGTGGTGAGTTTGCGCTCAGGTAGGGTGGCGGCCTGGGCTGCGTCCCACGCGGCCATTTCGTTAGTTATCATACTTCTTCTCCAGCCTCGCGTAGGCTTTGTCGTATGCGGCGTTGTGAGCGTCGGCGTAGGCTCTCTTGGCCTGGATATAGTTTCTGTAGGCATCGTCTCTGGCGTCTAGTAGTCTGCCGGTCTCAGCGTCGGCTACCGTCATAGCCATGTCATGTGCTAAGTTATTCACGCGCTTGCTTCCGTTGCTCGTTCGCCTCAAGTTCATCAAGCGCTGCTGCGTAAGCCACCATATAGGCTACGTCATGTTCAGCACAGGCATCCTCATAAAGCTCGCCCATCTTTCGCCGTATTCCCAGCAGCGTAGACTCAGACCTAGGGGACGTAGTATAATCAACACAGGAGGCATAATAAATCTCCCCCATCTTCTGCCGGATTGCTCGTAGGCCCGTCGTCGCCATAAAGGCTTGAGTTTGAGCATACTCTTCGTTATGTTTCTGGGTCATTAGCGTAGGTTCCTTACAGAGGTGTTGTATTCACTGCACAGGCGGCGTATTTCAGCGGTTCGCTCAGGGCCCCATTCCACTGGCGGGCTTTCCACTGGCGAGCTTGCCGCTGGCTCTGGCACGTAGGGTCGAGGTCCGTACATCCGGCGGAATAGTTCGTTTGATTTGCTGTCTCTACTCATCTTTGTTCTCCAGTACCTCGTTACAGGCAGTGACCCAGGCTTCGCTCCAGTATTTATCGAAAGTGTGTGCAGCCCTGCAATAGTCGCGCAAAGCTCTGTCCCTAATGTTCGCCACGGCTCCTGTCCTTGCCTTAGCTAATTCTGCTACCTGGACTCGAACGGCTTCGTATCTCTCTGGCCCTACTCTTTCGTAGAGATCGTCAAGAAGTTTTGAGTAGGTCGGCGTTCTGCTGTCTCTAGTCATCGTTTTCCTCCCTGAACTTTTTCATTGCCTCATTCCGAGCCATCACGTACAGCGTGTAAAGGTCCGCCGCTGCCTGACGCCTGTATTCGCAGTCTTCGTCGACCGCCCTGTAGCCCTCGTGTCGATCATAGTCGTACTCTCTCATTGCCTCTTTATACTCTGCGCGCAGGGCTCTGGCGGCGCGTAGATCGGGAGCGTGTGGGTCAGGTTGGTTACTCATTTGCTTTCCTCGCTGAACTCTTTCATGGCCTCAATCCGGGCCACCACATACCGGTTGTGAGCGGCTGTTGCTCCTTGACGCATGCGGTCACGGTCTTCTTCCGTCGCCCTATAGGCATCGAGTCGGGTCACGTCATTTTCCCTCAATGCCTTTAGATACGCTGTGTACAGGGCACGGGTGGCTGGTGGATTAGTCATTGCTTTCTCTCACTGCTGCGAGGTAGGTGTCGAGCCAGAGAGTCTTCTTAGCCTTAGCCGCCTTGGTATAGGCGTCCCAGTCATGGTTTACCCTGGCTAAGGCAGCTTGTCGATCAAGAGGTTTGCAGGCTTCGTCTGCCTTTTCACAGGCTTCGGCTTCAAATAGCTGTGGGTATTGTGTCATTGCTCGTCCTCCCTCACTTCGGCTGCATAGGTTTCATGCCACACCTTGTCGGCCTCCCACGTCACTGTAGCTAGGGTGCGACGGAGTTGGTTTCTGATCTCGATCCAAGGCGCGGCGGCTGCGTCTGCCTTCTTGATAGCGGGGTTAGTCAGGTTGATTACATGTGCCTCAGTCTCGTTCATCTTCATTCTCCGTGTTACTTAACGCGTTCTCATACGCATCCGCGTACTGGGCCCAATAGTCTCGCTTCACAGCCTCATAGGCTTCGCGGGCATCGCCGAGTTTGTCCAGCATACCACTGGTAGCTTTCAGGGCTCGTGCGCTGGCCTCATTACCTCTTTCAACTACGGTTCTTCGCATCTTGATTCCTCGGTGCTTTCAGTGCGTGTTCGTAAGCCTCTCGCCACGCAGCCGTCGCCTCAGTCTCGGCCGTCTCATAAGCGACACACGCTCTGTCCCTGGCTCGAACGAATGGTGCTGCCACGGCGTTCGCTTTCGCGATTGCGTTATGGTTCAGGCTAAGTTCAATTGTCACCGTTGCTCTCCAGTTTGGCTAGTGTCAACTCGTAAATCGTTTCGTACCCCTCCTGAAACTCAGCGACGGCCGCGTTATGATCGTCCCTGGCGGCGACGTAGATTCTCTGCGTCTTGTCCCTCGTCCGCCGCAGCCTGCGGGTGGCGGCGTAAGCGTCAGCGTGAGCAGTCTTTTCGTTAGGCGTCATCGTTGCTCTCCAGTTTGGCAAGCTCGTCTTGTTTAACCTTGGCGTAGGCCCGGTCACGGGCGCGGCAGGCTTTGTCGTAGGATTCTTTCGCTAACCGCCTTGCTATCCGTAGATTGGTCGTCGCGTAGAAAGCTCTACAGCCCGCTATTGCTTCACTGTGCGTCATCTTCATTCTTCTCTCCCTGCGATAGTAGGTCGTCCAGCGTGACTCTGTACACATCGTAATAGTTCCGCATGCAATTCTCCTCAGCGATCAGGAACCGCGCGTAGGCAATGTCCTGTGCGTGGACAAGTTCGACTCCCGAGGTAAGGGCCGCTTCCTGGGCAAGTCTCTCAAGTCTCTTTCGTTTAGATCGTTTCACCCTCAGCCTCCAAGTCTTCCAGTGCTTCCTCGTATGCCTCGTTCCAAGCGTCCTAGTATTTCTCCTCCTCCTGCCTACCTTCGGGATTGATGGGGAATCCTTCCCACCCCGCTGCGGTCATGGCTTGGGAAGCTCGTCGATGGGCTTCCGCCTCAGTCTCTTTTAATGTTCTCATTCTGATGCCTCCAGGTCAGTTGTTGCCTCCTCAAGTGCCTCGTCCCAAGCCTCCCAGTACCTCACCTGTAGAGCGGTCTGCGTCGGAAGCCCGTCCCAACCAGCAGCGACCATAGCTTGCATAGCTCGTTTGTGGGCTTCCGCATCAGTCTCTTTTCTCGTTCTCGTTCTCGTTCTCATCCTCAGCCTCCAGGTCCTCTAGTGCTTCCTCGTATGCGTCGTTCCAATCGGACCAGTATTGATCTTCCATGTGCCTGCCCAAAAGATTGACGGGAAATACGCCCCACCCCGCTGCGGTCATGGCTTGGGAAGCTCGTCGATGGGCTTCCTTCGCTATCTCTTTTAATGTTCTCATTCTCGGCCTCCGATGGCTTTATCGTAGGCATCATACCACACTCTGACGTTCTCACTCTCCAGATGGTTCACGTCGGCTTTAGCCTGCACGATGGCTTCACGAGCTTCGGCAAGAGCTTTAGCTATCGGCTGCGCCGCTCGCTGGGCTTCGGCAGCGGCGGCTAACTCCATGCTTCGGGTGGGTTTACTCATGCTTCTCTCCGTGCTTTAAGGGTGGCACTGTAGGTATCACTCCACACTCTGACATTCTTAGCGTCCAGATAATCCATATTGGATTTGGCTGTGATAAAGGCTTTACGGGCCTTGGTGTGGGCTTCGCGAAGTGGCTCCACTGCTTCACAGGCCGCTATGGCTGCGGCCGCTCTGTCTCTTTGATCTTTTGCGTTCATATCTATAGTATACCTTGTAAGTTGGCGGTTGTCAAGTAGATTCTATGAACGCTCCGTCTGGTATTCCTCGGCGTAGGCGTCATCATAGACCATGTCATACGTCCTACGCTTCGTCTCTTCGCTCTCGTAGCTTGTCGCTCAGTTAAGTATACCTCGTAGGTTGTCGGTTGTCAAGTTGCTTTTCTTTGGTGGGGTAGAGTTGTGGCGGCTTCCTCAATGGGCCAACCATATCGCAACCTACCTTTCAGTGTATCTTCCGAAACGATACACCTCATATCTCTTGCCACTGAGAGGCAGGATGGGAAAATCTCACCCCAGCAGAGGGTTCTCTTACTGTTCCAACCCGCTGGGCAGGAGGGGGCAGGTACTTCGGGGTGTAAGGAGTTGCCGATCCGGTTGTATGTAAGGTGACCGCCTCGCCGCAGTGTGAAACCCTCTGGTTCTCTACCAGCATTTAAGTTGCAAAGCGGTCCGGTCTGACTCATTCTAGTCCCTATTAAGTGAATTAGGAACGCTTCCGACGCTTGTGCTTCCTCTTCTGTTAGCTCGGCCTTAATGATGAAGATGTAAGGAATGATTCCGTAATGCTCTAGTAGACTGATCTCCCGGTGGAAAAGAGTATCTCTCTGCGCTCGCATGGATGGGCGAAGATGTACGGACGCACGCCTCCCATGCCCGGCTCCAATGTAAAAGGGATCATTCGTTTGCGGGTTGAGGTAGGCGTAAACATAGTATTTGTTATCTTCGACGTCCATCTACTCAAGTATATCACACTTCTGGCAAAAGTCAAGCGGATTCTCCGTTGTGGCAGTGCGTTGCCGGAAATAACCTGCAAGAACCAGATGACCCCCCGACTGGCCCGGGGGGTCTATACCCTCTGCCGCGTGCGCCCTCGGATTTACGTCTTCTATTTTCCCTGAAAAATAAAATGAGGCGACCGACAACGATCAGGAATTGACCTTTTCGGCGCAGAGGTTTTCTAACCCCCAGGGGGTAGTGTAAGTGGCCACTTACATTGAAGGTGGAAACTTGATTCTTGTAGGTTGTAGGTTCGGACCCCGACAATCGCCCGATCCCTCTGACGCGTCGTAGCTCGAACTTTTCAGTGGAATGTCTAGGGCAAAAAGGGCTAAGAGTAGTCAGGGTGGGGGGTGGTATGACATCCCCCTCCTTTTGACCCCCTCCCGGCGGGGGTGCTGATCCCCCGTCCCCGGCACCGACAGGCATCATTCCTACAGTCATCACACTTATCATGTTCGTTACAATCGGCCGTACCATCCATACAATCCGTACCACCTATCCCACCCCGACAATACCTACAACCTACAAGCTACAAGCATCCAGTACCGAACATACCGATTGTATCAATCCTACCGTCTGTGTCGATTGTGCCCATTGTGCTGATTCTATGTAGCCTGTCGGTCGTAGGGGCCCTGCCCATAGTGTAGTCATATTGACTACAGTCCTTGCGAGGGGGTACATACACTTGTGCTGGATATGAGTAGCTTGCAGGTTGACTGTATTGTCGGGGTCGTAGCGCTTATAGCGGTTTAGGGCCGTAGGCAGCGCAATCAGCGCAATCGGCGCGACCAGGACAAGCGCTAAGACCCCGTTAGCGCTTGCGACCTGCATGATTCATAGGATCGGTTAGGTAAGGGGGTGGGGTTGTATGGGCTGTATGGATTATGACGGCCGCGTCGGATATAACGGTCTTTTGCAGGTTGCCGGTTGTAAC
>SDBT01013433.1_pt1 | contig 13114 bp, 19 predicted proteins | sample 2277101 | NCBI WGS metagenome assembly SDBT01 (sample SAMN10404973, study PRJNA504765) | marine sediment metagenome | isolation source: marine sediment core GS10_PC15, 103 cmbsf | place: Arctic Ocean: Southern Knipovich Ridge | collected 2010 | reverse complement strand
CGAGGTTCCCCCCTCGCCCGACTGACTTTTTACATCCCATGGGAAAAATCGACCTGTCAACATTTCTGCCTTTAGGGAAAGCTCCGCCGACCGAGGTCCCCCCCTCGCCCGACTGACTTTTTTTTAGACTTGCCAATTCGTACGACTTGACGTCAAAATGGCAAGATCAGAAAATAAATTTATTTTTCTAAACAAACTCAACCGATACACATCATGATATCATCTGAAAAACCTATATTACAATTTGTAACATGCATTAGTTGTGGTTCAAATGGTTATGAAAAGTACAATGATATAACGCGTGGTGTGGATTACATGTGTAGGAACTGTAAGGTAACTTGGTTTAATTAATTAATTAATACTTTAAGCACCTACCAAAACCAAAACGTGTAATATGTGTCGATTGTCAAAGAGCGTACCATATGTCAGAGGATTACGCATCCAAACTTGGAGTTCAACCCTTCTCTTGTCCCGATTGTTTATCAACTAAATCCAATAAACATTGGGTGGACTTTATGAATAATTAATAAAATGTTAAACACCATTATTGTTATTGTGCCTCATTCTTTGTGTAATACAAATAAATTGGATAGAGATTGCGATTTAATAGCTGGAATTTCAGCTTCAACACTTGTGAATAGACTTGGAAAAGAATTTCCAAATTCCGAAATTATTGAATTACAATCTAATGTTCATAGATCAGTTATAGATTTAAATAGACATGTTAGTAGACAAACATTTTTTAGAGAAAATTTAACAAATTTATTAAAAGAAAAAAAAGTCAAATTTTCACATAAACATTTATGACAACATGGTACCAATTAGGATCTGAAACTGATTTAATTTATTATTATTATTATGGTGGAGGCATAAAACCACAAGTACATTTATAAAAATAAGAACATTGTATATTAAGGTCAAAAACCCGATATAAAACCACAAGTACATTTAAAAAAATAAGAACATTGCATAGTAAACATTTCAATTTGTCCATTAGGTTGATTGAATGTACAAGCAGAAGTTATCTTTAAACAAGGTATAATTTCTGAATTTTCGGGTAAATTAATAAGTGCCTTGCATGCGTTATTAAAATATTCAATATCACAATACAAACCAGTACCCCTAATTGTGGGATTTATATCCCTGTATAAACATTGTCCAAATACACAGTCTTTAGTCAATTCCCCACCTTGAGTTTTATTTATTGATGGGCAAGTGCTTGAATTTGAACAAAGGCCTAAACCAAAACATGGTTGATCTTCGTCACAAACATCAGTTAAAATTTTATTTGTTATGTTTTTAATCTCATCAGTGTCGTCTTTTAACATTTCCGTGTTATTAATTATTAACACAATATCATCCTTTATCATGAATGTGTTATTAATAATTAACTCAATATCATCCTTTATCATGAATGTGTTATTAATAATTAATAAAGTATTATTGATCAATGTTTCAATGTCATCCTTTATCATAAACGTGTTATTAATGATTAAACTGGTGTCATTTTTTATCATGAATGTATTATCAATTATTAAAATAGTATCGTTTTTCAATATATTAATATCATCTTTTATCATGAATGTATTATCAATTATTAAACTAGTATCGTTTTGTAATAGATCAATTTCATCTTTTATCATTCCTGTATCACTTTGTACATCACCCAATTTAAAATGTCCAAGAATCCCAAAAACAAGCGCTGCAATTGCAGCTCCAATAGTTAAAAATAAAAGAAACAAAACCAATCTAGATTCAAAATAGTTAAATGATGGTTCGGGAAAACCACCACCAGTTTCCTCAAATGAGGAAACACTATTTGCTCCACTGAAAATATCTTGCTGACCATGCTTATTCTTCTTATTCTTCTTGTGAAGATTAGTATAATCCTGACGACTAGATGGCATCGTTTTAACCAGATAATCAATTCAATCATTTGAAAAAATTGTTTTTCCTATTAATACTCAAATAATAAATATTTGTTTTTTTTTTGATCATGAGAATATAAATTTTCCCGTGAGAGAGAAGATAATACTATTTATGAATTGAAAAGTCAAAAATCGATGGGGGAGGGGACGCTTGTAAATTTCATTAGAATGACAACTTTATCTGACATATGTCATTTTTTGTCATAAAATAAACTTAGAACAATTATTTTACACAGAGAAAATGAATGGTACAAATAATAAAAAAATGGACAAACAAATTACTAAAGAATTAAAGCCCGGTAACGGTGTATCTCTTAAAAAGAAACCGAAAATTCGTAAAAAATTATATGATCGCGTGCTTAGAGCGTTCATTGTTGAAGAATCGTCCAAGGTGGCGCATGAAAAGTTTGTGTTTAGTAAAGCTACTGGTGTTCACAAAGCTGAAAATTTCGATAATTGGTTGGAACAATTCGTAAAGGCTTTGAATTCTAATCCAGAAGATCAAAATTCAATTGATCAAATTTTAAATTATTCTGAAAAAATTAGAAAATATTCACTAAGACATAATATTGCTATTCAGAGTTTAGCAACTAAATTAGATTCTGAAATTTTAGATAGTGATGACGAATATAAATCAAGTGAAATTGATGTAAGTGATTATTCTTCTTCTTCTGGTGAGGATAGTGAGGCAAACGAGGAAGAAAGAAATGAAAATGAAAATGGTGAAGAACAAGTTCATAAATTAGATAATAAAGAAGATGAAATTGAAGATATTCCCGAGTCTTCTGAAGATGAAGAAGAGAAAGATACTGAAAAAAATTAAACATTATTTCTTTAATAAAAATTCATTCTTATCTATTAATCTATTTTTCCCCTTTAATGAACTGTAAAATCGTAAATCCAAGTATTTTCCTTAAGGGGAGTGAGATTTGATGGGGGTGAGAGTTTTCGCTCCGAGCAATTCTAGATAAAAATTATTAATGTTATTGAAAAATTAATAATTCAAAAAATCAACCTCCGAGAATTATGTCTTTTGATCGTGGCTCAAAAATTATATTTAGTTCGTAATCTAATTTAAACTGAAGTTTAAGGATGAAAAATAATTTATTTAATAATTAATCAAATCAGGTAGATCATCAGCAAATTCATCGTTAATAGTATTTTCAATTAATTGATTTTTCACATTGTGATCATTGGTAGTTCTCATTTCATCTATCGATTTCAAAGCTAATACAGAATATTCAAAAGGTACAATATGAACTTTTCTTTGAACAGCTTCTTCATCCCTTCTACACATACATGCTGCACCAAGAAATACTTTAGATCTTTCACAACGTACAAGTTGAATAACATATTTACCATCTGCATCTTTTACCAGTTTTCTAACTACCAGTGAATTAGGAGTCGCACGATTCTTAAATAAATCAGCTTCTATTGAATTACCAGGATTGTTTGCCATTAACATATTAGGATTTAATTGATAAATTTATGCATTTGTGACATTTGTCACATTTATGACATTTATGAATTTGTTTCCCACCTCTATTACTCGGCATTTAAAAAAAAGAATTTGCTGATTTAAATAATATAAAAATAAATTCAATTTAAAATTTAAATTTGAATAAATATGAGTACCACTCTTAATTATGCACGCGCTATTTTAGGGCCAATGTTTTCTGAAAAGACAACATTATTGATGTCATATGTTTCAAGATATGAATTAGCCAAAAAAAAAGTACTTGTGATTGGATATTTAAAAGATAAACGTTATTCTTCTTCTGATGGTTTAATTTCATCTCATGATGGTAAAACTCATTCGGCTATTAAAATAGATAAATCAGAACTTTTAGGTATTAATACTGATGGATATGATATGATTGCAATTGATGAAGCGCAATTCTTTGAAAATTTACGAGAATTTGTTGTAAAAGAGTTAAAAGCGGGTAAAATGGTTGTATTGGCCGCATTAAAAACTTCTTACAAGGATGAAATGTTTCCTGCAATTATTTCAGTATTACCTGAATGTCTTGAAGTTAATTGGGCTAAAGCAGTATGCATACCATGTGGTAATGATAATGCAATGAAATCTCATAGAAAATCAGAAAGTGATACTGGAGAATTAGAACAAATTGGTGGAGCAAATGAATATGAAGCTTTATGTTTCAATTGTTGGCATAAGTTATAAACCACTGCGTTAGACACCCCTTGAACACATATAAAGGAAATTAGAATAATAAATTTTTTTATTTTAATTACTATCAGTTTCATTACCTGTCTGATATTCAAAATTATATTCTTCACCAAACTGTTCAACAAAAACACTAACAATATCTGTACCATTCGGAAACTGAGAACCAAAACCCATTACAGGACTAATATTACCAGAAGCAATTAATTCAGGCCCGAAATTATATCTTGAACATTGAAAACTTAATAAACAAAAATCACCAGTAGGATGGAAATGACACCAAGTTGATTGCATACACTCATGGTAAGGTGAATGTCTACTAATTAAATCAGTACATCCACGTTCTGAATTAGTATCATGTATTTGATGGCATATATGAGATGATACGGGTAATACATCATGGGTATGAAAATATGCATAAATGCATTTACCAGAAAAGCAAATACCATGACCACCAAAATCAACAACTGGTATAAATGGATGTGCGGGTACTAATGGACAATCCGAATTATATTCACAACTACCAATACATTCGCCTTGACATTCACCTAATGTGCATTGTGATTCTTTATGACATTGTTTTTGACATGGTACACCATTAATTGATTTTATATTTTTACAATGGAATTGATCTTCAGTAATGAAATCCCATGTACATGGATTTCCATCATCGCATCGACTATCCATTTCCAAATTAAAAGTGTCTTCGAGGAACGTTTCAAGATCATTCACATCTCCTTTTAATTTACCTCCTTGATTTACTAATATTGATGCTAATGTAAGAATTGCTAATCCTGTCAATACCAAACACACCAAAAAAGATACATTCACATATGTCCAATCACGGAATTCTTCAGCATTTAATCTATGCATGATTCAACTTTAATACAATAATACACTTTTAGTGGTTATTAATTAATGCAATACGTGAACAAAGTATAGTAATCAATCTTTATTTCAGGTTAAAAATTTTCTTAATTACATTTTTGGATATGAGTTAATAAATTGATTCATTTTGTAGCTCTTATCGTTTCCATTTCTTTAATAAATCGATCTTTACAGGACCAACATATTACACCTTTATCCCAAATTGCACCTTTATTCCAACCATGAAATTTACATTTATATGGAAATATCGTTGTGACAAAATAAAGCAAAATATATACCGTTGGTATTAATACAATAACGGATCCCGCAATGTAGCGCCACATTGAATTACTATTTTTAAATTTTTTTTATTACTGGGCGTTTCAAAGAAAAACAAATTCCAGAAAGATTACAAAGAGAAATGTCATCTGTCAATCAATAAAAATATGACATTTTTTTTTAAATGATGCGAATATGAATAAAATGTAATGGATATAATATTTCCGTATAATCCCCGTAGTATATTTGAAAAAAATGATATTGTAATATCTAGAATCATTCAACAAATTTATTTTCTTAATGAAAAAGATAAAAATTTATTTAAAGATTATTCATCAAAGGATTTACAGGATTATATATCTCAAGAGGATAAATGTTTTCTTTATAGGAAAGAAAAAACGTTTCAAATAACAGTTAAACATTCATATAATCATATTGATGTACGTAAATATATTTCAGATTATACTGGAAATCAATGGTTTGAGAAAGGGGCGAAATTGGGACAATCTTGTAAAAATAAATATTGTATTAGATCCAAACATTTATTTGATAAATCTTATACATATTTATATCAATCAAAAAAACTTAAAAATAAAATTGTTATAGAATCTCCTAAAAAAATAATTATCGAGTTACCTGAAGAAGAGTTCAATTTTCTTAGAGGTTTTGATCCAGAAAATTCAACACAATAAGAAAAACATAAATTTTTGAAAATTTACGATGGATGGATATGATAATGAAGAAGAATATTTTCATGAAAATACTTTTTTTGAAGAAAAAAATAACATAAATGATGTTGTAAGTGAATTTATCGAAGTGCCTGATAATGTTTTTTTACCAAACAATGGTGTATTAAAATATTTATACCATTCAGAATCAACGGAGAATTTTACTCATGAGTTACAAAAATTAGAAATGGAGGAAAAATTGTATAAATTGAACAAACTTAATGAATCTTGTATTTTAGATAATAAAATACAAGATTCATTAATTGATACTGATGTTAGAATTCCTGGAGCTCCACCTTGTAGATTAGTTAATCTTGTTTGTACTTATAATACAAGATTGAATTTGAATCCAACAAAGATAGCATTTGTATATAAACATATTGTCCCAATAAAATATAATTTGCAAGGGTTTGCAGCTTTAATTTTTTCAGTAAAAATGCATGGGATACCAACAACTACTATTTTATTATATCCGAGTGGTAATGTTGTACTTACAGGTGCAAGAAGTATTGTACATGCAAGATTATCAGCTTGGAAATTAGCAGAATTTTTTCATCAACATTTACACATCCCGATTAGTATCAGATTTTTTAAAGTAAATAATATAGTTTCGAATTTAGATTTACCATTTCCTGTAAAACTTGAGCCACTAAATAAATCATTGGGTGTACTAAGTAGTTATCAACCAGAAAAAATTCAATGTGTATTTATACGTGGGAAAAAGGATAGACATTTAGTTGTACTTGTTTATGCATCGGGTTCAGTTGTAATTACAGGTTGTCGTACAATGGAGGATGTGGAAAATCAAATAAAATATATTATGGAAACAATAACTGAATTTAAAGATACAAAAAATAAAAATTCTATTACATCAAGACATTTACATAAAAAAAAAGGTTATGAAGTACCAAAAATTACCGGTAAAAAAAGAATATTAGAAAATGGTGAAGATACTACTGGAAAACCGGCAAATACACCAATTGATCCCTTTAGATATGCATTTAAAACACATAGTTTTTTACCCATTGAATATAATATATGAATTTTATATCCATTATCTGTTACATGGCAATCATTCAAAAAAATAATATAGCAGGGTTCCCAATTTTACAAACTATAAAATCCTAAAGTTCTTAAAAAAATTTTTTAATGTCATTGTTGTTATCGTTACAATTTCTACTTTTTTTAGAGAAATATATAAATTTCCCATATATTTCCATGTTTCTTAAAGAAATAATATTTCTTAGTACTACTTTGATATTTTGTATAATATTTATCATATGTAACCGCCCGTTTCGTTCTGTCGTTGGTTTCAGTTTCACAATTTTCTACCCTCAAATAAATACCATATTCAACTTTTAATTGACAATCTAAACTATCTAATGATGCTTCTTTACCATATGCGTGAACATGTGCTACATTACCCATAATTTCATCAGTTTTCACTAATAGTGAAACTGATGGCTTAAAAATGTCAATTATATCGTATGATTTGACACAAATCAAATATGTCAAAAAAATGTCATATATCAATTGTGTCATACAATAATATGACATAAATATACTTTAAAAAGAAAGAGATGACTCCTTATCACGGGACCTGCAAATATTGTAAGCGGGATAAAAAAACGAAAAAATGTTTTCTCATATGTACTAACTCATATTGTATTTTTACTGATAAAACTTGTCATTTTATTCATTCGAGGCCATTATGGTATTATATTGAAATATGGAATGAACAACATGATAAATTTATTACATTGCACCTTAAAGAACCTCAATATACACAAAAAAAAAGAGTTGAAAAATTTTTCCCGGGAAAAACATCTTTTTGTCTTGTTTTCGATTATCAAAATCAAAATTCTGTAGAATCATTAATAAAATCTTGTAGTGGAGATCAAGAAATTTTGAAATTATGGACGTTTAGGATGTGTGGAAAAGATGAAATTAGAAATGATACTTTAGGAATAATGTATGAAACTGCATTAATTGTACCTTATCAATATATTAAAGAAGCTGTTTTATTAAAATAAAAAAAATCAATTCATTAATTTCAATGATCCAAATCTTAATTTGCTTGGTAGTAAAGTTGTTAAATAATTTTTGTCCTCATCTTTTTCAAAAAACAATTTTTCTGTTTCCATTTCAATTTATAAAATTATAACAGAGAGGGGAATTTGTAACTTGAATTCGTTTATTTATTGTTAAAAATAACATTAAATTATATTAAAATAAGTATCTATTTTATATTATTTAAATTGAAAACAAAACATTGATAATGTCTGATGAATTAGAAAGTCAAGATATTGTACTTTCTTTAGAAATTCGTAAATTACCTCCTTTACAAAAATGTATGAATGTACTATTAGATTTTTGGCATAAATCTAATAGTAATACATTAATCATACATTCCACTATTGAACCAGATTTTAAACTTGGTTTATTTCTAAGACATATTGTATATACGGAAGTGGATTGTACATTTTTCATTATTGATGGTTGGATAAATTGTGATGATGAAATTTTGAATGGACGTATATGTGAAGTGTTATTTATTGAAAAAGATATTCCCCCAATAAAAAGTTTAAAATTTTGGTGTATTTCAGCTGAAAAATCTAAAAATTTTGTAAAATATACATTTACAAATAAGGTAGTATTAATATTCATTTCAAAAGAGAAATTTTTCTCTTTTGAATCGATAGATAATTTAGAAAATTTAATTTGGTGTAGATTTGATCCAAGTGATAATGAATCGAAAAGATTTCATGAAGTTATTAGCAAGAAAACTAAAAAAAATTTCATTACAGTAAATGTAACACAATCTGAATTATTTGAAAAAGAATTATTATTAAACAACAGTAATTGTAATTATGAATTTGTAACAATGGAGGGAAATTCAGATGAAGAGAGAAAAATTTATTTTCCAATGAATTAAATAAAAAATTTATGTATAATTACTTCGCTATTGTTCAAGAAAACATAATTAACATTTGTTTCCATATTTTTCAACCAATATTTTCCTCCATCAAGAAAGATTTTCAATAACAATCCGTCTTTGGATAATAAATTCCCTCCCCAAAAAAAATTCCCATAAGGTTTAAACCCCCAAATCCTCAGGAATACCCCTTTCTTTCCGTCAGTATTTAAATTCTCAAAAGTGTATGGACAACCGTCCATACACCATTTATTTTCCTTTAATAATTCGTCGTTTGAAGAACGAATATCCTGAGAATTTCTATATGTTTCACTGTTATGTGATAAACCGAGATAACGAACATCACTGAATTTCCCCCCATCACTGAATTTCTCATGTGCGAATTTAAAAAGTCCATGTTCTTCGCAACAGATACTTAAAAACGTGGATATGCATTTAATAAAAAAAATGAGTCGTACACAATCAATTTTTGCGTCATTGATTGTTGCATGCCACCGGTAATCTACAGTTCCTTTTAGAAGTGGAAGAGATTCCCCAAGCATATTGTATAAGCATTGTTTCCATTTAGTTATGAATTCATGATTGAAGAGTTTGTAAAGGTCGCAAATCTCAAAGACTGACATGAATTGAAATATAATTTGAAGTGTGTCAATGGGGAGTAAGGGTAACATTGTCCAAATTTTAAATGAACGTTATGACAGTATTTATAAAAATATAAATAATTCAATTTGCAAATTCAACTATGGAAAATCGATGTGGTAATTGTAATAAAACCGACAATGATCTCGGTTCTTCCCATTGTTTACACACATGTCCTCGGTTATGTGGAAAAGTTTGGTATTGTAATAGAACTTGTAAAAAAGCTCATTGGGAAAAACATAAAAAAATTTGTCAATCAAGAGAAGATGAATTGCGTCAACATGAGCAATTGACTCTTCAAGGAAAAATTGTAGAAGAACCTAACATTTGGGAGAGTGAAAAATATGGAGAAAAATTGAAATTGGTTTTAAAATCGATAAGTCAAGGTCACCATACAACTGACGCCGAAAGACATGGTGAACGCTAAATTAAAAACTGTCAGTTTTATTATTAAATAAAAAATTTATGTATAAATCGTATGTTTTTCAATCAATGCAAAATTCAAAGTTCTCGAATAACCCATGGATTGTGAATTGTATACAAAATTCTCCCCAGTCAAGATTGGGCAGTGTCGTCATCCCAACAATGTATCGAATTGTGCCAAAAAAAAAAGTAATTATAAAAATTAACCAAATTATTTCTAAAATAATAATATCAATTGTCTTTACAATTGTAAAACGAGATGAAAAATTCATTAAAAATAGTGAGCGTAGAGTAAATTTGTTGATTACTGAGTTTTATATAATTAACTTTTATTGATTGTGTTTGAAGTTGTAATAAATGTATTTACAAATTTTAAATACATTTTTATATGTGGATTGTTCTCTTCTACTTTAAGAGAGTTATTTATTATCTCTGCAAATGTATTAAAATTTTCTTGTATAATTGTTTGAGCATGGATAGAGCGCGGATTTTCCAAAGTGTCCATCATAATGTTGTATTCTTCTTGTAAAAGTGAAGCGCGATGGTGATCAATTACATTAGATTGAGCATTATATTTTTCTTGTAAAAGTGAAGCGTGATGGTGATCAATTACATTAAATTGAGCATTATATTTTTCTTGTAAAAGTGAAGCGCAATGGTGATCAATTACATTAAATTGAGCATTATATTTTTCTTGTAAAAGTGAAGCGCAATGGCGATCAATTGCATTAAAAATATGTTTCTTTTTTTGGTTTTTTTTTTTATCTTTCTTTTTTTGATTTTTCGACCTTATGTGTTCGGTGGTGGTGAAGTTTTCCATTTCTCATATCACATTGTATTTAAAGTTGTAATAAATATATTTCAAAATTTCAAATCATTTTCGACACCATTTTCGCTTTCACGATTTTTTTAGTATAATTCGGTATATTTCATTAAATCACGTGACATATGTCAAAGATGTCATCAAATCGTACGACTTGGGTGAAATCTAAAAAATTCATATATTTTTATACACAATTACCAAAACTCATCTTAACAATTATTTTTAAAATTTGCTAATTCATTAAATGGAATCACCACCAAACGAAACCGAGATAATGGAATTATCATTAAATGAAATCGAGATAATCTTAAAAAAATATCCTCCTGTTAAAATATCCGCCCACCCCCGCTCAAAAAATAATGCGGTATTGTATATACAAACGAAACATTTATCTCATGAATTCTATTTTGTCACGTTAAATCGACCTACAGAACCCCGGGACTACAAAGATTACAATGAAAAAACTGGTTTCAAATCCCATTGTTACCCCGACGGAGGTTTATTTGATGAAATCAAATTAATCGAAAAAGCATTCACACCAACCTCATGTGATGAAATGTGCACTTTATGTCATCCGAATATAGAATGCGATTATTGAATTTTATACAATTATTTATTGATTGTATTTAAAGTTGTAATAAATATATTTCCAAATTCCAAATACAATCTTATCTTATCATTTTCGAATGAACAGAAATTTCTTTCATTAACAAAATATTTATCATCTCTTAATTTAACCATTTCAATTTTCAATATTGAATTTAAATTAGATTCATGAAACATACTATTTACAACAATATTTAATATATTCATCATTGGACTATTTGAAATTGGTGAAGAAATAATTTGATAAATTCCATTTTGATCATTATTGAAATTAATTTGTTTAGTTGAACTAATAGAACCTAATCCACATGAATGTATATCACCTGTTAGAATAACTATTCTTGTATTATATTGATGAGAAATATGAATTAAAAAATGAATTAATTTTTTACGTTCTTCTTCATGATTCTCATTTGTCCACTGATCTACTAAATCATCTTGATACAATACTTTACCAAATTTATCTTGAATAATGGATAGATTTTTAAATAATAAATTATCAGACAATTTCTTAAGTATGGTTAAATCGGAATAAATCAAAGGTACTGGTATGATCACAAATAAATATTTTAAATTTTGATTTGTCAAATTTGTTTTAATAAGTTCATCGATTTGATTATAACTTTCATCAGATAATATCATAGTAGGTGAACGTTCTGTTCTCGTATCTAATCCAATAAATGCTATATCATTTATTTGATAAAAATTATGTAATGGTTTATCAAAGTGACATTCATCAGGAAGCAAATGATGTTGAAATAATAAATAATAGAATTTTGCAATTTTAAAAATTCCTTGAAATGTAGAAGATTCTTGTAAAGATTTATCTTCATAGGAACCCCAACCATCAAAAATATCATGATCATCCCATTGAAAAATATAAGGTATTGATGAAAGTGTATTTCTAAATCCAATATTTTTTTGTCCGCAAAAATGTTTAATATACAATTTCCAATATGCTTTTCTTACAGCTTCATGTTCAATAAATTTTTCTTTTTTTTTCCAATTTTTCAACTCTGGTATATTCCATATTTCATCACAATAAATTTGATCACCTCCCCCAATTAATAAATGAGATAATATATTTTGTTGATGGATTGAATTTAATTGTTTCCATAATTTATCTATTCCACCATAATGTTTACTATCCTTTTTAGAATGAAATCCATTACATGTAAAGAAAAAAAATCTAGGAGTTTCTTTAATACCAGGTACAATAATTTCATATTTAGAATGAACATCAAATGTAAACCAATAAGAAACTCTTTTTGAGTGAGTTGAGTTTTCCATTTCAATACATAAATTTGCACGATAAATATCATATTCATACATCACACCAATGTGTTTCATTGTAATGATGTTAGATGATTCTGTGCAAATCAGTTGAGGTTTATTTCCATTATAAAATATAAGAACACTAACATTCCATTTATTTGTATCCGATTGTCCATTAAATTTTAATAGAGGTCCAAGTAATCGATAATTCATTTTATTAATTTATATACAGAAAAATTATGTTTATTATAAAGATAGTGTTTTTGCACAAAATCGTTTCATAAAAATGTAATTCGATGTAAAAAAGTCAGTCGGGCGAGGGGGGGACCTCGGTCGGCGGAGCTTTCCCTAAAGGCAGAAATGTTGACAGGTCGATTTTTCCCATGGGATGTAAAAAGTCAGTCGGGCGAGGGGGGAACCTCG
>SDBT01013432.1_pt1 | contig 13116 bp, 11 predicted proteins | sample 2277101 | NCBI WGS metagenome assembly SDBT01 (sample SAMN10404973, study PRJNA504765) | marine sediment metagenome | isolation source: marine sediment core GS10_PC15, 103 cmbsf | place: Arctic Ocean: Southern Knipovich Ridge | collected 2010 | reverse complement strand
TAGAGTCATGTCATGGAAGCATCATATTAAAATAGACTATTACTACATCAATATTTGCCCCACTTGCAAGAGCTCCTGTAGGCGATATAGTTTGTATGCTCATATCACGCACCCCCTACTTTGATCTTAGCTCAGTTATAACATCTGCTAAATCTAATTGGATGTCTTTTATTGAATCTTCCGCCGCTTGTAATCCAGCTGCAATGACATCCAATTTATTAATCAAAGTTGTATTAAGAGTAGTAACTCTTGAATTTAAAGCCCTATCAGAAATAGCATTGTTTATCTCTGTTAGTCTATCATATAAACTTGTTACTTGTTGCTGTAATGTAGCCATAATAACCCCTTATGCGGTTGTATAAGTAATAGTTGCAGATTCAAACAAAGGACTGCTAGAATCATTCGCCTCCTGATTCAATTCTACTAAAACCCAAATTTGTTTAGTAGCATACAGGATAACATCTAATGGGCTAGACGTTGTAAGAGCAGTACTCGCAGATGTCCAAATAGGAGAATCAGAATTAAAATCAGATTCCCGTGCATACAAAGATATTTTGTATATAGAATCGTCATATTCTGGCACAGTCCTTAACGAAGTTATGTAACGAAATAATTTTGTCTCATAATCTGGCAATGTGAATCTTATCCCAACCTTGCCATTAGATTTATACTCTATTTTTTCTATCCCTATTTCTTTTGCACCATAAACATATGTTTTATAATTATTTTCTAATTCCCAGTTTCTTTGCTTAAAATCTACTTTCACCTTTACAGGCTGTATGTTATTAAAAGAATATACCTTATTCGTTATATTTCTTTCTCCTTGAGCTGGAAATGTAGGTAACACATTATCTAAAGATGTAAGTGTATCATAAGTAATCGTAGTAACATCTGTAGTTCCTTCTGGGTGAGGCTTAATGAATACTTTGTTTACATATGGATTACTAGTAGATGGTAATGTTATTACCATTCTGCAAGAAGTATAATCTTTCGTATAATCTCTACTAAACTGTACCTTTCTTTCCCAATACGTTGATCCGTCTCCATCGCAAGCATATAATGGAGTACCTTCCGTAAGCTCTATATAATCTACCTCGTCTAGAGCATTCACATCCGTGGTAAGATCAGCTGCTTGCACTGCATCACCTGTATTTATATTAGTAGTATAAAGTTTTGAAAAACTATTATTTACAGGAAGCGTAACAACGCCAAATTGCGTATCAACAACACACTGCTCTTCTTCTGGCAAACTCGTAGGATAAGTAATATTTGTTGACAAATAAAAATCTTCATGAAACATCTTATATCCTGAAGTTGCTATTTCATAAGCGCTAATGAGACCACTAACTGCCATCATTCGCTGGTTGAGGGCAACACACTCATACCTCATCCTAGATTCCAATTCACTTAACTCTACTACGAGGTTAGCTGCCTCAGAAAATACTGTATTTAAATCGTATACTACCTCTTCGAAATTATCATTCATTTCGCTAGAAGAAGTACTACCTCTCCAGGTAGGCTTCCTCGGCGTGAAAGTTGGTTGAAGCGATCCCATATTAATTCTCCTTTAGCTTATTACTGCGTCTTGTTCGCTTTGTATATAAATTCTTCTATTAACTTGGTCCTCTAAATGACTAAGTTTAGATTTAAGATCATGTATATTAAATAAACACCCAGATACTGCTATACTTCCAGACGGTTGTAGATATCCAGACGCAAGAGTATCAATAGCATCATTCAATAAATTTACTTCATCATATATAGTACCCAAATCAACAGAAACCTCTCCTAAAAAAGAGGCCATCTTACTTGATTTAGTCGGCCCGTAATAAATATTATTACGCTTAGTTGTAGTCACAATTTTGTCAAAAGAATCTATTACAGCCATATTTTCCTCACGTGTTTATTTATCATTCAATTCTATCAACTTACACTAGACAATGCCTTGACAATCGATCCATCGTAAATTCTAAAACCGGTTGCCGAGCTATCATTAATATCTACTAAAACTGCTCCGTATGTTGTTCCATTCTTACTAATTCTTAAAGGGTTTCCGCTGGTAACGTCTGAAGTAAAAGCAATGTTAGCAGTTAAACTCCCAGTTCTTACTCTTACTCCAATATCTTCACCAACTGAGTAAGCCGATGTAGGAACTGTAATTGTATCTGTTAGCCCTACATCAGGAGCTGCGCCAAAAGAGTTAGAGTCTATAATGCGAATTTCCTCTATATTACCACCAAAGAAATTCTTAAATACATCAGCATGGTATTGAGCACCAATATTCAAATATCCAGTATTATTTATTGTTTGTAAAGCACCATACGCCACTTGTGGGCCATCTAAATAAACACCTATTTCATTTGCTATCTTAATAACTGCTATATGTTGCCATTGATTTATGGTAATTGTAGCAACAGAGTCCACTGCTATTTCATTTGTTGCTGCCTCTCTACTTTCAACTTGTAGAATATTATCATCATTAATACGAATAGCCCAATGATTATTTGGGTCTTCAAGATGTTGAAAGATATATTGCCAAGAATCTTTCTGAGTTGGGTAAATCCAAAAATCTACTGTAACATCTCCTACCGCTGAAGCAAATATATCCCAGTCACTATGATCTCCATATGTAATATAATCGCCATTTCCATTTAATAATAGTGAACCTGTACCCCATTTTTTCACAGAAGTATCCACTTGTGCCGTTCCGGTAACAGTTGCATCTCCGTGTTCCTCATGAGAAGAATCTGTAAAAGTAGTTGATCCATCCGCCCCATCAAAGTGCATTAACAGTTTTATACCCATTTTACCCTTTATACATCTGTTCTAAACCATATCTGTCCTATTGCTGGGCTTGTTGGATCAGATGTTCTGTTTTCTACCTGTATACCTTTCCAACCAGATGCAGTTATAAAACCAATATGTCTATCCTTTAGGCTTTTGCTTTTAAAATCTCCGTCTGGTTTAAGGAATTTTACTGAATGAAGACTATCTTTTGATTTTTTTATGGCCATACTAATACCCCAATTTTATCGTATATCCACGGAGTGTAGGAGTTACTAAATGAGAAGTATCTTTTTCCCTAGATAGAAGTACTTTAAAATATATAGTATCAGTTAACTCAGATATATACCTATAAGATATAACATATGTCTCTGCAGTACCATCAGAACATAATAGATCGTCATACGACATAGCCCACTTGGCTGTCTGCGGACTATAATTTACTACTATTTCTTTATTACCGTCACCATCATAGTCGATAATGCAATATTTAGAATGGTCTAGTTTTCTTACATTATGCCTCAATTCAAACCAACTTACCTCTTGCAACTTTTCACCATATGCATACATTTTATATACTTTTTGATACAAGTATTTATTATCATTCACACTATAAAATCTGTCACTTGAAGAACGAGGCTCTGCAGTAGTAGTTATTTTGTGCCATCCTTGAGTAATATGAATAAAGGTTTCTGATGACAGATCTATTGTCCCATCTTCTGTGTCTATATATAAGAATTGTCCAGCGTCCTTCTCAGCAGAAGTAAATGGTGCAATATTAATATCTATGCCTACCCGGTTTAACACATATATATATGTTACATATTCAGTTAACTCTGATACTTCTTTATCATACTGATAATCTACATATACAGTATTTGTGGCAGCATCTACATTACTTTCTATGGCGCTAGCAGTAGTTCTGGTTATTGTATTATTAACATAATCTATAATATAGTCAGTAGTAGGTATATATACATAATCTGGGTTCTCGCCAGGATCACTCTTAACCCGTATTGATCCTCTTATTAAACCATTACCTTCTACTGGCGTAAAATCTGGGTAAGTTAATGTAACAGTATTACCAGACCCAAAAGTATTCTCTTCATCATATACAGCGGTACGACTAATGTCATAAGCTGGTTTTACTTGCCAATTATCTTTACCGCGATATAAAGTTACACTATCTCTTACTGGCTCATATGGAAATTGGTAAACCTTATAAAAACTTATATTATTATAAGTCTCAAGCGCTGTACCATAACTAGATGAACTCCATTGTATATCTGGAACACCTGCAAACAATACAGCATGACGAAAATCTGCTACTCGAGGTTCTTCTGGATTAGAGCGATTTAACGGCCCAACTTGTACCCAGCTATACTCTGTTGGATCATCTGTATCATCTGAACCCAATGATAAGTAATACTCTATATCAGTACCTGATTGAATGTCTTCATCAACTATTATAGAAGCCTTATCTATGGTCAAGCTTTCATTCGTAGAATCAGTAACAGAAAAAGCTGTAGAATAAAGCGTAGAAGTTCTGTCATACGCCATTTTAAATATTTCTATATTCTTAAACCCAATTATATATCTATACAAAGGCTCAGTTGAGATTCCAACAGTTTCATCTTCCTGATATTTTGTAATTAAAAATTTAAGATATTTGGCTTTTGTTTCCGAGAAATTCCAAATAGTTTTCTTATCATCTGAAACTATTTTACTCCTTAACCCGGACCCCATCGGTAAAGCTCTAAAATTAATATTGTCTAATGACCACAATGGCTCTACATGCATAGGTGTAATAGACTGGCCTAGCATTTCTATTCTAGATACATAAATCCCTTCTTCTAAGTTTGGATCAAGGTTTATTATAAAAGAAACCTGCAATTCCCCATTTGATCTACTGGTTATATTTTGAGCCCATGAGGTATATATATCAGAAAAAGCATATCCAAATTTACTACCAGCTAATAATTTATTAGAAACCAAACTATCAGCAAATCTCTCCTCAGCAAGTATTGGGTAATTAACAACATCAAAATAATGAGACATATTAACTTTCTTAATTCCCTGCCTACTCTCACGTAAAGTAACAATACCTGCATCTGTATTTATCTCACATGTACTATATTCTAAATCTATTTTTGCCCTATCTATAAAATAATCATGTACAGAATATAAATACCCATCTGTATCTTCTGCAATTAACAAAAGACTTGAAAGTTCACTATTCCACTCCCTCACTTCGTGCATTAATTTTCTTCGTTCAGTATCATAATAGTCAAAATCTCTAAGTACTATAGTAAACTGACTAACGATTTCTTCATACAGGTTATTTAAGTCATCATATATCTCAGACAGGTTAATATTGTATTTATCTACATCCCAAACCTTTCTATATAATTGTTTTCTCAACTGAAAAGAAGGGAAACCAATAGTCACTCTTTTATAGAAGTTAGACAATTCTGATAATATATATTCTATGTTTGGGAAATATCCATCTTTTACGGAATCACCTATTATCCTATTTACTTCTTTTGTAACTTGTCGAGAAGCAATGCTCATTATAGACCTCCAAATGGATAAATTTGTAAAGCATATTTTGATAATACTGGCGTAAAGCTTTCAGCGTTATTTATACTTGTTGGCCTAGATAAAACTGCTTTAAATCTTACAGAATACACGGGGTTATCTGTATCTACATATGCAAGAGGGTTGCCCCTGTCATCAACAGAAACATCAGTATTAACATTAATTATCTCAGGCACATTATTTACACCATCTTCACTTAAAGTTGCTTTATGGTGAGTAGGAGATATTCTATACCATGAAACTCCATTATCTGCAGAAATATAATATTTTATCCAATCATTTTCAGTTCCAAGTAAATCACCACTCATATAAAAATCCTTTGGAATTTGTTCATCGACCTGTAATGCTAACTTACTTATCGCCTTTGGACTAATATATGGTTTTGATATAATTTCACTAATCTCAGCAAACTCATAGGAATAAATATTTATATCTCTAATCCCAATAGCAAATCTAGCCTTGTCATTTTTAGTATTTGTCCATTGTCTAGAAATACCTTCCGGCCCAATTGTAGTCTCGATATGCTTTGATGATCCAAGTGGCCAGAAATCCCAACTACGATTATCTATATCATCTGCTCCTGGCTCCAAACTTAATACATCAAAACCATTAACCAATCCATCTAAATATGGTATTTCTATTGTTCTCTTTACTATCCTATGATCAGTTGATGTTTTCTCTACTAATCCCCACCATTCCTTTTTAGTAGTTGTAGTAGTAATATGTTGCTCAGTCTCTACCATCAATACCTCATAATTCTTATTATAAGACCTAAGCTGTCTTATGGTAAATCTAATAGCTTTTACTTTTCTCGGGGCAAAGGTCCAAACGCCCTGACCAGCATATTTAAATTTATCTGGTGAGATTGTTTCTTTTACAAGCGATGGAGTAAACTCAGAGTTTGCTTCACTGGTAAGCGTTATATCATATTCATGATCATCGAAACCCTCAAGCTCATTAAAGATTTTTCCATCTTCTGAAGTTTGTATAGACAACACATCAACATATAACTCTTGACCAAAGTTATTAGGACTTAGAGCTATCCAATTAACATTCTGTACTTGATCTAAATAACAAGTAAAATCAACAACTAAATAATCAATTTCACCACTCTGAGATACAGGGATATAATCAGTTATTAGCTTACCATGCTCATCAGTTACTACTGTGTCGCCTACTACCTCAACATTGGGAGAATCAACTTCGTTCGCCACCAACTCGTTGAACTCAGATAAAGAAATTTGTTCTCCAGAGTATTTATTTTTATACCCAACAATAGGCTTTACTAAATATTCTACTTCCCAAAATGTATCAGGGTTATTATCGAACATCTTAAGTCTATTAGGCATTAATTCTTCTTCTGAAGCTCCTGTCTCAATCAATGTCCTGCCATCACTTGCGTATTCTATATGCCACTTATCACCTTCTGGCCTAGACTCATTCTTCATACCAAAGTACAACCCTTCATATCCACCCGTTTGAGAAATAGGATCCCACTCCGGCACAGATTCTTGAATACCCATAACTAGGCTAACCTGAGGTGATCTATTTATATTACTTTTTCTCTTTAATGTAACAACTCCTTGATTTACTACTAACTCAGCAGTAGATACTCCAGTACTTGTTCTTACTAAATCTATTTTAGAATTATCAACGAATGAGTCAATTCCATATAAAGATTTATATTTTGCCCCAATAGAATAGAATGAATAATCTATAGACCTTGAGCTTAAGTCTCTTACCCTGTTAAGCAAAGCACTTCTCTCGGATTCGCTATAGTTAAAATCCTTTACGATAATAGAAGACAATGAGTCTTCCTCGGTGTAAGCTACATGTATATCATTATGCATTTCTTTCATTGTTTTATTATAATCAGATGAATTAGCCGGAGACTCTTTTTTTAGAAATCTTTTTTCTAGTGTAGGTTTACCTAATTTAGAGAAGAAATCCTTGAATGCTTTATAGAGCTCTGTAAAAATCGAATTTTCACTTTGAATATCCTTGCGTTCTACATTATCTTTCCTCTTCTGCTCTATTATAGCTAAAGAATTCTCTGCTTTTTTTATATTCATCTCTGTGTCTACTAATCTCAGATATTCATTTGACATTATAAGGTCCTTAATTTTAGCGTATAATCTTCTAATATAGGAGTATCGGTAACATTATTTAATTTATTATTTCGTAGCAGAGCTCTAAATTGTATGTAATCATTCAAATAATCATAAAATACAGTAACTTCCCTATTAGTAGTAGGGGTATTAAAATACAAATTCTTACCAGAATGGAAATAGTCAAAATGCGGATAATCCTCGGTATCATATTGGGTTAAAGCAGGGCGGGTATCTCCATAATAATCTGTTCTATTCTCAGCACTATATCCATCCAATGTAACAACAAATGGATCATAGTATGCACCGCTGCTTATTCCATATTTACTTCCATAATCATTCAACCATCTTCCTGACACATATGTAAAACCAGAAGGAGAGATCCTTCCTTCACTCGTATCATTTATAATATCATACTTAATACATGGATTATGAGATAACTCAATCTTGTATTCTCTCGTGCCAACATTAGTAAAAGTTTCGTCTGCTTCTAATAAAGTATCATTTGCAAAACTTACCACTACACCACTAGGCATAACATCTGATTTACCTTTTAAATCATAATCAACCGTATATATTGATGTTGGCGTATACCATCCAGAACCAACAACAATTGTTCTAGTTGTTGAATCCCAATAATAACCACTAGGATCTGTCGATACCCCGCTTGGCATTATCTCGCCATTACGATAAACTCCTGACGGGTATCCATCAGGTACAAATCTTAATATTCCTTCCTGAGTTATTGGGTCCACATCTAATCGTTCTCCGTAAATATAAATACCAGTAGGTAATATATTACGCCATTGATTATCCCTAGTGCCAACCTGATATTCTATAGAAGTACCAGATGGGATTACATCTGTAACGTCAATCGTAGTTTCTATTATGGTGCCATTAGGAAGATATTGAGGACTTATGTATTCTCCTCTTTCTATATACCACATCCTCTTAACATCAATGTTATAAGCACCATATACATACTCATATTTTCTAGTTTCAATTAATTCATCTTTCTTTGTAGATTTCTCACCATATAAATCTAGCTTTAACTCATCGGCTCCTTTTTCTGAAGCTTCTATAATCTCACCCGTTGTAGCTTCAAATACTGTTTTAGATATTGAGCCTGTTTCAAAATGTTTACCTATATCCTTTAACTTACCTTTATATTTTTCTATAGCATCTACATATGCTTGCCACCCACTGACATAATTTATCATGTCTTGAGTTGCTTGAATTGGAGCAGTTGTTTTTGTAGAAATTGAATATTCTCTATCCGCTATCTGCTGCCATAGCTCTACATTATTTACAAGTCTCTTTGGTAGTTTGTATGTATTAATACTTGGATTTTTTTGATTTATTACAATTTTAATTTCTTTTGCCAACACTTCTTCAAAGTTAAATTCCATAGCAGAAGTAGACTCCTGCTCAGTAACTTCGAGATCTACCCATACGGTATCATGCTTTTCTTTATATAATATCTTAGTAACAGTTAATGGGTAGTTTGTAAATGGAGTATATTTTATATGGTTTATTAACTCAGCTCGTAGTAAGCTTATTACAATCTCACATACTGCACCAAATTTTGTTTCACCACCATAAACTTGTCTAATTGGCTCATCACTAAGAATCACTTCACTCCAAAAAGTTTCTTTACTCTCATCTATTGCTTTTTCTTTGCGGTGTTCTTCTGATTCAAGTGTTCCTTTTATACCTCCACCGTAATGGTAAAGATCTATATCTGCCATCGCAAGCCCATTTATACTAAGCGCAGAATGATCTACTCCAACAGGCAATTTAATAGAATCTGTCTCTAGGTCATGCCATGCCTTATAAACTACTTCCATAGATTTGTTATCATCTTTATAGAAAGTATTATACTTAGCATCAGTTCTGCCTGTTTTCTTTTCCTTAATAACTTTATAAACAAATATGTCATTTTCCACTTTTCTTAATGCAGACCTAACGTCTTTCAAAACCGCATCATTAAGAAGCTCATGAACTTTTATTGTCTTATTTGTAGTATTATTCTGTTTAAAAAGAGCGCCAATATCAACAAAGATTTCTTCCATCATGTTATTATAATCCTTAGAAGAAATCTTACCATACTTAGATGCTCCCTTATATTGAACTTGAGGGTCTCCTAATGGGACTCTAAGCTCAGCTATTAAAGATTCTAATTTAGTTTGTAGTATAACATCGTCCGGAGTAACTCCAGCATCATCATATCGCTTCTTCAGAATCTTTAGAAGCCTCTCCTGTTGAATCTTTGGTATAACATTATGATAAAATTCTAGATATGAATTACGCATTTGCCACCTATAATCTATACATAGTTAATAATCGGGAACGTACCTAGAGCCATGTGCTTTATGATCTTTGCTCTAACTTCATCTTCAGTAAAATTACCACCATTTGTAGACAAAACTGTTTTAGGAACTTCCACAACTAAAACCCCATGAGATGGGATAGCTTTTCCATCAAAATAACCTACATCCCAATACATTTCCGCTTCAGGTTGAATATTCTTTACATCATTTATTTCTTCTATGCCAAGTTTACTCATTCCACCGCCCCTTGTGCGAACATCAATCAGATCAATATCACTTATTTTACAATGCAAACCAAGAGAAACGCTTCCCAGTTCAAAATCAAGAGAACCAGAAGGTGTTCCGGTAAAATTATGATAAAGACAGTCTGCAGTATTTAACCCGACATTACGACTAATATCTTTATAAGGTTTAATAAACACATGGGCAATATTACCACGCATATACATATCATAATTATGGAATGGTGTTGGGTTTAAGTCTAATCCAAACCACGGAAAAGGAGATTCTTCAGGATACGGGTTACCGCTTCCATAAAAGCCAGGATACTCATAAAAATCCTGCTTAAAATGATAAGTAACTACAACATCATCCCTAGAATCAATCGCATCAGCTAGCTTCACTAAACCATTATATACATCCCAGTCTAATATATTTTCTTGTGATATAGTTGTGTCATTTATATCCACAGTAATATAATCATCTCTCGGGAATCCAGATTCTGTAGGTACATCATTATATAAAGTACTACTTGCATCTATAAAAAGAGGTGTTTTTTTCAATTGTATAGTATGCGAATCTAATATTTCTGCCCTTTCATTTGAGACCTGAATATATGGTCGATCAAACTCAAAATCAAACACTTGCTTAGCATATTCTGGCACTCTATATTCATAAATACTTCCATTACCAAGAGGTCCTTGCCCTACTCCAGAAGCAAACGCAACGCCACTTCCAGTCATTTGTCGTCTAAACATACCATTTTTTACACTAATATACCAATCGTCAGCAGAAGTAACATTATCAGGTTTTCTTAAAAATATTGACGTATACGACTTTGGCTTTACATAATAATAAGATGGGCTAGCACTAAAAGATATTTCATCATCTATTTTTAAATAAGCATCAGCATACACTGTTAATGTTATACCTGGTAACCCAGTTATAGTTGTACCCAAGTTAAAATTAGTTGCAGACCCCCATGAGTCAGTTGTTGCTGATGTAAGATAGTCATTTTTAACATCATTATATCTATCTTGATCTCTTTTTATAGTAAAAGTACTGGTTCCAGTCGCTTTTAAAGTGTATGTTACCTTTCCATAATATACATTATTATTACTTATATTTTGTTCTACTATTACCGGCGCAGTCTCAAAAGACACACCAGTACTATTTGTAAGTTCTGACAGAAGCGGAATGGGTGGAACTATTACAGTGTGAGAACCATCTGTATCGGGACCAAAAGAAGTATACTGATAAGGCGTTATATTAGGTTGTCCGGAAACAAATAATTCTTCCACATTCAACGTTTCAACCCAACTAGGAGATATGCTTGTTCCATCTTCCATACATTTATTATATTTTACTTTATATATAACATATTCATTGTTTTTAAAATCCGTAAGAATTTCTATTTTATACACATACTTAGTCTGACGTGTAATCTTTATACGGTAATTTATATCTTTTAATATATTTTCATCTTGGTCTAAAATATAGATACCTTCAGTAGGATTTTCACCATAGGTATAATGAAAAAACCTACATGTATGTTTATAATATAATGGAACAGCTTTTTTATCATTTGTAGACGTAGTTACGACATTAGTTACAAGAAAATCATCTGTTGCTACTCCAGGTACATATCCATTCCCACTTACGGTAGTCTCAATAACTGCAGCGTTAACATTAGTAATGTTTTCTTCCCAGGTATATGACTTGTCTACTAAGGCCATATTCTGTTCAGAATTCAATGCTGGCACTTCAATCGCAGCCAGCCCAACACCAGATGGTGGGAAATACTTACCTAACCTATATCTTATCGCCATATTTACTCCTTAAAATAATCCACAGATAAAACCTTCAACATCTATTTTTGTAATATTATTAGCCCAATCGTTTCTATATTGTATTTGCTGAGATGAGTCAGTCATACATATTCTTTGACCACCAACCCCACTTTGCGAGCTATATGAATCTACAAATAATCCATTTGCATCATGAGTTGCCCAAGTTGAACCATTAGGTCTTATCCATATTCCTGCATCTCCGGCTGTCTCCTCGTGAGAGAATAAGCTAAATATTCCTACTCTAACTCCAGTAGGAATAGAAGCAGAACAATCTTCTGCCGCACTCCAAGTACCAACAGAAACAGTCGTAGTCAGTTCTCTTGGAATATCATACATGAAACGATTCATGAATTGAAAAGCAGCACTTATATTTGCAGAGCCTGATGCAGTTTTTCTATATCCTATAAGTCTTTTTTTACTATAATTAGTAGGCATAATTGGGGCCGTTCTACTAGTAGACAACAAGCAAGACGCGGTAGAAGTACTTGAATTATATATCGCCCAAACATAATACCATGTATCGGCATTCATAGAACCGGCATCTAAACCATTCGCACCAATAGTACCAACATCTATCGTTACATCTAAACTTGTTTCTCTTGTATCTTCAATCCACAGTATATCTGCATTTACATCCACTTTTGTATTCGGCGTTCCAGAGTTAGCCTCTATTATAACATTTTGATCATAAGTTTGTTGACTAGTATTAGCTATAAGAGAGTCAACTGTTCCTCTTAAATAATACGCAGTATTATGGTTATGAGTATTAATACTACTTACTAAACTATTTAATTTTGCCGCCCGCAATTTCTCATACATCGCAAACGTTTGCTCCCAAATCGACATAACTTCCTCCTAAGTTAAATAATCTTCTGTATCTAAACTTGATGTACCTAATTCAAATGGATCTGATGATGGGTAATATTGAGCCAATTGCACTTTATCATATACACCAGATGAAGCGAGATAATAAGCTTTTATATTTTGTATATCTGTAATATCATGAAATGTTTGATATGTTACCATTGCTTCGCCATGAGTATTAGTACTCTCTTTGACTTGAATTGTCACTCCACTTGCATCGCTTGCATACACGCTTCCCTTATACGGTACTAAATATCCTTTATCTGTCCAAGTGTTAACATTTTGTATCTCAAATATAATATTCTTATTTGATACTCTATCAAAATCTATATCAAAAAGAGATGCTACTAATCTCGCTGTTCT
>SDBT01013431.1_pt1 | contig 13117 bp, 15 predicted proteins | sample 2277101 | NCBI WGS metagenome assembly SDBT01 (sample SAMN10404973, study PRJNA504765) | marine sediment metagenome | isolation source: marine sediment core GS10_PC15, 103 cmbsf | place: Arctic Ocean: Southern Knipovich Ridge | collected 2010 | reverse complement strand
GGCCAAGGGTGCGATCCCCATTATGTCCGTCTCCCTGGTTCTCGAGGTGTCCATGTCCCCATCGCCAGCCCCATGATAGCAGACCGACAGGCGGCGGTGGGAGTTGGGGGAGGCCGCGATCAGGCGGCGGCACGGCAATAGCGGTGATGGAGTCCGCCCACCACCGGCACGGAGATGAGTTCGCCCTCGCCTGGCGGCGCCTGGGGCACCGGCGTCTCCCCGCGCAATCCCTGATGGGGGCGCGCCGGGTGGTAGTAGTCCTCGATGAACTTCTTGAGGAGCCGCTCCAGGTGAGCTTGATGCAGCACGATCACGTGATCCAGTAGCTCTCGCCGCAGAGTCCCGATGAAGCGCTCGATATAGGGATTCTGGTAGGCCGTGCGCACCTCCAGGATGCCGCAGGAGATCAGGAAGGCGCGCACGCCGTGGCCGTAGATGCCGTCGTTATCGCGGAAGACGAACCGCGGCTGGCATCCAAACGGGGTCGCCTCTCGCAGTTGTTGGATCACCCACTCCATGGTTGGATGTGGGGTGATGGCGAGGTGCAGCACCTCTCTGCGGGCATGATCGAAGACGAGGAACACGTACAGGGTCTGGATGTGGGTGTCAAACAACGATGGGACACCTCTGACAGCCCTGTAGGCTTGTCCCCGAACCTCAGACATTCTACCATATAAGACCAGTGGGCGGCAGCTTCGGCTGCCGTCCCTTCTTGTTGTAGTCCGCAAGAAAGTCATCGGTGCCGCTGACGGACTCCAGAGGGCCAGTTCGGCTTTCCGGTAGTTGCGCCCTGCTGCGAGATCGAGCGTGCCTGACCCAGCTCGAGCGGGCGCGTAGCGGTCCTTCCGGCCCCATATGTGTAGAATGGATAGTCGTGCCAAGCAGGCTCACAAGCCGCTCAGAGGTGTCCCATCGCCACTTAACACCGACAGAGCGTTTCGGCCGGCGTCATGACGTTAACTGAGAACGTCAGAACAGTGCTCATGAGAGGCAGGATAGCACCGACTCAGAGATGAAGGAAATCGCTCAGGAGCCCCGGATAGGATTATTAGAGAGGACAGCGGTCGACACTTACACTGGGCTACATGGCAATCTGAAGCCCTGTCGCCCTGAGCATCTTCGCGTCGGCGGGCGGCCTCCCCTCATCCACTGATTGTGCCACTATCTTCGCTTTGCCAGACAGCGTGAACACTAATGGCGTTTCCGGTAGGAACGCGGGCTCCGTGAAGCTTAACCAAAATGTCTTTCCGTCTTGCGACCGCCAGAGCTGGAGGTTAGTGAGGGTGTGCGTCACGGCACCTTGATTCATGTAGACTTCGGCGTATGTGACCTGTGCATCGCACATGAGCACCAGCCAAGCGGGGTGTATTTCCGCCGTTGTGGCCACAACGACCTTGGTGGCAAAAAGCGCATCTTGCTTCGTGGGGTTCACCTGCTCTTGACTGGCAATCGTCACTCTCTTCAGCGGCAGTGGCGCTGGCTGTGTCTGCTGAAGAGGTGGCGGCGGCGTCTCCCCCGGAACGACGCGGGGCGCAGCCTTTAGTTTGGGCGCTGGTGTTGACGCGCTCCGTGCCGCGGATTGTTGTGGTGGAGGTGGCTGCTCAGAATCCTTGGATGGGGCGGCCTTTGCGATGTCCGTCCCTGACACCGAGGGGTGGGTAGTTGCAGCAATGTTCGGTTCTTCCGGGTTTGCCCGCGCCCCCGGTCCCCACCTTGTCCCTGCATAGCCGATCAGGACGAACACACCCGCACAAACCAAGCATGCCCGCAAGATGACGCGCCATCGGTTTGAGCTGCCGCGTAGACTCTCAGCCGAGACAAGTATCAAGAACCAGAACACCAGAGACAAGAACAGCAATGCCAGACCCACAATGCGGGGGCCGAAGAAGAACCCAATGGCACCGATGAAACACACTAGCATACCGCCCGACAACAGGGGATGCTTGGCGATTTCAGACCATAAGGATTCTGGCTTTGACTCATCGTGCATAGCGAACGCATTGTACCACACCATGCTGTCCTCTCTAGTAATCCTATCGGGGGCTCATGGGTGATTTCCTCCGTCTCTGGCTGGTTGTCCCCGGCGTTCTGTAGGTGCCGTTCCACGCTCAGTGTGCAGGTTCTGTGTTCTGCGCAAGTGACCCCAGGAGGCCGCGGAGCTTCCCTACCGCGGCCTGCTTCGTCCGCGTGTCCGAGTGGAGATACCGCGCGGTCGTCTGGATGTCGGAGTGGCCCAGCAGCTCCTGCACTGTCCTGATGTCGGTGCCGTTGCGGATGAGATGGGTGGCGAAGGTGTGTCGCAAGGTATGTGGGGTGATGCCTTTGCCAACCAGATCGGCCTTCCGCAGTACTCGATCCAGCATCTGATTGACAACGCGCCCCTGGATCGCCTCTCCAGTCTGGCTCACGAACAGCCGCTGGCAATCTGTCTTCTTCCGGTGCGTGAGGTAGTGCCGGACGGCCCCTATCGCCTCCTGGGTCAAGGGCACCGTCCTCTCCTTCGACCCCTTGCCGTGCACCAGGAGCTGTCCGTTCTCCAGATCGACGTCCTCCAGCGCAATGGCCACGGCCTCGCTGCGCCGCATACCCGTTGTCAGCAGCAGGATGACGAGGCATCTCGTCCAGGGCCTGTCGGCCGCTGCCACTAGCTGCTGGGCCTCCTCCTGGTTCAGCGTAACCGGCACCAACTGCTCGACCTTGGGCAGCGGCAGGCGACGCGCGGGGTTGCCCTGGACGTATCCCATGTCCTGCAGGAACCCGAAGAAGGAGGAGAGACAGGCCAGCTTGCGCCGCACGCTCAGAGGAGCCATGCCCGACAGACTCACCGCGAACCGGATGACCTGGTGGCGGGTGATCTCTCCGGGTATCGGCAAATGCCCGTTGCCCCCACTCAGGAACTCCTCGAAGATCTGCAGGTCTCTCGTGTAGGCTTTCACAGTAGCGGGGGAGTAGCTGCGGTACGAAGCCAGGTAGTCCACGAACTTCGGGACGGCTTCGGCCAACGTGATCGGAGCTTCTTCGCCTTCGGGAGCCGGTGCTGCTGCGACAGGTTCGGCAGTGCTGCTAGTCATGATGTGACGCCTCCTTTGGGGTGAGTTCAGGCGTCGCATTCATCACTTGGAAGCCGAAGAAAGTCCAGTGGACAAAGTCCGGTATTCTAGGGACCTAAGCACGTATGTACGGTTATGCGCTCACGCGATTTGCCGCCTAGGTTGGCCCAGGATCGACAGAAAGGGTGGAGTGGGCCTGTAAGCCGAGTTGTCGGTCCAGCAGTAGCGCGGGGGTGTAGTGAAGGTGTAGAGAAAACGGGCAGTTTCGCGTTTGGGACCAGTGCTGCCGTAGCTGATCGTGTCGGTCGGGGTCGAATCATTGGCCTGCTGACTGACTTTTCTGCAGTTCAGGCCGGCAAGTGGGCCACCCAGGGCAGGTATAGAGAGGGTGTAGTAAAGGTATAGCAAAGGTAGTGAAAGGGTGTAGTGGTGGCTGCCCTGTTTCGACTTAGTGTGAACGCCGACGATCTCTGAGAACGAACTGGGATGAAGCGGTGAAGGCCAACATGCGCGGGGGCAGGGCGAGCGGACCATCCGCCGAGTGGGCCAGTGTGCGACGGGCCATAGCCGACGCATTGGGTGGCTGCCCCCACGCGGCATGTTTCCTGCTCGGCCTGCGCGAGGTGTTCAGGAGAGGATACGGTCGAGTGGCGCTGCAGCACCGCAACGGGGAGCCGGTGGCCGCGCAGTGGCGGATACGGCAGCGGGAGCAACGAGGAGCAGGGAGCCGGCCTCTCCTGGGCCGCCGGGACCGCCGCTGTGAAGATGCCGACCTTCGGGGGCTGCAGGATCTGATATTCGACGGTATTGATAAAGGAGGGCTGTCGGTACCTACCGATGTTAGTGTGCGCAGCAGCGGCGATCAGATACCGGTGGATGCATCGGTTGTGGACATGCGGGAGCGGTGTGCAAAGTGGAAACAGCAGGCCGAGGAGTGGAGCGCCAAGCCCAGGGCGGGAGCAGCTATGGTGGCTGGTGTGCAGGACTTCAGACTGGTGTGGATAGGAGTACACGTCACACGCGGGCCGGAGACAGAGTTCTCATGATATTGAGGGCACTCGGCGTTGACTGAGGTGGCGGTTTTCTGTTAGAATATAGCTAGCTGAAGGACAACTGGACGGCCCCTTCGTGGGCCGCGTTGGCGAGTCTGCTCACGCTAGGCGAGGCGGACTCCAGTCGGGATACCGAAAGGGTCGCGACTGGAGTCCGCCTCTTTTTTTTCGCCAACATCGGGGGAGTGAGATGACAGGCAAGAAGGCTCAAGCGAAAAGTGTAAAACGACAACGAGAAGCGCCGTCGGCTCGTCCCTGGGACAGACGGCCGGAGGAATCTCCGCAGGCCTTCAAGGCGTTTCTCGCCTATCGCGACTGCGGCGACGAGCGCACGTTGGCGAAAGCGGCCGAGATGATCGGCAAGAGCCGAGGGATGCTCTTCCGCTGGTCCACCCGCCACGATTGGGTCGGGCGATGCTTCCTCTGGGACCAGGAGCAATACCGGGAGGCGGAGGCTGCGGTCCGGCAGGTCCGCCAGCAGTCCCTCCAGCGTCAGGTCCAGGATGCCGACCGGCTGCAACGCCTGGGAATGGCCCGGCTGGGGAAGCTCGTGCAACGCAACCCACAGACCGGCGAGCTGGAGCTCGATCCCGGCGTCGGCGTACAAGACGCCGTGCGGATCTACAAGCTTGGACTCGACATCGAGCGATCGCTGCCGGGAGCTTCGGAGACCGCGCCAGCCGAGGAGGTGGAGGAGAGTGAGCTCCAGAGGATGAGCGACGAGGAGCTGAGACAGTTGATCGCACTGGCAAGACAGCGCGTGAAAACGCAACCAGAGGAGGATGACGATGGAAGCTAAGTCTCTCAGGAAGAGGGCACTGACGCGGGCCGCTGAGGCGGCCGAGGCTGAACTCGCCAGGCGCGATATCAACGCCTTCTGTGAATTCGCGATGCGAGATCCCAAAGGGAAACCGTGGCGGCAGGCCCAGTTCCATCGAGACTGGCAGGGCTTGCTGCCGCTGGCAGGCCCGGCGCGGGTGCTCATCGTGGCTCCTCGGGAGTCGGCGAAGAGCTCGCAGATGGCGGTGGGCCGCGTGCTATGGGAGCTCGGGCAGGATCGCGAACTGCGCATCAAGCTCGTGTGCGCGACCGACGATCTAGCCGCCAAGTTGCTGGGCGAGATCGGGCGTAACATCACCCACAACTCTCGCCTTCGGAAAGTCTTCCCACATCTCAGGCCGGACCCGGAGCCAGCTGCGCGTGGTGCGAAAAGGCCTGTCGAAGGATCCCAGCATCGAAGCCCACGGCGTGCTCAGTGCGGGAGTGGGAGGACGGGCGGACCTGCTGATCTTCGATGACGTCTGCGACCAGAGAACGTCTGCTCTGCAGCCCGCGATGCGCGAGCAGATCAAGCGTCTTTTCTATGAAACCTGGACTAACTTGCTTGGACCCGAGGGGCGCGCGGTCTACGTTGCTACCGTCTGGCACCCGGCCGATCTCACCGTCGAGCTGCGGGACAGCGGCCGGTGGACGACCTGGTGGCAGGGGGCGCGGGACGAACTCACCGACGAGCTGCTGTGGCCGGAACGGTGGACCGAAGACGCCTTGCGCCGGAGAGAAGCTGAGATCGGCTCCCGCGCCTTCGCGAGACAGTTCCTGTTACAGGCGGTGAGCGATGAGGAACGTCTGTTCAGCGCAGATGGCATCGCGCTCTGCCGGGATACTCGCTACCCAGTGGGCCGGATAGTCCCCCCCGACGGCTGGCCGATCTACATGGGAGTAGACCTGGCCGCCAGCATCCGCAGCACCGGCTCCTGGAGCGTCATCTTCGTCCTCGCGGTGAGCCCGGAGGGCCGACGGCTGCCGGTGGAGATCATACGCTTCCGGGCGCGGCTCTCTGAGGTGGTGGCGAGGATCCTGGAGGCCTACCACAGATGGCGGCCTGGCAAGATCGTGGTGGAGAACAATGGGTTCCAGGAGGCGGTGCTGGAGCTGCTGTACCGGGATGAGCCTCGGCTGCCCCTGGAAGGGCACCAGACCGGCTCCAACAAGGCGGACGAGCAGGAGGGTTTGCCCGCCTTGGCCGCCGCGGTGGACCGCGGACAGTGGATCATCCCCGCAGGTGGCAATCCCCATGGTGGGGGCTGCGGCTGCGAGTACTGCGTGTGGCAGCGGGAGATGTCACTCTATCCGGCAGCCGAACACTCCGACACGATAATGGCGATGTGGTTTACCGAGATCGCGGCGCGGAAGGGGGGACGCCGGCGCGTCATGCGTTTCGATGGCAAAACGGCCGCCCGGACGCTGGCGAGGCTGAGGAAGAAGTCGTTCGCGCAGGAGCGGGACGGAATGCCTATGGAGAGACGCTTCAGCGCGCCGAGCACGCGGTCAGCATCGGCGCGGCTGAAGGGGATCAAGATAGTGCGGAACCGCTACCCAATATAGCGCAAGAGGAGTCGCAGGAAGAGGCCGTGCTGTTAGCTGAGATGGGCTGCGTGTGTCAAGTGCGAATGAGACCGATCTGCGAACCGTCAGAACGCCCAGATAGTATTCTTCGGGGAACACCCACGGAGGTGTGAAGCCATGAGTACGAAGCAGCAACGAACAAGAGTAAGACGGGGCACTCCAGAGGTCGAGATGGTCGAACTCCAGAAGCTGCGAGCGGCCCCCTACAATCCCCGCCACATGTCAGCCGGCGAACTCGACAAGCTCAAGCGATCCATCCATGAGTTCGGCTTTGTCGAGCCGATCGTCGCGAGAAGGTCGGACAACACTATCGTCGGCGGTCACCAACGATGGCAAGCAGCGAAGGATCTGGGGCTGAAGAAAGTGCCCGTCGTCTACGTGGATATCTCCGAGCAGCGGGCCAAGGCCTTGAACCTGTCCTTGAACAAGATCCAGGGAGAGTGGGACCTGCCCAAGCTCGTGGAGCTGCTGGATGAACTCAAGGACCTCCCGGATCTGGACGAGACGCTGTCGGGCTTCGACGAAACGGAGATGGATGGGCTGCTGGCAGAACTCGAACGCCAGCAGTTGCCGGAGCCATACGAGGAGAGCTTCGACGTTGCCGCGGAGATGCTCCAGGCGCAGCGGGAGGCGGCGCCCACGCGGGTCAGCAAGGGTGAAACCTGGCAGCTTGGTCGGCACCGGCTGTACTGCGGAGACAGCCTCTCGACCGGCGCGCTCGAGCGCCTGTGTGATGGCAAGAAGGTCGACATGGTGCTCACCGATCCGCCTTACGGCATCGACTACCGCTCAACACTCGCCCGCCGCGGGCGTCGGAAGAAGGCCATTGCCAATGATGGGCAGGAGGAGTTCGATGACTTCCTCACTCGTGCCTTGCCTGCTATCAAGTCGGTGATGAAGCGCGGCTCGGCGCTCTACTGGTTTGCCGGGGGAGGCGGCGCGGAGCCGGTGCTGGCGAAGGCACTGCTGGCCATTTCGGAGCACTTCACTCTCCTCAATACTATAGTGTGGGACAAGGTCGACCCCGGCTTGGGGTGGCGGTGGCGTAGATCCTGGGAGGCGATCATCGAGGCCTCCCATGGCAAGCCCAGAGTCTGGCACGGAGGCACGAGCGCGCGCAACGTACTGCGCTATGCCAAGGCGATCCCACAGTCAGACGACCATCCCACGCCGAAGCCGGTGCCGCTGCTGGAGGAGATCATTCGAGCGGCGGCGCCCAGCCGGGGACTCATCCTCGATCCCTTCGCCGGGTCGGGGCCGACACTCATCGCCGCGGAGCGGACGGGACGAGCCTGCTATGGCGCGGAACTCGAGCCCCGCTACTGCGACATCATCCTGGCGAGGTGGGAGGCGCTGACCGGATCGCAGGCACTGAAGCCGTCAACTGACTCGATATAGAAAACGGCCGTTTGTGGGCACAGAACGGCACCTATGCACCCAGCGACCCCTGGGCCTGGCATGATCGCTTGTTGCCCCATCCCTGCGCACTCAATGGCGCCAGGAGGACTGCGCTCCCCGGTCGAACCGCAGAAGAGGCGTAGCGGACTCGTATCCATAGGCACGCACGGTCGTTCTGGCCGCTGGGGGCATCGCGGTCGGGGAGGATGAACGTGGGAGCGATCACCAATCCCTACGAGCTTTATGAGTCATTCCTTAAGAAGTCCACTTCGCTGAACCGGATCCTCTACTCGATCCGACATCAGTGGGACGAATTGCACATCCCAGCGACGTACGATGACGCGGGGCGCTTCAGTCACCTGATCATGTTCCTCTCCCAGGTCATGGCGTTTGAGGCGTTCGTTGCGCGCTGCCTGTGCGATGAATGCGGCCTGACGCCGCGTCAGGTCAAACGCATGGGCAACATGGAGGTCAAGATCCGATCTCTGCTGCCCGGCATCGACCATGATGCGAACCTGAGAGCTTACGTCCGTGACATGAGCGAAGCAATCGAGCTCCGACACACCTGGATGCATGGCTGTGGCGATCCTGCGCTGACAGTCCGAGGAGCCGGCAAGGAGACTCCCAAGGACATTTTCGACGAGAGTCCGTGGGACGATCTCAAGTGGGTCGATGGTCACGTATGGTCCAAGGCGGCAAGAAGCCTCCCCGACATCGCTCGCAGAATCGCAGAGCGCTTCGGGTGGACAGGTCATAGTTGCGCCGGACCCGAGGCCGCGAGCAGAGACTCAACTGGACCATAGAGCTGCAGAGATTGCTTATAAGGAGCGTTGCATGCCCACGAGCGCCGGTCTCACGGACCCTCGACACCTACAGATGGTCCCCCGGCCAGCCAAAGTGCAGTCGCCTGCCTGAGAACGGCGTGTAGCACGGTTCAGCTGCTCGACTGGGCTAGGGCCCTGCGCTATGATGTTCGTGCTACACGTGGCGTCGCTGGGAGACTGGCGCTCCGGCACGCCACAGGCAAGCGCGTCTCGGGAGGATAATCATGCCGACCAACCCTCCGCACATCGTCGGGATCGCTGTGGAAGACTCATCTGGCGGACAGGTGAAGGTTGCGAGGGCAGGAGTCGCATGCACCGACGACTTGAGTGACCCCGTCTCGGAGAGGGCGTTCGGCTACGTCGTCCAGACATGGCTGGCTCCAGAGATCGACGACCGACACCGACGCGGGGTCTGCGAGAAGCCCCTCCCGATGTGGCGAGCGCTCATCGTACTGCCGCCGGATGGCCCCTCACGTGTCTACCTTAACGGGGATGCAGTCGTCCATTATGAGGTTGTGACACGCTATCCGTCGGGTCAGGGCAAGACCATCGGTGATATCGTGGTTCCGGAGGACATCGACGACATCATCAACGTGTGCCTCCCGCAGGTCACCGACGTTGACGGGTTCCTGCTGCTCACCGTTCAGCAGTTCGCCACGTACCTCGCCTTCGACTGTCTCCCGTGCCACCCGAAGCCGAATTCCGGCCTCGTGTTGGCGGACATCCGCAAGGGCATCATGCGCACGCTGTGTTCGGTCTTCGTGGACGAGGTATTCGGGAGGTGCTTCGGAGCCGAACCAGGCCTGGAAGAGCAGTTGGTGAAGGACGGCTGGTGGCCAGCTCAGTGCCTCCTGCCCGTGGTGTGGCTCAAGATGCTGGACGCATACCGTGGCGGAGAGCCAGAGAAGGCCGCAGCGATAGCGGCCGAGTTCGCTACCACCGCAATGCTGGGAAGAATGAAGGCCGAGTGGATGACGCTGCCGGAGTTCAAGGAGCAGGAGCAGCCCATCGCCGAAGGTGTCGACTGCTACCTGCGAGGCCAGTATGCAGCAGCGGCAAGGACGCTGGTGCCATGCATCGAGGGCATAGTCGCCCGGCGCGCCAAGAGCAGAGGCATGGCGATCCCGAAGCACCGTGGTATACCGGAGACGGTTGAGGCGCTAGCCGCCGATGTTTCAGGCACTAATCTTCCCTCACGGGCGTTCGACGGGTTCATCCAGCACCTCAGGGACTACGTGCTGCAGAGGTTCCGATGGAGTGATGCCAAAGTGGGCGAGGCAGAGGGTCGACACGCCGATACCCATGGTGCCACAGCAACGTATGAGCAAGGATACGGCCTGCGTATTATCCTGGCGCTGGACTCCCTCTACCGATACCTGCGACCCCAAACCATCCACACGGCAGGTCCCAGCGGGCAGCGGCCGCCGCCGTAGGTGGCTGCGCGAGTGCCACCGGGAGTCGGCCGCGGGCCAGTGGGCCGACAACGCTCCTTCCGGTCCCATATGGTAGAATGGACCGGCGAGTCAGGCAAGCTCACAAGCCGCTCAGAGGTGTCCCAAAGCCACTTAACACCGACAGGGTGTTCCATACCGGACGAAGGCCTCTTCCATCGCGCCCACCACCCAGCCAGCGTTGGGACCCTCCAGCGGACGGGAGCCCACGACCTTGCGAGAGTAGTGGTCAATCGCGACCAGCACCCAGATGGGCCAGATCCCCCAGCGCAGCACCCGAGCGCGATCCACGCTCCAGACGTGATTGGGATAACGCGCGACGATCTGCCGAGGTGCGCTGGATGCAACCTGAGCCTTCGCCGCGGCTGGCGCCGTTCTAGGCTTGGGCCGCAGGAGTATGTTCCTCACGGTCGATGCCGCGACAAACACTCCGAGCAGCCACAGTATGCTGGCGACCCGGTGCCGCCCAACACACGGGTTCTCCTCGAAGATGTCCCAGATCATCCCCGCGAGCTCAGCGGGCGTCTTCCGCGGACTCTCCTGCTTTGCCTTCGGCTCCCCCAGGTTGCCCTTCTCGGTCGCGTGCAACCAGCGGTAGAAGGTTGACCGCGCGATCAGAAAATGCTCGTTCACCTTGTTGCGGGGGATGCCGTAGTAGTCCATGTGCCAGAGGATCTGCAGCCGCTGCATCGGGGTGTAGCGCTTCCGAGCAGGAGCCTCCCCGAACCGGTCTTTGAACATTCGGAGCTCCCAGTCCAGCCGACGGTTCTCGTCGCGGAGTCGGGCTAACTCCCCCACCTCCTCCCCGGCGGAGACGGCCCGCTGCAGGAAGAACAGCCGCTGCTGACCAGCCGACTGGGCACTCAACACCATGGATCGCACGATCAGGGCGATGGCGGCTCGGAAGACTTCCACGTGAATACACTCCACAAAAGAAGACAGCGCCCGAAGGCGCCGCCCAAAGGGTCCCATATGGTAGAATGAACCTCGCCCGCCGGCAAACTCAGGTGCCGCTCAGGGGTGTCCCATCGCTACTTAACATAGACAGACTGCGCGTTGCGCAACGTCCGGGACTGGGACACCCCGCGTGACTTCCCCGTTGACCTCCAAGCTCCGAAAGCGTATGATGAGACTCGAAGAGTCATCCGCGGCGGCCCCCCCTTGGGATATCGAACAGACGTTCGCAAGGAAGGCCGAGCCAGTTTGTGGAATATGAGTTTCAGACGTAAGAAGGCAAGCGTAGATCTGCGTGACCGGCCGGCAGAGCTTCTGCCGTACGTTCTGTGGCGCGTCTCTGCGGCCGGCCGTAGGAAGTCGTCCGCGATTGGCGCTATGCACAATATCGTGGTTGTACAGACTAGGAGGCCTGACTCGTGGCACGTCTACCTGACGAGATGTACAGTCCGCATCTAGTCGTCTCCGAGGTGAGCTATGATGCCCGGTGGCTGGGCTGGGACAGATCTGATGCTGAGATACTATCTGATGCCGAGCGGTTCGGCCTGGTGCGCAAGGGGAATAGCCTGCATACGAAAGAAGAGGTGCTACGGTCTGTGGATGGGGCAATGGAAGCAGTGGAAGAACCGCTGGAGCGGATCATTCTTGCCACCTATGTAAGGACAACCGCGCCTGAGTCGAGCACGGTGACTGATGAGGAACTGGCAAGGGCGTTGGGAATAAGCGTCTACTTCGTGCTTGCACTGAATGCCGGCCAATGGGTCGTGCAGCTGAAGAAAAGTGCCACCGAGCAGAGGCTGTACTGCAGCCTGCGTTCCCTTGCTCTGGGGCTCGGTGCCTACATCAAGGACCATGAGCGCAGTGCAGAGCTGGGGGCTTTCGCCCAGGTACCCGAATCAATGCCTACGTGTTGGGAATGGGCTGACGCCGCCAAGCTCGCCGGCATCCGAAGCAAATACGCGCCTAAGGCAGCTGTAGTTATTGGCCAACCATAAGTGTAGGCGTCTGCCGCTACGCCAGCGAGACGCGCATGTCATTCCAGAGGCAGGGACTCGCCGCAGAGGGGGTCCGTCTGTTCCCAGACCCAGGGCAGGAGACTGATCGTGAATGCTATTGTCGGTGAGGTGATGACGACAACGTCCCAGGTGATGGAAAGCCCAGAGGCTCGGGAGATTCTTGCCAGGGCGCTCTCCCTGGCCGTCCGCGAAATCCCGAACATAAAAAGAGGGAAGTGCCGCCTGGCGAGTCGCGTCGTCAGGCGCGTTCCGTTGCTAGGTCTAGCTGTCGAGGCTGATGAACTCGCAGATCACGCCCTTGCTCGTCAGCGAAACAACAGAGCGCCGGAGCTCCCCCCCGTATTTGGGTATACCCACCGCACGATGGATCCCGCATACGGCGATCCTCGTTACGGCAGCTTCACCATGCACAACCAGGCAGGTGAGCCGATCTGTGCTTTAATCAGCGCGTCTCAGACCGATGCGCAGGGATCAGTTGAACTGCTTGTCGTCAGTCCTTATCCAGACGATCCGGATGTGGTCTCTGCTACTAAGAGGGCGGCCCTGTCTCTTGCGATCACAGTGGACGCGCGAGTGTGTGTCTTCCAGCACGTGACGCACGAGGCAGGCTTCTTTGCGAAGTGCAAGTGGACTCCGCCTGGCTGCTCTCATGGGCCTTGTGATGAATGCGGCCATCCGATCGTATCGCTATGGTCAAGTCCCTAATCTGCTGTAAGAGTGGTTGGGCGTGTGGGCATCCCCGTGTGGTGGTGATCTCCAGGCAATGGGGTTCGATGGGTGGCGAATCAGGCAGCAGCTCCTGTCGAAGCAGGGCGAGTTGCCGATGCTCCAGTTCGGTGATGTTGTGCCTGTTAAGTAGCGACGGGACACCGCCCAAGCGGTCCGCATGGGGTGTGATCCCGCGAGCGGCGGCGCGACGTCACCTTTGGTCAGGCGCGAGTGAGTTGTGTCGGGACGCGGTGGCGA
>SDBT01013430.1_pt1 | contig 13117 bp, 11 predicted proteins | sample 2277101 | NCBI WGS metagenome assembly SDBT01 (sample SAMN10404973, study PRJNA504765) | marine sediment metagenome | isolation source: marine sediment core GS10_PC15, 103 cmbsf | place: Arctic Ocean: Southern Knipovich Ridge | collected 2010 | reverse complement strand
GGCAATCGCCGAGCAGTTCGGAGCGGCATACGCTACCACGGATTACAAAGAAATCTTGTCTGACCCAGAGATAGATCTGGCTATGATCTGCACCAGGCACAACCTCCATGGCCGGATGGTTCTTGAAAGCCTTCGGGCCGGAAAACATACATTTGTTGAAAAACCCCTCTGTACCAAGCAAGAAGAACTTGGTGTTATCAAGGATTTTTACAACTCAAAACTCAAAACTCAAAACGCCCCCTTCTAATGGTTGGCTTTAACCGTCGTTTTTCAAAATATGCTCGCGAAATCAAGAAGCATGTTGTAAATCGTATTAATCCACTTTTCATCCACTATCGTATGAATGCCGGTTATAGTTCCATGGACAGTTGGGTACATTCAGAAGAAGGCGGCGGCAGAATTATCGGAGAGGCGTGTCATATTATTGATCTGTTTTCATGCCTTATTGGTACACCTGTCCGTTCTGTAAGAGCGGGATCTCTTCAACCGAAAACGGAAAGTGTCAGCGCCTCAGACAACAAGAGCATAATCCTCGAATACGAAGACGGTTCCGTCGCGACTCTGGAATATTTTGCTATGGGTTCAAGAGAATATCCAAAGGAATTCATGGAAGTACACTTTGATGAAAAGACAATTGTGGTGGATGACTACAAGTTTATCAAAGGATATGGTATCGATATCAATGAATTATCAGATAAAGATAGTGAGAAAGGTCATTTGGAAGAATTGGAAACAGTACATGATTGGTTGATACCGGGAGAAAAAGAGTTAAATATAAACGACGGACCCATTAAATTGAGAGATATTTTCCAGACTACGAAAATCAGCATTGAGATTCAGCAAGTGGGATAGCGGAGTGGCTTATGAACATTCATAAGATAAAGAGTAGGATGCAAGAACCAGTAAAAATGCCATATCGCTATGCGGTAGGTATTATTCCCTATTCATGGAGACACGGCGGCAAGACATATAAACACACATGTAAGTTGTTGCGGAAATCCCAGTGGTGGGACAAAGAGCAGCATCGAGATTATCAACTTAAAGAATTAAAACGTCTTCTTGGTCATGCTTATAGCAATACTCAATATTACAAAAGAAAGTTTGAGAAAATTTCTTGCCTGTCCGATGATATCAAATCAATTGAAAACTTTTGTAAATTCCCTTTTCTTACAAAAGAAAATGTTAAGAACAATTTGGATGAGTTAAAGGCGTCAAATATCTCGGCCAAGGATATTCAATATGTAACTACCGGGGGCTCGACAGGATATCCTGTGGGCTTTTATGAACAGTTATATGAAAGAAAAGAAATTGAATTAGCGTTTATCCATTCTATGTGGGATAGGATTGGATATAAACCGGGTGACAGAATCGGCGTACTCCGAGGCAATTTAATTCCTAAGAGAAATGATGGCAGTAATTGGCTGTTTAATCCAAAGACTAATCAATTGCTGTTGTCTTCATACCATCTCACTGAGGGTTCAGCCCACCTGTATGCGAAACTGATAAATAAGTTTAGAGTAAAATATCTGCACGTCTATCCATCGGCTGTTTCTCTTTTTGCAAAATATCTTGACGGGCAAAAAATGTCTTTTTCTTATCTTAAAGGTATTCTTTGCGCGTCGGAGATGCTGTATGACTGGCAGAGGAAACCAATAGCAGAAACGTTTAATTGCAGGGTCTTCAGCCACTATGGTCTTTCAGAAAGGGCGGTACTCGGGGGCGAATGTGAATATAGCTCAAAAATTCATATTTTCCCTGAATATGGATACACTGAATTAATCGATGAAAAAGGAAATCAAATCAAAGAAGAGGGTGTTCCAGGAGAGATCGTAGCCACAGGATTTACAAACTATGCCATACCGTTCATCCGGTATCGAACAGGAGATATTGGGGTTTTATCATCAGAAAAATGCAGGTGCGGGAGGAATTATCCTATATTGGAAAGGATTGAAGGAAGATTGCAGGAACTTGTTATAACCCAAACGGGAAGGCATGTGAGCATGACAGCGATAAACATGCATTCGGATGTTTTTGATAACGTTGAGCAGTTCCAGTTTTATCAGTATGAAAAGGGGTGCGTAACATTCAGATTGATCCCACGTAGTGGTTATACCGAAAAGGACACAAAATATATTTATAATGAACTTATGCACAAATTCGGCGATGATATGAAACTAAAAATGGAGATTGTAAAGAAAATTCCCCTTACAAAGCGCGGGAAACACCGGATATTGATTCAGAAACTACAAAATGGGTCTGGAGATAAGTGATGAAAGCTAAAGTGGCGATATACCAGAGTCAAAGTAAAAAGTATTCCGATGATTGGCAATATCTGGATGATTACCCAGAAAAAGAATATCTTCGTTCCCTGGCATTTTTGCTTGGTAATTCGGATGGCAATTTGTTTAAGGGCATCGTCGAGCCGGGAGAAACTGTGGTCATAAAACCGAACTGGGTAATAGATAAACATGAATATGGTTATGATGTATTTAGTATTATAACGCATTCTTCCATATTACGTGCCATTGTAGATATGGTTTATGATGAGTTAAGAGGAGAAGGACGGATTATTATTGCTGATGCGCCGCAAGGCAATTGTGACTTTGATAACTTATTGCGCGTTTGCAATGTGCAAAAAATACAAGAATACTACTGGAATAAATTTCGTTTTGAAGTTGCAATACTTGATTTGCGGCAAATATTTGTTGTGTACAGAGAGGGCCATGATTTTGTCAAATCTTCAGGTCGTGTACAACTGCCAGGGGACCCGATGGGGTATGTGGGGGTTAATTTAGGGAAAGATAGCGCTTTCGTTGGTATGAAGCAAGAAGAGAGAATATATGGTGCCGATTATGACAGAAAGGAAACAAAAAAACATCATAACAAAGACCATCATGAATACCTTATCAGTAAAACAGTGCTTAACACCGATTTAGTAATACACGTTCCAAAATTAAAAGTGCACAAGAAAGTCGGAACGACGTTGAACGCAAAGGGTATGGTAGGGATAAACGGCAATAAGAACTGGATTGCTCATTTCAGGGTTGGTTCGCCTTCCGAAGGGGGTGATGAATACTCTGATAAAGAAAACACCGCAGCTAAGTTTGAAGCAAGAATGAGGCGAGTACTTAAGGACTACACACTTGCCCCGAAAACCCAAATTGGTGATATGCTATATGATTTAATAAATGAAACTTACAAAAAACGTATTAAACCGTTTTTCTCGTTTTTCAAAAAATGTGTTCAACCGTTTATTGGCCAAATAATAACAACCTCGCTTACAATATCGGCCGGGAATTGGTATGGTAATGATACGGCTTGGCGAATGACAGCGGATTTAGCGAGAATAATATTATATGCCGATCAAAATGGCTGTATTCAAAATAGGGCTCAAAGGAAATTTTTCTCAATTATTGATGGGATTGTTGGTGGAGAAAAAGATGGTCCATTGGCGCCAACCCCTAAACCATCTGGTGTAATAATCGCGGGAAGTAATTTGCTTGCAGTGGATCTTGTAGGCACCCGGCTAATGGGGTTTAGCTGGAATAAGATAAAGTATTTAGACTGGTTGATTAACAAAAGTCCACAATCGATGGGCATTACAGAACCGGAAAATGATATTGAGGTTATTTCCAATGTTCCGGAATGGAGTAGGCTGATGGTTGACGACGCTATTCAAGGCCTTGATTACGTGCCCCACCCCGGGTGGACGAGGCATATTGAAATAGATTGAATCAAAAATCCGGTTCTGTGAATCACATGACAATTTCGAAAACGAAAAATGTGTTTTTTGATATGTCAGGCCTGTTTTACGTCGGCTCGGTACGGGAAAGACGATTTTATGATAAGTGATATCGCTTATAAGGCCAAAATTGGCCTTGATATACTCAGGAGTGATTTCCTACGCATCTGGCACGCCGGGGCCGTGCACATTGGAGCGTCACGGTGGCTTGTGCAAGCTGTAGGAATCATTCAGCGCATTTTGCTTGCAAGAATCCTTGGTGCGGAAAATATCGGACACATTGCAGTGGTACGTTCTTCAATTGAAATCCTAAAATATCCTGCCAGTGCTGGTATCTTCACTCCGACAAACAAGCTGACGGCGGAAGAAAGCGGAAATATTGAAGTCCAGGCAAAAGTTCTTGCCACAGGATTCTGGTTTGTTCTTTGCACTTCCAGTATTGTTGCTTTGATCGCATTTATTGTCCTTAGAAACACTTCGATTATTGCAGATAGTGTTGCCAGAAACCTTTTGAGTGTGGTGGTTTTATTTCTGCCATTGACAGCGCTTCCTCAGATTATAAAATCTTTTCTGGCCGGGCAGCAGAGAATGCGTCTTATAGCCAAAATTAACGTGTTTTTACCGGTTCTGGGATTTGCGACTATCATATCCCTCTGCTATTTCTGGGGATTGACAGGATGGCTTGCAAACACGATTGCGGGGGTAATTATAGGTTTCTGTATTTATTTTTTTTTTACCGGCATCAGGATACAATTTGGATGGGACACGCAAATATTGGGCAGGATGTTGCGAATTGGATTGTTCGCTTTTCTCGGACAGTCTGTTGGAGCTATACTTCTTCAATTCGATACACTCTGTATAAGTGGGATCATGAAAGATGCGGAAGCTACCGGAATTTACAATACTGCTGCTATGGCATCTCAACAGTTAATGGCTGTAGTGGGCGGTATTCTTTACACTGTATTTCCATATGTTGCGAAAAACCATGATAATATGCCGAAGTTGAGGGCACGTTACAAAGAATTGTCGCTAAAATTATTTCTCATTTCTTGCGCTATCGGTGTGGGTGCCTATCTTGCGGCACCGTGGTTTTTCCCATTGTTTGGCCCGAAATTCATATTTTCGATAAATCCTTTCCGTGTCTTGATTATCGGTTTCTTATGTACTGTCAAATTTGTATTGGCAAATACCTATCTTGATGCTTTGGGTAGAACAGACATAACCTTTGCGTCCGGAATGTTGGCCGCGATCTGCAATATTCTGCTTAATTTATTATTCATTCCGAGATGGGGAATTATGGGTGCAGCGTGGGCAACAGTGATCTCCCTTGTTTTAAGTATGATTATCCGTGAGGCGGCGGTGCATTATTTCATTTTTTATAAAGGAGCTGTGAAGTAGAGGTTGTCAACTAAAAAGCCCTGAATCACAATTATAAACTTAGTATTATGAGCAGATTTTCCTTGCGAGGGCATGGATACAGGGCAAGGCTTGAAGGTTTTATCGGGTCTCTTGCCGCATTATTATTTTATAAAGTTCTAAAACTTCATGATTTGAAGTACAAGCGCTCATTTGAAATCAGTGAGCATATAAAATCAGGAAGCTGGTTTGTAAGCCTTTCAGAGTTAAAAAACCTATACACCAGCAATCCTGAGAAAAAAGCTGAAATTCTGAACGAGACTTCAAAAGTATTACACAGAGAATTCACTTTTCTTGGTTGTGATGTAGATTATTCAAATAATGAGATTAACTGGCACCTTGACCCGAAAAGCGGTTTTGAATGGGAAAAAAAATATTATCGCGGGCTTTATCCGGTTTCTAATTCTTCAGATAATACTGACTGTAAGATGCCATGGGAGCTGTCAAGATTCCAGCATTTAACATTCCTCATAAAGGGATATTATATATCCGGTGATGACGAATATGTTGAGGAAACCGTTAGGCAAATCTCCCACTGGATTGACGAGAATCCATTATGTTACGGCGTGAACTGGACATGTGCCATGGAAGTGGCCATCCGTGCCTGCAACTGGATCTGGGCATCGTGGGCTTTTAAAGATCATCCTGTTTGGACTGATGAGTTTAATGAAAAGTTCCTGAAAAACATCTGGCAGCACGGCTGGTACATCGAGCATAACCTAGAGAATAAAGGCGGTGTTCGGACGAATCACTACCTGTCTGATATAGTGGGGCTGCTTTTTATTGGAATTATGTTTCCGCAATTTAAAGACGCAAAGAGGTGGAAGGATTTTGGCGTTAAAGAATTGATCCGGTGCATGGAAGAGATGGTCTATCCGAACGGGGTCAGCTTTGAAAATTCCACGGCCTATCACCGCCTTGTTTTAGAATTCTTCGCTTATTCGGCGATACTCTGTAAGAAAAATGACATTGAACTGACTCGTCCTTTTTGGGGACGACTGGAAAAGATGTTTGAATTTGTATTGTACTGCACCCGGCCTGACGGCCGTATGCCCATGATCGGCGATGCCGATGACGGCAGGTTTTTTATTTTTACAGACTATTACGACTGGGATCGTTGGGATTTTCGTTATCTCTTATCTGTTGGAGCGCTAATATTTGAACGCACGGATTTTAAAGCAGCGGCTGGAAAGTGCCATGAAGAAGTCTATTGGCTTTTTAGAAACACTGGGGAAGAAATTTGGAACACCTTGTAAACACCAAAAGACTACCATCAAAAGCCTTTCCGGAGGGAGGAATATACGTTATGCGCTCGAAGCGTATTTATCTCTTTGCCGTGTGCCACCAGATCGGACTAACTTCAGTCAATTAGATAGTAGCAGGGTATCACAAAGTCTGCATTTGAATAGTTAAATTTTGCAAATTTATGTGTGTTTTTATAAACGATAAATGCCAAGTATAGATTTGAGAGCCAAAATTGTTATAGGAAATTCGTGTGTTGTTAGGGACAAAATAGAACGTAGAGTGTTCAATAAATTAGGTGTATATCCGCTATTTTTCCGAAGTGTCTTGAGAAAGCCATTAACAGTAATATCAAAATATCAAATTCGATGTCAGGAAAGAAGCTTTTCTGAAATTCAAGGATTTTCGGGGAAGAGTATTGAAAAATTTCCACCATGCGGTTTTTATAAAAATTCATTAGAAAATCCTTTAAAAGCCTATGATAAATTTTATGGTTGGTTGCGTTACTGCCTGATTGATATGAATGCGTGGAAAGTTCCTCGATGTGAGGGGGGGTGGGCCAACGGAACATTAGTTACTATAATTCGTGAACTGCACCTCGAAAATGGTATAAAATTTCAAAATATTGCTATTGCTGAACCTTCGTTGATTAATGAAGGAATAGCCATAAAAGCAAAATATTATATGGATTTATTTGAGAAAATACAAAAAAAAGGCTTTCAGCAGTCTTTATATCCACCCATTTACTGTAAGGTTAGAGATGGGTTGTATTACCTTGAAAACGGCTACCATCGGGCCGCCGCACTTTGGGTTCTCGGGTATCCTGAAATCAGCGTTGAAATAGTAAAATGAATTAATTTTAACGATTTCGCAAAAAGTCCCATCAGCTTGTCATTTTGAACGAATGTGAGGAATCTTTGTTACGCAACCCACTGAAAAATAAAAGATTTCTCCCTCTGATCGAAATGATAGATTGGCCGAGCTCGACTTTTTGCGAAACCATCAATTTTATATTCTTGAGGTGTTTCAAATGAGAAGCTGGACGAAATCAGAAATAAAAGAATGGGTTAATTCTCAAACAGGTCCGGACTATTGGTACCAAACAATACCGATAAGGGATGAGATTGTAACACCAGGTACTGTTGATGCTAAAAAACGCATGGAGTTGATAAACTTGTCGGACGATCTTGCAGGGAAGTCAGTTCTTGATGTTGGATGTAATTCCGGTTTGCTTTGCTTTGAGTGCAAAAAAAGAAATGCGGGCCGTGTTATAGGTGTTGACACACAGCATAATCGTTTGAATCAGGCACGTACATTAGCTGAAATAATGGGACTTGACGTTGAATTTCTTGATCTTGATTTATTTAATTCGAATCATCTGGGTAGTTTTGATATAGTTTTCTGCATTGCTGTTTTGTCTGAAGTTACAGATCTTATAGGGGGATTGGAGATACTTAAAGGTTTAACCAAAAGGACTCTTTACTTGGAATTGCCAACGATAGAAACATTATTTAGGAAAAGTATCGGGCCGTTAAATATGAATATGGTGCTTGAGTTAAACTTGAATTCTATATTAGGTAGTTTGGGCTGGAACAGGAATAAATCTCTTGCAAATGGATCAGCAAAGCTGAGAAGAATAGAAAGCAAGTTAAAGAAAGGATGGTCTTTTGTTCCAAATTATAAGTTTCTGGAGTCTGTTATAGGAGACGATTTTGAGATTAACAATTTGGGGTTTTCTACTCGATATAATTTATTCAGAATTGAAAGAATAAGATAAAAGATTAGAGATTCACTGCAACGCCCTTGAAAAACTCGAAATTTCCCGATAGCGGATAATCTGAAGATTTATCAACTCAAGATTATTTATGCTCAACAAACTTCGATAATAGCGCGACAATTTTCGTGCGGATTGGGGTTATACAAATATCTCAAATTGTAAAAAGTTTTTAGCTTAGATGTGCTTTATGATACTAATGGAGATATGGCGAGCGATTATATAGCGATTATATAATTAATGTACACTGAGATAATTGATTACAAAGCTTTTCCCGAGGGTGGTATTTACATTATGCGCTCGGAGCGTATTTATATAGCTGCTGTATGTCATCACATCGGCGTTAATGGGAAGGGACCTCACAAACACAACGACTGGCTGAGTTTTGAACTTTGCGTGGACGGCCAGCCAATTATCATCGATCCAGGAACATACTGCTACACTGGTAATATCGAAAAGCGACGACTGTTTCGGTCAACAGCATATCATAATACAGTAGTGATTGACGGTGAAGAACAGACGCCGATTCACGAAAGCATCTTCAGCCTTGTCAATCCATCCGGCCAGTTGAATATCCTGCGTTGGGAATCCAATGAGCAAGGCGATCTATTAGAGGCTGAGCATACCGGGTACGCCGATCTATCCGGCCCCGTGATACACAGGCGCTGTTTCTATTTAGATAAGTCCGGGAACAACGTTACAATTACAGATAATTTTGTGGGTGAGGGGAAGCACAGCCTTGCATGGTATTTTCATCTGGAAACGGATTTGCTCTGCCGTATTGCTGACCGCGAAGCATGCATAACAAAAATGGGGAAGCCTCTGATTTCTATCACTTGTTCCAATTCGGATGTGAATGCGCAACTGCGAAGAGGATGGATTTCAAGATCATATAACAATTGTGAACCAGCTAACGTTATTTGTTTCCATAATGAAGTGGAGATGGGGAAATCGTTTCAATGTGTGCTCAAATTTGTTCCAGTTGCTTCCGCAACCGGTAGATAACGTTAGCGGTATGAAGAATAAGATATGACAACACAACATCAGGCATTGGAACTTGGAACATCGCAATCCGCCACAAATGCAGGATTGTTGCATCAAACTTTTCGGAATAGATATGTGATTTTTATCCTGATTTCTTTTCTTGCATACATGGCGGCACAGCAAATTCTATCCCCCAACGCAAAAATTATCGCTGTCGTTATTCTTGGTGTCATATTATATATCCGTGCTTATTACTTCCTTCTTTTAGCATTAGCTTTATTAGGCATATTGCCGCAAGCCCTTTCAATTGGTGGAGGAACTGCCCTTAACTCGGCGTACATTTCAGTAATCCTTATTCTATGGATTGTCCTTGTGGAAGGTGTTTTCCGGAAGTTTAAGCGGGGGATAGCGCCCAATGTATGCATAATGATTTTTTTGATACTAGCTGCTGCCAATTATTTCCGTGACCCTATTCTGCCCCAGATTATAACAGAAACGTCGAGTGCCTACGGCATCAAATTCAGTTACCTCATCTTGCCGGTTTCCTTGCTTTGCACATATCTGGTTGTCCCATACGTAATCAAGGATATTCGTGGGGTTAACAGAACAATTAAGATAATCGCTATATTTGCTTTTGCCGGGCTTTTCTTTGCCTATTTGAAATTAATTTCTGGGGTGTCATCACCCTTTATTGTAAATTATGCTGGGAAAGTGATGGTTAGCCAATCATCCTATGGGAGCTTTATCCGGTTTGGATGGCTCGGCTTCTATGCATTCATGGCATTGCCATTTGTGCTGGTATTTATCCGGAACAGTCGGCTAAAGTTTTTGATGGCGCTTATTATTCTCGTTTCCATCATTTTATCAGGAGGCCGGGCACACTTTATATCTTCTGTTAGTGTGATAGCAATTTTTTTCTGGATACGACACGGTAAGGTTAAGACTGCCCTTATGATAAGCGCCCTCTTTGCGATTGTGGTGTTTGGTTCCGCTTATTTAACGGGCTATTTTCCTCAGATCTACCGATTTTCAGATCAGTTTATCGAGCAAAATTATCAAAAAATGAAATATGGTATTCCCCAATCCCGATTAGGTATCTGGCTTATTTCCCTGGAGATGATAAAAGACCATCCTTTAATAGGGGCGGGGCCTGCTACTGATATAGATTTAAGGGGTTTATTTAAGGATTGGGATGTTTTACATATAGCAAGAAAGGGTACACACGCGACATATTTTAATATAGCAGCCATTTATGGTTTGCCAGCGCTTATTCTATACGTGTCCGGGATTGGTATAATATTGTTTAACATGATAAAGAAGGTTCGTACAACTACGGATGAACGCGTACAAAGATGCGTGTTGTGGCTTGTCCTTGGATTGACGGGGTTTTTCGTATCCAATATTTTTAGTGGAAATGCCAGGGGTGGAAATGTCTACTTCTATTTTGTACTCGGTTTGGCGGATACTGTGTTGATGTGTGCCGTATTATCACAAAAAGAAAAAGAAATTGGGGCTGCAGATCATTTGCCTGTATGAACACCTTGAAAATACTTCAAGTTATTGGTGGAATATACAAAAGTTCATGTGGTAAAAGAACGCGCTTTGAACAGCTTATATCCCAAACCAAAAGCCGGCATTTTGTTTATTCTACATGTAAGGAGCTCTCTAATACGTATTGCAGAGAAATGGAATGGGGCGTAAACTGGTGCATTCGAGAACCTTTAACTTTGCGTGTGACTGCCTTCATTAAAAAGGGGGCCTTATTAGTTTTTATTCCTTTATTTTTTCTGGAATTGATCATTGTTGCTATTAAAAATAAAATATCAATTATACACGCACATAATGCGGATATTTTAAGTATTATATCGATGTATGTCGCCAGATTTATCAGGAAGCCTTTTATAATAGAATTTCATGGCTTGAGTTTGATATCCCCGAGCTTGGTTACAAAGCGCGGAGCGGAAAAGGTAATTCGGAGAAGCCGATGGATGCATAAGAAATTGGCACGTTCTTCGGATGTTGTGATTGTGCAAACATCTGAAATGAAAAAATCTTTGATTGCCACCTATCATATTTCTGGGGAGAAAATCACAATTCTTGAAAATATAGTTGATTTGACGCTTTTTAATCCTCAAAAATATTTGTCTTGCCGTGATGCTTGTAGAAGTAAATGGGGATATGAGGATGGAGATATTATATTTTTATATGCTGGTTTTCTGGATACTTTTAATGGTGTTTCTGATATTTTAAACATTTTTTCCGAACTTTTGCCTACAAGCAGAGCATATTTGATTATTGCCGGCAATGGATATTTAAAACAGCAGGTCCTTGATAAGGAAAGTGAAAATATTGAAAGGATAAATTATTTGGGTACCATTGAAAAAAAAAACATGCCGGAAATATATGCTGCGACGGATGTTGTTTTGCTTGCCCGACCTGACTACCCAGAAACACGGGAGGCAACCCCAATAAAACTTCTTGAGGCTATGGCCATGGAGAAATTAGTTGTATGCAGTGATGTTAAGGGATTGACCAGGATTTGCGATAAAGATACGGGAGTTATTATACCACCAGGAAATTACGATGCACTCAAAGAAACAGTTGAACGGGTTGAAATGGATTTTGCTTCACTGAAAGCTCTTGGAAAAAAAGGAAGGGAAAAAATCATTAAGCATTTTTCATCGAGAGATGAATCGGCAAAGCTTGACGACTTGTACCTGACGCTGGCCGGGCGTTAAGCTTTTATCGTATTGTTGAAGGAATATATTTACGCAGTATTTGTATGATGATGAAGCGAATTTTGTGAAAGTTAGTGTCGTAGTTATTGGATTAAACGAGGAAAGTCGGCTACGTTCATGCCTGGAATCAATTGTGAAATCTGAGTTAAAGCCTGAAGAAATTATATACGTAGATAGTGGTTCAACCGATCGAAGTGTTGAGATAGCAAAATCAGTTCCAGGTGTCAGGGTCTTTGCACTGGATACGAATACCCCATCCCCTGGAATGGGTAGGAACGTAGGCCTTTCGAGATGTCGTGGTGATTATGTACAATTTGTAGATGGCGACATGTTGTTATCGCCGGATTGGCTTGGTAAGGGGATAAATATTATTAGGAGTTCAGATAAAATATGTTGCGTTTGTGGATTGGTAATGGAGGAAAAAGAGAATATCAATTTTATTGAAGACTTAATAAGCATTGGATGGGAAACTAAACCCATTGGCGATGTTGTACTATCGGGCGGCTGTGCGCTATTTAGACGGGAGATTCTAGTCAAATTAGGAGGGTATCGTAATTATTTGGTCGCGGAAGAAGAATCCGAACTTGGCGAAAGAATTATTAATAGCGGTTACAGAACTGTCAGAGTTCCAATACCTATGTGTAAGCATAAATTAGAAATTAAAGAACTTAGGCAATATTTGAATCGTATTAAACGATCAGGCATGGCGCATATGCAGATACTAAAAACTGTTCCATCACGGCGCAAATGGGAAATATTCAAGTCTCCAGTTTACTCAATATGTGCTTTATTACTATTATTGTTGCCCATTATTTTTAATAACGGCAGTTTGGTCTTACTATTGATTTTATTATATTTTTTGCTCAATCTAAGGATAGGTTATAAATTCTTTAAAAATTCGGGTAATTTAAGGCGTTCTATTTTGCAAGGACTTCTAAATTATCCATCCATGTTACAAGTTACTTATGGTTTCTTTTATGAGCTTTGTTGCCCAAGAATTAAAACAATCAATAAAGAAATTTTTTTCAATGAATTATCCAGTGGCAACACATTAGTTAAGAAAAGTATTCCAAATATTGACATTCAATTAGGTCGAAGAACCCAAATAATCCGATAAGAAAAAATTCTTATAAATATTGGGAGAATTTTCAAAGATTTTAATTCTCTGGATTGTAGAGAAATTTTTCCAGCTTAAGATTAGCTATTTTTTGCTTTGGTAGC
>SDBT01013429.1_pt1 | contig 13118 bp, 23 predicted proteins | sample 2277101 | NCBI WGS metagenome assembly SDBT01 (sample SAMN10404973, study PRJNA504765) | marine sediment metagenome | isolation source: marine sediment core GS10_PC15, 103 cmbsf | place: Arctic Ocean: Southern Knipovich Ridge | collected 2010 | reverse complement strand
GAAGAACGCAGCTGAGATCATCAAGTGGCCGAAGGACCAGGGGATAGACAAGCCACACAAGGCCAGTGAGATGCCTGTGACGATGGCTGACCCCGATAAGGAGAGCGATTGGACCAACATCCCTGACGCGCCAGAGCAACTTGCGAAACCCCCCGTAGACAGGCCTGTGGAGCCGCTGGGTGATGATGGAGCAGTGGTGCTGAAGATCCAGAGCAAGGACCTTGCTGCACGGCACAAGGAGATCAAGGATGCGGGAGCTTCCTGGAACCATACAGGGTACAGACCTCACGTGACGATCACTTACGAACCTGGTGATGTGGACCTCGATGAGGTAGAGCCTTACGATGGGGAGCTGGTGTTCGGACCCGAGAGGTTCAAGACGGTGGACGACTAATGATCCTCCGCTTTGCAGATGGTTGTTGGCCTACAGGTTGGATACGTTGGCCTGATGGTCAGGTTGAAGGGAGACCTCTCTGAGATTGGGTTCGTCAACTTTCAGCATGAGGTGGTACCGGCTAAGTACGACAAGCACCCGCAGTGGATATTCTTCCGGGCGCAAAAGGAGGCAGCGTGAAGTTAATAGCACATCGTGGAAACATGGATGGTCCGCGTCCTGAAGGAGAGAACGAGCCAGCGTTTGTTCGGAGGGCGTTGCAGGCAGGGTTTGATGTTGAGGTGGATGTGTGGAAGATAGGTGATGATGAAGAGGACAGCTTCTTTCTGGGGCACGACAGACCTGAGCATGCAGTCAGGCTCCAACTACTGGACAACGATAAGGTCTGGTGCCACGCCAAGAATCTGGAAGCGCTTGAGGCATTACTCTTGTTGGATGTACCACATGTGTTCTGGCATGAGAATGACAAGTACACCGTAACGTCCTGCGGGAAGATCTGGACGTACCCGGGGATGGATGTTGGACCACTCTCTATTCTGGTAAATCCTTCAGGGATAGAAACTAACCTGGTCTGTTACGGAGTATGCAGCGATTACGTGACACAGTATAAATAAACAAGATATCCGGATGTACTCTATAGGTCGTGCCGGACACCACGCTGGGCTGTGGTGGATCGCAGGGAATACACCGGGGCCTGTGGTCTACGTCAATGCTTGTCTACGGGACCCCCTCTGTTCCCGTGGAGATGGCACGACGTCCTGGCGTATATCGGAGCAGGGTGAGAAGACTCTTCTGGTATCTGCGGAGTTGAACAGCGGGGATTACTATATCCCCTTTGAGAAGACAGTGGATATTATGGAGAACCCCGACAGGTATATAGATGATCCTCTATTCCAGGATAACACATGGTCTCGTGCCTACACCAGGCGCCGGTGGTTACAGGGGGAGACAGAGAAAGTAGTTAACATGGTATTCCTTCGTGACCCATTCAATCACGCAGCCAGCTTCATCCGGAGTCGGGGGATACTTCCACCACGGAGTCAGTACCTTGGTCTGTGTAAGGAAGCATTGGGAGAGACCTCCCTGTTGGGGGGCCCGATTGTCATGCTCTACAACGAATGGTTTTTAGACCAGCAGTATCGGATTCAACTCGGGGAGAGATTAGGGCTGCGTCCTGAGTGTAAGGATCCTCTGATGGCAATGACTCAAACAGGGGGTGGTAGCTCATTCGACGCCGGTAGTCGTAGGTGCCAAGTAGACGCAACCAGTATGAAAGTTATAGACCGGTGGAAGTTTATGCGGGAACACGAGTTAATGAGGACCCTGGCTGAGGATGAGGAAGTTGTTGACTACGCACAGAGACTATTCGGACACCTGCACCCCCTGGATAAGTGGGTAAGGGAAATACTAGGGAAGTAATGATACTACGGTTCGCCGATAACGATAAGCTTACAGACCTGATTAACAATCTAGCTAAGGCATGGAATTGCAGTCCCTACGAGATTAACTGTGGGCAGTGTGAAGAGTTCGCCTATGCAGTACTGGATGAGAATGACGCCCTGAAGGTCAGGTTCCATGATATGGAGGATGTGTGTACGGAGCAGTTTGCGAGGGCTGACAATGATCTACCGGGGCATGTCTGGATTGTCTGCGACGGCAGGCACTATGATGCAGAGTGTCCGGGGGGTGTTAACAACTGGGAAGAGCTTCCCATCTTTAAGAAGTTCTTCGGGAAGCAGCAATGATCTTGAGGTTTGCAGGACTCTTTCGCCGGGTCGGTGGTGCCTTCATCATGACCCCTGATGGTCAGGTGCAGACAATGCCGGGTGGTGAACACCACATGGAGTTTATCTCCAAGTGGATGAAGAAGAATGTGAAGCAGCGACAGAAGTATACCTTCCCCCAGTTCTTCGAGCTGGGTGGAGCAACCTGGCGTTTGTGGGGAGGTGGCAAGAGTGACAAGAGTGTCATTCTCTACCACAACTCACAGCACACCAACCTGAAGAATGTAGTGCGGAAGATGATGAACACATTACCTGACAACTGGATTGCAGCTGATACGATTGTCTCTGTGTTCGACTACGCAACTGAAGACGTGAAGAACCACGACCTGGAAACATTATGGTAATCCGATTCGCAGTAGATGACGCTATGTATACCATGGAGGTTGGGGGTCGTAAGTATATCCTGGAGGTGTGGGATACAAAGGGGCCACTCAACACCTCCAACTATCTTGTAGAGGTAGAAGTATACACACAGGAGGGGATCTCGGTGGGGATGTCCTACATCTACGACGGGAGATTTAACTCCTGGCATGAGTACCGTCCTATGCGTTTCAAGATTGACGATGTTGAGGATCATCTCCCACGTGAGGTAATTAATAAAGCCAAGGAGCTGGCATTTAATAAGAACTGGAAGGGTGGAGATCCTCAATTGGAAGCAGAGGGTAGTGTACCATATTTTGGTACACTGAGGTTTAAGGAAGCTAGTATTAATAGAGAGTACTTAACTGAAGACCACATGTTCCAACGTCCATACGATATCTGGTACGACGACGATGATGGTCATGAGGTTCAGGCTACTCTTGAGGGTTACGGAGTTGAGATGTCACCTGAAAACTTCTTACCTCTTAGTGAGTACGGTCCATTGTTGATTCATATGATATCTCGAAACTTGGTAGATGCGATTGTTACGAGATACCCTGGAGATATATTATACTCACAGGTTAGCATTACAGGGTCTCCCAACTATGAGACTGTTATGGTAATGTTTGCTTTACCTGAACCATTAACAGATTTTATGCAGGAGTTCAATGCTAAGATGCGTAACTTCACTCATAGCTGGAGAGGCGGAGACCCAGCCAAGGAAGCCAAGTTCGCCCAGCACGCGATCGATATTGATAGTATTTATCAGAAGGAAGTGGGTGTTATGCTTCCTCTTACGGCGTGGATTGTGGAGATGTACAAGGATGCTACCCCGACCACAGCAATTATGGGACAGGGTGAGTTCGAGTGGATGATACAACAGAGTGCTAAAGAGTACTCCACCTGGATCAACATGGATATACTGCCTGGGCTTATTAATATATGGTTTAAGGACAAGAGGGAAGCAGAGTTATTCGCCGGAGGAATGAACCGGCACTTCCGACACCGGGAGCACGGATGGCGTGGTGGAGACCCACAAAGAGAGGCAAGTATGCAATTACGATTCGCATTAGACACTGAACTCATCGAAGGTGAGATGCCCGAGGATAAGGAGTGGGAGACCTTCGAGAAGACGGAGCCTATTGAGGCTGTGAAGATGGAAGAGGACTTCGTTGTCGACACTCTCGAAGGAGAGATGGGAGCCCACGAGGGAGACTGGTTGGCTAAGGATACAGAGGATGAGTTGTGGCCAATCGATGGAGACATCTTCGACAAGACCTACGCACCGATGGAGGAGTAATGCTGTTGAGGTTTGCCAGACATCAGTACATCACGGTAGAGGATCTCCAGTTGGAGCCCGACACTGGGGAGTTGTACGCCAAGATCGACTTCCGTGAATTCGATCCGCTCAAGAAGTTCGATGGGCATATAGAGATTGAGGAGGAACTACGCCAGGCTGGGGTGTTTGGGGACAATACCCATGTCACTATCTTTGCTAATGTGTTGGTGTTGGGGTTCATGGATAGTACTGCGGGCAATTTGTTCATGGAGCGGTTCAACAAGTACATGACGGAGCACGCACCAAAGAAATATCACCCGGATTCGATTGAGCAAGGTGACCCTATTAGTGATACTCACCAAATGGATCTGGATGGGTTGCTCGATGCGTGGAGAGCTGCGGACGATCCGGACGAGAAGGCACGCCTGGAGACCATGATGAACATCAAGTCCCGCTCGAAGGTAATAGGTAAGAGTATGCGGTTTGCCTCAGAGCTTAAGCTGGTCAGAGCCTGGCCCGAGCACGATATACATTTGTATTACGCCCCCACTGTGCAGGAGTGGTACGTGGTAATGACATATGGGATTTATCAGGTAAGGGATATGGGCGGGCATGGGGTCGACCTCCAGATTACTACCTTTGGGGACCCTGGGTATGTGAACATTGAAGAGGTTGGAGTCCCACAACTCGTAGAGAATGAGATAGGTATTCTTATGGGGGCCAGAATGAATTGGCAGGGAGGAAATCCAGCTCTTGAAGATTAGATTTGCGACAGATGCAGAGCTGGTTTTGGTCAAAGAGTATTCCGACTCTGAGTATGAGATCTGGGAATGGGCCAATCTGCCTGGTTTGATAGAGGTTGCAGGTCCGGATCGTCGACTGCATAGTTTCCATAGTAGTAATAAAGAGGATTGGGATTGGGATACACGAGAGGCGTGGGTGAATTTCCCCGAAGATGTTAAGCGGGATGTATTAGAGTTTATGCGACAGAATTGGACCAGTGGAGACCCAGGCCTTGAAGATTAGATTCGCACATATACCCGAGGGTTTTGGATTCCATGTGTTGGGAAGCTCAGGGTACGATTACATGGGGTTCAAGTTCTGGGTCCCCGCGACTATACCAATAAAGGGTATACTCTCTCACATAGAGCGGGTGGGGGCGCAGTATCCATCATATCAGGGGGTACAGGAAACGCGCTCTAGTAATCGCCTGCATAGTATTTGGGTACGGGTGGATGACTACATCGAGGCGATGGAGATGGCTAATCGTCTGTTGGAAGAGCTTCAGTCCCTGGGGTGGCACGGAGGAAACCCGTCCCTTGAAGATTAGATTTGCGGCATATCAGCGGGAACGAGAGTATCATTTGGAGGATGGTATCTGGACGCTTTACCAGTATGACTACCCGATCAGCGACATTAAGGTGGTTTCCCCAAAAGGGAAAGTATATCTCCGTGATGGTTTCCGCGGGTTTTGGTCTACACCTCTACCACCAGAAAACGCGATGGCGTTAGGAGCCGTTCCCAACAAGGAGATCCCCACGCAGATCCGGGAAGAGGCAAAGTATATTGCAGACAAACGTAATCAATGGCAAGGTGGAGACCCGTCCCTTGAAGCTTAGATTTGCAGAACATGAGGATACTCGACAACCAAAATCCTACGAGTTAGAGGATGGTGTTTGGGAGTTACGATATTATACTCTGGGTTCCCTCATGAGAGGAGAGGTTATTGTTACTTCTCCAGCTGGGTGGAAGTATTTATATAACAACCATCAGATGATATGGTTGGTATCTTTCACTCCTGGTGGATCTTGGGAACACGCACCCCGCTCGGATATTCCTAAGGTAATTCGTAATGATGTTGAGTACGTTCTAAATCCAGATAGTCACTGGCGTGGGGGGGATCCAGCATATGAAGATTAGATTCGCCATTGATATACCATACCTCTCCCCGAAGTTAATTATGGAGGACACCGAGGAGATTCCGGACGAGGGTCACATCCCGGTCTGGCGGGTTTACATAGATCAAGAATTCAATGATATGTGGGACCCGGTCATGGATCTGTCGTGGGCACCGAAGGGGGTTGGTGAGGCTATGGAGGTGCGTGTCGAACCTGGGTATGGCATCGAGTTCACTTTCGTGACTGAAGCACAGGCTGAAGCATTCATTGAGTGGGTTAATGATCTACTCAGGCACAGCATACACGGATGGCGAGGAGGAGACCCAGCTCGTGAAGCTTAGGTACGCTGACGATAGGTTCTTGATCTTTGATACCGGTCCTGAAGGTGCTATGGATAGGTACACGGTGATTGACACTACCCCCGAGTTTTATGAGGGTTATGGGAATTCGTATACCTACTTCGGGTTCAGTGAAGATCCGGGGCGGGGAATTGGACAACACGGGGAATCGCGACATGAATTTTGGAAGAACCCGGACTTTTTGGCTGACAACAAACGGATCTTCTTCGCGGACCTGCCTGATACGGCCAGACCATTCGTGCAACGATTTATGGGTACAGATATAACATACTGGCATGGTGGAGACCCCGCCCTGGAGGAAGGATAAGGAGTTTACAGGTGCTTAGATTTTCACAACCAATCGCAGACCCGGAAGACAGGCACTGGCCATTTAAATACAGTGACCTGGTCGACAGGAGTCAAGACCCACAGATGGCGGAGTTGGGGACTGTACAGAGAACCCCATGGAGCTTCAGCGTTGATTTTCGAGATTATGGAATATTCCGGGATAATGACAACCATTTTGTAGCTGACTACCTGGAGCATAATGGTGTCATCCCTGAGGGCGCGGTGTTGGATACGGAGTCGGCGATGTTCCACATTTACTTCCCCACTCAGGAGATGGGACTCACCTTCCTGGGTCGTTTGAATTTGTTTATGGGCAAGCATGCCGGATTGGGTAACGACGCGACTGATTACGCTGAAAGTATATCAGAAGACGTGGGGGAAGAGATGGGCTTCGGGGCGGTAATTACAGATGAGGGGGTGCATGGACCTGGCTCAGGGGAGTTTAAGCTTCTTAGCGGGCCTGAGAAGGGTCAGGAGACCGCCTACGACCTTACCGAGAACGTAGACGACCCCAAGTATATGGATGCGGTGTTGGACGCTCTGAAGGCCACTGACGACCCTGACGAGAGAGCTGTGCTGGAGACCCGACTGCGTATGATGTCAGAACGTATGCGCGAGAGGGAAAATGGGGGGTTGATAAATGAGTCAAACTTGAGAAGATTTAAAGGTAGAACACTACGGTTCGCTCAATGGAAAAAGGGGGATCCAGCTTTGGAAGCAGAGGCAAGAAAAGTACAACCGGTTATCCTGGACAAACCCCCGGAAGAGAAAGAGGTGCCAGGAGTAAGTCACCCTGAGGTGGATGACTTTCTGCGCAGCATTGACATCACTGATCTTTACGCTATGTCTCGTCGAGCATTGAGGATTATAGCTAAGAAAACTTTACACGTACAACAACTTATTGATGTACTGATGCAGGACGGAATCTTTACGGAGGACAAGAAATATAATATAGGGTTGGTAATGGAAGCAACCCGAGCTCTACAAGAGGAAGGTATTACTACAACGGATTTGACACCACACAGGCTGGTTACTAAAATCCGCCAACTACAACAAAGAGGTACAATACAATGACACTAATTCCATTCCATGACTTGCTCTCGGGTAAGCCAAAGCAGATGGCAAAAACTGCGTCCACAGCAGAGGCGAAGGACCATGCCGCAGATGCCGGGGACCAGACCAAGAAGATGAAGGGGCAGAACTATGACCCCTATGAAAAGGCTAAGAAGGATTCCCAGGCCGAGAGGGATAAGCAGATGAAGCTGGCTATGGGAGATGATTCCCTACAAATTATTCGGGGTCTTATTAATGCAGGAGAAGCTATGGCTGGAGAGCTTTCCCAATGGGTAAGTGATGCTCTTAAATATAGTGGTCCACAGGAGGGACTCGAAGAAGAGGGCCCTGAGGTTAGTGCGTGGGATACTGCTGTAGCACAAGCCCAATCATTTCTTGCAGGTTCTCAAGGTCCACCCAACTCTCTTCCTGGCAGTGAGCCACAACGTTCTGACCCAGGCAGCATAGGTCATACCGGTGGTGGTTTGGCTGAAGGTGGACCAGGATCCTACGCCAGCTTCCCTGAGTTCGATAAGGAAGCCGGATGTGACGAGCCCAAGAAGAAGCCTTGGGACAAGAAAGATGAAGAGGAGGATAAGTAATGTATCTCCGATTCGCACAGGATATGTTAGAGCCTATCATCCAGCGGGAAGCAGACGGCAGCTACTTTTACGTCTGGCCCGAGAGCAGTGGTCACCCCACGGATTCGGTTGGACCATTTCCTACATATGAGTCAGCTCGGGATCAGGCAATGAAGGAACGCGACGTAAGTGGTACCGCTTATAAACAAGAGTTGGATCTCCAACCCTGGGAACGCCAAGACGCGTTCGGCACCTGAAAGAAGAAGCAGAAGTCTCTGGAGGAGACTGAAGACGAATAATGATACTACGGTTTGCACTTATATATAATCGGGACTTATTAATTGAGATTGGTCGGAATCTTATTGAAGAACTCGAACAGTTGCCAGCCCCAAGGGGCTTTGGTGGGTTTGGGCTTTCGATCCGACCACCAACAGATGAGCTAAATGTTGATGAAGATGGGTCAGTCTCGGTTGACTATGATCCCCCACGAGAGTACCGACATCCAGACGAGTTGGAGGATCTCTATGCTGCACAAGGAGAGATCCCTCTTGTAGTAAAGGAGTGGTTCGAGAGCTGGAAACAATTTGATGATGCAGCTCAGGAGATTGGTAGACGGAAGGGAGAAGAGAACCCCAAAATCTTTATCTCCGTTGGTGGAGCAACGTTCGGACCAGATGTAGAACGTATTAAAGGATCTAGGACATCAGACATCCCCGATTTCTTTGATCATAATGAAATGGAAGGTATGGGTGGAGGAATGTTCACCGAACCTGGGGTGCAGGACTGGCGTGGTGGAGATCCTGCATTAGAAGAAGAGTAATAGTATTTAGTTCACATAAGAAGTTTAATTTTAAGAGGTAGATTATGCCCAACCCTGTAGATTCATATGCCCTAACCGTAGCAGATAGTGGGTCACTTTCCAACGCTGTCCAGATCGATGAGGGGATAGCTGCGGGACTGATAGCTCCATACATTAGCGGTTCATCTGTAGTATACCTTCAAGTATCCGCTTCCGAGACTGGATCTTATGTACCTGTGTACGATGCTGATGGTGCAACTCGATGGTCCCTTGCAATAGGCCCCTCTGGGTCTGCCGCTGCGATTGATGTACTCGCACCTTTTGTTTTTGCAAAGGTGGAGACCGATATTCCTATGGTTGGAGCTCAGGAATTTACCATAGTCACGAAACTGTCGGAGAAGAATAGAGTCCACGGTTGGTACGGTATGGTTCCAAGGTAAGAAGTCGTCAAGAACAAGGATGCTTAGATTCTCAACAACAAGGGAAGAGTTCAACAAGGCCAACGGATTCTGGCAGGATAACCCCCTCACCTGGAACGATCGGGATAGAGCCATGGATTGGTTGTGTTCTAATCAACGTACGCCCACTGCGGGATTCAAGCGTGTTATGCTCGACCCCAAGAAGCTCATGACTCTACCAGGAGAGATGGGGGAAGAGAGATTCTACAAACCTGCTGATGACACCTGGACCGAGGACGATCTTTATGGGCGTGACTGGGTACACGAGCAGGTCGACAGCATCACCGACTCCATGCAGGAGATCGGGTGGGATAAAGATAACCCATCCGGAAACATCTTCGTGATAGTTGAGGCTAATGGGAAGGCATTTATTTCTGAGGGTAACAAACGTACCAGGGCTGCGGCCCGAGCTGGGATTGAACAAGTTCCTGTTGAGGTGAAGTTCTGTGGGGGATCCGAGATGCTCCCTGATGGGTGGCACCCCATGGAAGCGCTGTAATGCTTGGGGCTCCTAATATACGAGATGGCCGCATGCGAGGATGGGGAGTTTCCTATCTTCGTCTACCTGATAAGTCTATTATACGTACAGACATAGGGAAAGAGCATAGTTATGTTGCACGACAGTGGGTGGAGAAAACCCTGCGAAGAAATATACCCACTAAGGACGCCATGGGCTATATCTTCACTAAAGGAGGTATGGCAGGACATCGGGTTGAGGGGTTAGTGTCCGTGATCTGTTACCGAGACAAGACAACATTTTATGAAGTACAGGGGTTCATTCTGAACATCGCAGACACAAAGACGAGGATCATACGCTTGGGAGTTAAGGACAAAGAGGGATGGCACGAGCACGAGATGGATCTTGATGGATTGCTGGAGTTGAAGAGATGGCCCTAACCCTTAGATTCGCATTTGATGAGGATCCTCTCCTTGGTCGGGAGCGGGTTGGCGTGTGGCGTGAATTCTATGACGACGATGTTCTGGAGCTCAAGATATGGGATGCTGGGTTCACGTGGGGAGGTCGACATGGGTACCAGTATCAATTAACGCTGAATGGAAAGGTTATCTTTTCAGGGGATGACTTTACGACACCATTACAAATGTACACTGATCCTGATGAACTTGCAGAAAGTATTTTAGGGGCTCTTGGAATACAAGAGGATGACGTTGACCCCGAATCTTTCGAAGATTATACCCCTGAACAATTAGAATTTACTAGGGAGTGGGGGGAAATTGTAAAAATGTGGGGGATGAATATTGAAGAAGGATCTGTTTCTGGACAAAGCTGGAGGGGTGGGGACCCCTTTGACGAGGAAAACTAATGCTACTCCGATTTGCATCAGGTAACATCCGGTATACCTTCAAGAAAGAGGGGCTCATCCTGGAACACGGGGATGGGCGTACGCAACTGTTTCAGATTGAAGACGACTGGGTTTATTTTGCCAGACATATTGGATGGGGTATGAACCCCGATTGCCCTGACAAGTGTGAAGGTGTAGAGGACTACGACGAGTGCCCAGCATGTGGCTTTAGTTGGTCAGAATATTTCCGCAGTGCGTAGGACTGGCTTCAAACGCATGAGGGGGAGTGGGTAGAAGACCCCGGATATTTTGACGAATATCGAGATGAAGAATTAACTGGTTGGAAGGGTGGGGACCCCATTGCGGAGATGGATGAGACAGGCCAATGGTGACACTTCTAAGATTCGCACAGGACGAGTTAGTACCTCGGCGACAACCGGGGTTAGACCTGAGCAAGTTCCCTCATTTTGAATTTGGGGAAGAACAGGCTGCGGCGCAGTATATAGTTAGTCAGACGCAGGCTGAGGAGCTTGGGGGTGATCCTTATATTAAAGCTATCCAAGCTCCTGGTGGGGAGTATGGTATTCTATTGTTAGACCAAGCTAATTTCCATTGGGATGAGTACGACGACAAGGGAACAACAGTGTGGGGGGAAAGACTAATTGAAATTGCTAATAGGATGGCCCGAGAGACAGCAAGGAGATGGCGTCAAGATGTAACAGGACTTCTCAAGCCCAGGGGTTTTGGGCCGGGGGATATGTCCGCCCATAAGCTTTGGGAGCACACTGATTCCATGCTCCAGCAGCGTGTGGACGATTCTCGTAAAGGAGTTGACTGGAGTGAGCGGGATGAGTCAATTATGACTCGTAATGACGAACACCCGGTTATTTATATTAAATACAATGGTAGGTATAGTCCACCCGATGATATTGAAGAGGATATGAAGAAGATCTTTTCAGAAGAAGAAATCAGCAATATGTGGGACTGGACACAAGAAGATTGGTGGGAGCAGGCAAAAGAGCTTGCAAAAGAACACGGATTTGAGAATGTTTACTCTGAGGGACGTTCCGGAGGTTACCTCTACCCAGTATATCAAGGTGGACGTGAGGTAGACCTTAATGACCCCGATGAGGTGGCGAAATTCAAGTTATTTAAGCAGGAAATCGACAGTCTCTACGAGGGTGCTGAAGAGATGTTGATGGATCAGTATCGATCCCGCTTTGACGAACGCAAGTATGAAATGGAGCAAGCTGGGGAGTGGCCCCCTGAAGACCAGGAGGAGTAGGTGGCAGAACCACATAGAGTTGTGATTACAGGTATGGGAAGAACCGGTACCTTGTGGATGTCCATAGTATTGAACCGACACCCCGAGGTCAAAGCTACTCATGAGCCGTTTAACCAGGAAAGCTGGCCCCAGGCCTTCAATAGGTGGTCGAGGACGTCGGGGAAGCATGTTGTTATGGTAAACAGTTACGCCAGGTTCTTTATTAAAGAGATCGAGAAGAAGATCCATCCAACATGGGCTTTTCTCTGGCGTGACCCCATAACTTTGATGGCCTCTGCTGTACGACGGGCAGTAGACAACAAGGCAAAGACACAAAAGATTGACATTGACAAACGGACACATAATATCTTTAAGCAGTTAGAAGATATGATGGTTCGGGTTGAGGACAACAACATTGTGGGTAGTCACTGGTATATGGACTACTACTCAACTCAATCCGGTATTATACACCTGGCGGAGGTGGTTGGAATCCCCGTACCAGACCCGTTTAGTATGGGGGGTAATAAACATGCCAGTCGCGCACCGGCTCCGAAGTGGGATGATACTACAAAGGATACGATAAGAGCAATCGCGTACTCATACCCCCGTGTTGGGGATATTTATAGGGGGATAGGCAAAACATGCTTACTCCCATAAACGACCATGAGATAAGAGTTTACGCGTTAATGCGTTCGGGGTACCACGCAATTATTTACTGGATGATTGCGCATTACCCCCGCAAGACGGTTTTTCTTAACTCTATTAATTTTAAGGGGCACCCCAACCGTAAACGTAGTTGGTATTTCAAAACAACTACAGAGGGGGGGTCACCCCTTGTAAGGTTCCACGACTCGAAGTGGGCGGACAGTGAGGAATTGCGGGCAGCGTTCATTAGCCTGGAGGATATGAGGCTACCAGATGTTCTGGGAGGATGAGACGCACCCATGGAAAGAGGTTGGCACGAGTGTTAAACCTCACCGTAATGTACTGGTCTTTCGAGACCCGTTCAATATGTTGGCCAGCCGACTCGTTAAGCTCAGTCCGTCTACAATGGTAGTAACAGATACGTTTCCAAATGCAAATGCTAGTTTGACAGATGGCACGACCACTATCCCGTTTATATTTACTGACGGTACGGGGAAGAAGAGAATACAAAGTTTCAGGGCCGATCCTTACCCACGCACATCGCTAAAGACCATCAGCGGGGAGAGCAAGTATTCGGATCTCGAACCGCCTTATTTTGCCATTCCCCAGGATGATT
>SDBT01013428.1_pt1 | contig 13118 bp, 13 predicted proteins | sample 2277101 | NCBI WGS metagenome assembly SDBT01 (sample SAMN10404973, study PRJNA504765) | marine sediment metagenome | isolation source: marine sediment core GS10_PC15, 103 cmbsf | place: Arctic Ocean: Southern Knipovich Ridge | collected 2010 | reverse complement strand
TTTAATAGAAGGAATAATATGGACACGATCTTCAATTTGCTTATAAAAAGAATGGTAGAGAGTGAGCCAAAGCCAACAAAATCAATAACTTAAATGTGCGACCTAAACGCATATACCTATAATCTAATTCCCCTCTCACACTATCAGACTTGAAGTTTATCTCATAAATAGTATGATCTAAGACAATCTTGCCGCCTTCTCTCTCCTGTTGTATTTGCTCATAGATGTTTAATCTATTTTTCTGCTCTTCAATCAATTCTTCTGCATAATCTTCCGTAATGGGTCTAAAAAAGTACCAAATATTCTCATCACCATAACCCTCTTCTTTTGGATTAAAATCTCTTATCTCAAAACCAAGGCTTTCCCATTCACTTTTTAACATAACTTTCCCGTCATACATCCAGTATTTATAAAGATCCTCATGGGGAGGGGGATAAGTTAAACGGTGTCCATTTAATATATAATAGGGATCATCTCCAAATAGTTCCTCATCACTATGAACTGGTAAATCTTCGGTGTAATCCTCATTTTCAACGAAGCGTGATTTACTTTTTTTAAATAATCCCATGATTCTCGGTTAATATTCTTATAAAGTTATTAATACTGTAACATAAATCAAAAAAGGGATCTCTGTCATTCCGGGCCTTTTTGTAACTTAGCCATACACCCCAACCAACATTCATGAATAAACAACCTAAAAAGAAAACTCAAAACTGGATAGTCGTCCTGATAATTGTTGCAGGTATAATTTTTATGTACTGGCTATTTAAAACTCAACAATCTGGACAATTGGATGAAGGTTTTCAGGAATCAGAACAAATTTTAGAAAACAATAAAGCCCTGGAAACAATATTAGCTGAACCCAAGGTCAAGGATGCGGTCATCACTGATGCAGATGTTTTATATGCCAGTGTCCTGGATGACGGTACCAGACGGGATGGTTACGCAGAATATCTCTGCCAGGTACTTGGTGATTATAAAACTACAGTGAAACGGGTCAAGGTGGTTAAATACAATTCCACCAAAGATCCAGACAGAGATAACGCATATGGAGTGCTATTAGGTGAGGCAACGTGTGAATAGTTTAGAATCCCGGTACCACAGCCGGGTTTTTTGTAAATAAAACCGATATAGATCAAGTTATCCGGTCAGTCGTTTATTTAAGGTGCCTTGACATCCAATCGGGCAATGATCACTGGATAGAATGCAACCCAAGATCTCTTTATATTCAGTATCTATTAATTGCGTTTTGAACTCACATCTATCTATATTAGAATACTTATCAAGATCTGTTAGATTCTTTTTATGGATATTATTTTGAAAGAAAATTACTGTTTTGGTATCGAACTTAAACCCATCCGAGCCTAAACTGACGGTAGGGGGTATATAATAGAATTGATTGAATTTCACCTTTCTACAACCATGTCTTCGCGAACTAGTCGGTAACTTTTCAATGTGTTGGCTTGTCGTGAGACAGTAAATCATGTCCCCATTATCTATTGCCAATACCAATAAAAACTTGTTTCTGTGATCGCCTTGGTCAAACTCGAAATTCTTTATGTAATAAAGACCCTTTTCCAGGAAATATTGAGACGCGGTAATGTCCATTATTCACTGGTCTGCTTATCAAACCAATTCGATTCTTCGGCAGCTATATAAGCCAGTTTCTTGATTTCGTCATTGCTGGTGAGCGGGTAAAGGTCAACGGGAAAATCCGAGGACTTCTTTACACTGGCAAAAAATTCTTTGAGGTTGTTACTTTTTACAACAATACTCCATGGAGTTCCTTCGGCATGAACCAAGTCAATAAGTTCAGCGGCGGATTTATTGCCATACCGACTAATTACTTGATCAATAATATCAATATCGTATTGTGAAAATTCGGATTCGTCAAAATCTTTTTTTGGTTCAATTTTATAGGAGTCGTCATTGCCAACTGTTGCACCTTTTACAACATTGATGTAATTATCAAGCGATGATCTGAGGTTATCGGCTATGTAATGGATTTCAACAAAAACTTCCCGGCTAACCGGTCCGTTTTCCCATGCCTCGTGCTTCAGTCCGGTTACCGGCACACCGGTTTCGCGCATGGATTCTTCATCGATAAAGTACAGCAACTTTAAAGCCTTTGTGAGATATAACGGATCAATTAACTTCGACAAAAAAATCAGAATGTTACCGATTCTATCTACAAGATTTGAGTCAATCTTATTATTTTCCCCAAGGGCTTTCATATTAATCTACAATTAAGCTATTTATAACTTATATATTCTTAGACGACTAGATCGGTGAAAAAGTTCAATAAATGTAGATATTTTTTTTATTAATGTCAAGAATCAAAATACAACTAGTTGATATACAATTCATTATACTGAATCGGTAATATCAGGATATCTCATCCCAAAAATTCAGCCACTTGAAATGCTTCTATTGAATGAGTATAACCTGTCTCCCCATGGGAATGCACTTTTCTTTTTGGATTTTTCGTCTTGATTTCCTCTGGATGGTTATTTAAAAAATCCCTTGTGACTTTAACAGTTTCATCAGAATTTTTTGCACCGGCTGCGAATTCCTGCATGTTCTCATTTGCCATTATTTGGATCATAACGGAATCTGACAAGTCTTCTTGTAGAATTTCTCTATAAGGGCATAGCGAAAACTTTTGAACTAATTATTAACACCTTCGTGTCTGACTTATCTATTGCTTAATTTTGTAGGGACCACAAAAAAAGAGAAGCAGTTGACGCCTGCTTCTCTTATGTTGCATTAAGATTGATGTGCTTGTAACTCAATTGGACAGAGTAGCGGATTGCTAATCCGCAAGTTCCGGATTCGAATTCCGGCGGGCACACTTTCTTAATGTAATGCTTGTGTAAATATATGACACTTTTTAAAAAAAAATATCTTTTTATATAAAAAATATCTTTTTTTATAATTTTTATCCTGCCTTCCTTATTTTCCTAATACTTTTCATATCAAATGAAATTGAGTAAACAATTGGCTTATGTATTTACATGGCCGATCCAGTATTTTTCTTCAAATACCACTTCACTACTTGAACCATCTGAAGCTACCCTGATTATCTTGCTTTGTGGTTTTGCTTCCCAGGTTTCCTTAAATCCGACATATCCCCGCAATACATCCACCTCAAATAAATGAGATAGATCTTCCGATATACTGAAATAGACATATCTGCCATCAGCCGAACAACTGGTCATGGAATTATTCCATCCCGGGTCAAGCTTAAAAATAGCAGATGATTGCAGGGTTATAAGATCCAGGGAGATGAGTTCTGGGCCGTACCAATAGAAAGCCTCATCCTTTACCGGATTTTTACAGGCACTAAAAAATTCAACCTCCTGTATCAAAGGAAGAGGTGCTAGCTCGGTTAATTGTTGAATGCTATAATCCTTCAGATCAACGGCAAACAAATTTGTCCTGTTGTTCCTGTCAGATGAGAACAATAATTTTTGATCGTTTTCAAACCAGCCCGGGTTGGTAAAATAAAAATGATGGCTGTTCCCCTTGTAATTGGTGAGTTGCTGTATAGAAGCCCCTGTTATTCTATCAGATCTCTTTATCAATTCTGGAGGATAGGTTTTCAAATTATTACCGGCCTCCCCGTTGGAGCATGAGTATGCTACAAACAATGAGAGGACTAACAATGGCCATATCGTTTTCATGTATTTATAATTTATTTGGGTAGTTCATTTAATGGAAAGTCGATTTAGCTTGATAAATGATCCTTCATCCAGTCATAGGTCCATTCCTCGGCGATCGGCACAGCAGAATGCCCCTGTCCATGATTCTTCAGTTCAATATTTTGCTCTTTATTGTAAAGATTGTATACAGGTTTTACGGCCTCTATATAAGGACGGCTTTGTTCACCATCATAACCATCTCCGCCGATCAACAGAAAAGGTTTGGGTGCTGCCAGGGCAAGCACTTCATGATGTTGGTGTCCGAATTCATATATATCCTTACCCAAATACCACAACTCATCCCAGTTGGACATTTCTATACCAATACCTCCTTCATTACTGACAATGACATTTACCCTGTCATCGAAAGCACCCAGATAAAATGCTTCCTTTGCACCCAGGGAATGTCCCATGGTACCGATCCGTGACGAATCCACTTCCTCCAGACTCTCAAGTACATCTACGGCCCGCTGTGCATCAAACAGCATCTTGGCCATCCCTGTTGAACCAGGATGGCTTTTTACGAAGTGAGCTGCCTGCTGTTCCCAGTTCCGGTCCTCATTTTCATGCCATAAGAAGCACTGGGGACAAAAAACAACAAATCCCTGTTTGGCCAATTTATAGCCAAAGGCGACGAGTCTTCCTTCCTGAATGCCTGCTATGTGTATCATCTGGTTATCACTGGTAGAATGCAAGGCGATCACACCAGGCATCGGTTCATGAATCCTTCCCGGTTTTAAAAGGTATCCTCGTACCGTTATGCCGGGTTCACCTTCATATTCCACATATTGCCTCACCAGTCCATCGGGCTTATCCTCTTTCAGTACTTTTAACACCGGTATTTCCGGGTTTGGATCCAGGGCGCCAAGGTAATCAAGCCATCTTTTTTTTATGAGATTCCGTTGTTTTTCCCAACGTGGGACTGACCGGATGGGATTGCCTTCCGGATCAACCAGCAGGGAAGGAAGATCAACTGTATTAAATTTCTCTATCCCTTTGGCCATACCTGGTAAACCGATGCCGGTGCCGATGCTTGCCAGCCCTATTGTTCTTAAAAAACTGATACGTTTCATGGATGTTAATTATGTTTGTTAAAAACGGAATGTCTATTTAATGAAAGTAAATTTAAGATAAAAGAAGTGAAATATAATGTATATTTGCTTTTAAATCCTAACGATTGATGAAATACAGCAAATTGGCATTTATACTTATGGCATCGATCTTACTTGCTTGTTCGGGGCAAGAGAAAAAAACGTTCTTAGAAATTGGTTTTGGCAAAGCAGACCTTACCCGGGCCGGGATATTTGAGGATCCTGTTTCAAATAGTCAGGTAAATACAGCCGAAAACAAATATAGCCGGGAGAAGAAATTTGCCATTTCAGACCGGGTTGAAGGACGTTGGCGTCCGGGATCCGGGGGCACCAGGAAGCTGGCTGATTCCATTTTTGTCACAGCCATGTACGGGGAAGATCAGGATGGGCCATGGACAATAATCACATTAGACGAGGTGACACTGGATTTTGAGCGCGTAGATATGCTTTCTCTTCCACTCATGGAGGAATTAGGAATTGCGAAGAACCGGATCGTCTTGCTGCCATCTCATTCGCATGCCACACCACCGCTTGATCCGGAACTCTTCCAGGAGGTCGTCCTTGATGCAGTGAAGAAGGCCAGGGCTAACCGGACTGAAGTGGAAATTGCATTCCTGAACCTGCAGTTGGAAGGAGAGGAATACATCATTAACCGCAGGGTCTATGTAGACGGGATAGGATCCCGGACCGTAATGTTCAATGATGGATGCCTGATCCATGATGATTATGTAGATGCTACCAGCCATATTCATGATTGGGTTGCAAACCTTGGCGTGGATCCTGGAATTTACCTGGATGCGGACAGGAAGTACGTTACAAACGGGGAGGTGGATAATAAGCTTCAAACGCTTTTTATCCGTAATAAGCTATCGGGTGAATTGATGGGCAGCTTCACCCGGTTTGCCGCCCATGCTGTAATTGTTTCCGCCAAGGTTGTTAATGGGGATGTTTCGGCAGATTTCCCAGGGCACATGAAAAGAAAAATCGAGGAAACCCTGGGAGGGATCGCCCTTTTCGGACAGGGACCCTGTGGAGATCTCCGGCCACTTAACAGGGAATATTCCCATGCATTTGCAAAGGAATATGGCTACCGGCTGGCGGATGAGATCATCAGGGGATATGCGGGTATGAACTGGCAAGCACTGACCTTCCTTGAATTCTTCCGTGAACCTGTCGAAATTCCCCTGATAGATAATATTTTCCTTTCCCATGAAGAGGTGGAGGCAGAAATGGACAGGATCGAAGTACTATTCGATAAAGAAACAAATCCTGAGGAACGAAGAAAATTGCAGAATCAATTCTGGGGATTATACCGCACACCAGGGGTCCATAAAATGGTCCGTCCTGAGTGGAAACAGCAGGGAAAACTTGGAATGCATCTCTATGCCCTCAGGCTGAATGATCATGTCCTCCTGGCTACGCAGGGAGAGATCTTTAACAGGATTGGCAAACTTATGGTCGAGCCTTACAAGGAGTACGATCCGGTCCTGGTAAGCATTGCCAACGAATATGTTTCATATCTCCCAACCGATGAAGAAAGGTTAAAAGGAGGGTATGAATCCAGTGTGTCTATCATGCCCCCCGGCAGTCCGGATATACTGATCCAATCCACCCACAAACTTCTGGACCGTATTTACAGTGAATAGGCGTATGACTGCAAAGGAAAATCATCCGGAGATGAAAATAAATTCAGCCAGTTGCGGGGCTATTGAGGCAGATGATTTTGACAGGGGTATCGCCCGGAAATTAATATTACCGGGAGAGATAGATTCGGTCAGGACATTTTATGCAGAACTCCTGGGGGAAGTAAGCAATAAATACCTGCCGGAAGAAAAGAAATTGAGGATATTGCTCTTTACCAACGGATCCGGCGATGTTATGCAGGATGGTTTGAACTTCACGATCGATGAGCTCTCACTATTTGTTCCTGACATACACAGGGAATTTTTAATTACCAGTGGGAATAAGAGCCTCAGTTACCTTGAAATCGTGTTGCATCTGACTGCAGAGGACATGCAATCCCTGGAAGGTCAAAAGGGGTTATTTCCTTATTATGTCCGTTATTCTGAATGCAGGCAATACGATGAAAATATCAAAAGCGCGAAAACGGTAAACAGGACAATATTATCAGAAGATATTGTGCCGCGCCTGTGTATAGGATCAGTTCAGACCAGCGGTCCGGATCAGGTCGCTGCACACGTTCACCCCATGCTGGAACAATTATTTTTCGGTCTTTTGGGAAATGATGTGGTCGTGTCGGCAGATTCGGCTGAGGCCAGATTCCTCGGGAAAGATCTACTGCACATCCCCCTGGGATCCAGTCATGGTGTTAAGGTTGAGGCAGGTAAAGAGCTGCATTACATATGGATTGATTTGTTTCACTCCCAGGATGGTATGGATTACATCAGGAATACTCACATATTGAAAGACGAATAAATATGCCCGACAATCTCAAAATACCTGAACGTATAATGTCTGTCGATGCCCTTCGTGGTTTCGACATGTTAATGATCATTTATGCCGGACGTTTTTTCAGGGGACTGAACCAGGGTGCGGATATACCATTTACACAATTCCTGGCAAAACAATTCAGCCACCCGGAATGGTTCGGATTCCATTATTGGGATATCATCATGCCGCTGTTTTTATTTGTCGTTGGAGCCGTAATTCCTTTTTCCCTAAACAAACGCCTGGACAAGGATCCCAACATGCCACGGTTATACAGGCATTTAATCAGGCGTTTCATCATATTATTCATTCTTGGGTGGATTGTACAGGGACGGCTTCTTAACCTGGATATCAATGAATTCCGCGTGTTTTGCAATACCTTGCAGGCCATAGCAGTCGGCTATATCACTGCATGCATAGCCTATCTGAATCTTTCGAAAAAAGGGCGGTATATTTTGTTTGCAGCATGCCTGATCGTCTATGCAATTCTGATAACTGTTCCACAGGTGCCCGGTGTTGGGAAAAGCATGTTGTTGCCCGATCAAAACTTTGCTTTATATGTAGACCGGTTGATCATGGGAAGGTTTGAAGACGGTACCCAGTATACCTGGATCCTTAGTGGATTCGGATTTACTGCTACGGTTTTATCTGGCTTGTTTGCAGGAGAGATCATACAGTCCAGCCTGAAAAGGGAAAAAGTTGCTCTGTGCCTTTTGCTTTATGGTTTGGCTGGCATTGCATTGGGACTGATCTGGGGGATATGGCATCCCATTGTCAAGAAGTTATGGACCAGTTCCTTTGTGTTGTTCTCATCCGGCTTATGTTTTGTATTACTGGCATTATTTTACTGGCTAATTGATGTAAAGGGATATCGGAAATGGGCCTTTTTTCTGAAGGTAATAGGCATGAATGCTATTTTCGCATATGTGGTTTCTAATACCATCAACCTGCCAGCCATATCAGAAAATCTATTATTCGGACTGGAGCAATATGTAGGTGATTATTATTACCTGGTAACAGCCACAGGAGGATTTATCATTCTATACCTTGTCTTGTGGTTTTTCTACAAGAACAGGACTTTTATTAAAGTGTGATTTCATGAGGAGATCAACCCATAGATATTGTTTACACTTTCTCCTTTTTCTTTTGATAGGGATATCACAGCATAGCTGCCAGCAGGACCCACCTGAAGATGAGAAATATTTGAAAGCCATACAGGGATTTGCCGATACGGTATTAGAGCATGGAAGGGACAGATATGGGGAACAGCATACCCCTCTTTTTGTCGACGGATTGGATACCGTCTCCCTGGAACCAGCGCTTTGGAAAGGAAAAGGAGGAGAGACCTGGGTTATGTCGAACTTCGCAAGCCAGCAAGCCTTGATGCGTTTATTGGATGGATTGAGTGTTGTCACGGGAGATGATAAATACAGCCTTGCAGCTGAAGATGCTGCAAGGGAGGTGATGACTTCTCTTCGTACTCCGAACAGACTATTGTACTGGGGGGGGCACGCTGCCTGGGACCTGGAAAGGAACGTAAATGTAGGTGAATATGATTCCCGTTACCATGAAGTAAAAACGCATCAACCATATTTCAGGCTGATGTGGAGGGTAAACCCTGATGCTACAAGGGATCTGATGGAGACTATCTGGGGCGGACATATCCTGGATTGGTCACGCCTGGATTACAACCGGCACGCTTCCAACACGGAGGCGTATATATGTGACTGGGACCAGGAATTTGACAGTGACCTTGAGGTACCATTTCCCGCTTTGGGTAACAATCTCTCTTTCTGCAATGTGACACCAACCTTAATGCACAGCGGCCTTACGCTTGCTGTGCTGGATAACAACAACAAAGCCCTGACCTGGTCCCGGAGGCTTTGCCTGCGCTGGCAGCAGGCCCGTCATCCGCAAACCGGTTTATCCGGAGGCCAGCTTAGTTACCGGGAAATGGACAGGGCTCAGATCGCCCTGGGTCATGTACATCCCGACATAACGAAGCCAAAGTTATTGCTACATACCACCAGACTTCACGCTACCATAAGTTGCCCCTGGCAGAGATGCAGGCTGGAGAAAGGCTTTTAAGGGAGGGTGGTAAGTTTGCTGAAACCGGCAGGGAATTAATCGAGTGGGCTTCGGATGATCTGAAAACCTATGCCGAATACTGTTATGATCCGGAGAAGGGTGAGTTTCCCACCCGGATGACAGACGGGACATTAATAGACTGGAATAAGTCCACGAAGGGTTATTATATACCGGAATCTTTTGCCCCTGCCAGTCCGGATGGCTACCTCATCTGGGCCTTTGCCATGGCTTACCGGCTCACCGGTGATGAATCGCATTGGGACATACTCAGGAGCCTGTTTCAGCACATTGGCCTGGGCGAGCTTGGGGAACCTGATGGGAGGGGAGAGAACCTGGATCAAGGGACTACCTGTACAGATTGGCAGATCATTTATGCCCTGCTTGAACTTTATAAGGAAACAGGAAGCCAGCCCATACTATGCCAGGCCTGCAGGGTTGCTGACAACCTCATGGAATGGCAAACTGACAATGGATTGTTTCCCAGGCCGGGAAGGAGTTATGCCCGGACAGGTGATGAAGTGCCCCTGGCAATCCTCCACCTGGTAGCCGCCATTGAGGGCAAACAAGATTTGATCCCTGATCCGATGCTGGACACTTCATTTTTTCATGCCATTTTTCATGATGAATTGGAACCTTACCAGGAGAAAAGAGATGACGATCGTACATATGACCATCAGGTATATTATGGTCCCCAATAAATATTAACTTGTTTACTATAATTTAATCAGATGACAGCAAAAAAACTCATTTTAGTTACATTGTTTATTCTGGGAATGATCTTAATGGTTTTTAATATATCAGGATTGTTCAAATCCTTAAGAAATGAAGAACTATATAGCGAGATCACACCCTATAAAGACGATATCTCTATTCGTTTTGAGGATGCAAAAAAACAATGGGTCCATGGGGGAAATGAGTCGGAGCAGGATTTTGCTGTCCGGGCCACCGTGCTTGTAAGTAAATCCATGGCCCACTACTGGAGAAATGAAGGGATCAAAAAGTACCACATGAGGGTACCGCTCTGGGAGAATTATATCTTAACCTTCAAGCAATTGATCACCGGGCATCAGAAATATGAATTCCGCAATTATAAAAAGGTCATTGAAAGAGGAGTAGGACTCTGCTCACAGCCCTGCATAGGATTAAAATACTTACTGAACGAAAATGGGATAGAAGCCGATCTTTGGGACCTGCAGCAGCATATTGTGGTCGGCGTCAGCTTTAAGGACAGGACTGAATATACCCTGGATCCTGATTATGGATACGTTATTCCTGTTGCCATCAGGGGATTGCTGGGCAATCCGAACCTGGTGAGGGAGGCTTATAAGAACCATGATGCAGTCTACGCCAGTCATGTGACAGAACATAAACATACCGAAGATATAGTCAAAATGTACCAGCAGGAAGGGAACCATATTTACTCTATGGATAAATCTTTTGAGGATTTTGCATATATCGCCAAATGGATCCTGCCTGTCCTGCTCATACTACCCTATTTATTAACCCTCTTCATAAGGAAAAAAGCATGAAAAAATTACTGCCTGCATTATTTACCGGATTTGCCTTTCTTTTCCTGGGATTTTCAATTACAAGAATTGTCCTTGAAGATCCATCCGATCGAGGAAGGCAAATGCTTAATACCAGTATCAAGAGTGAGGCCTTTCAGCGAAAATGGACCTATGTATCTGAGACTTCTGCCATTATTTACTGGCAATTGGAAGATATCAGTTCATCGGCCAATAGTTTTGTCGAATATGGAATAACAGAAAGTCTTGGCAAACAGACAGCCTTGACGAAGAAACCCCGGTGGGCACACTGGCACAGGCTGAAGGGTTTGGAACCTGGAGAAACTTACTATTACAGGATGGTTTCCGTCGATCCGGCAGGCAGTAAAAGAACGGAAAGTGAGATTTTTAAAATAAATCCGGAAAAGAAGGATAATGCCATTCGCATCCCGGGTGATATGACAGGATCGACACCCTATATCCTGGATCAAAAAGATGCTTATTATCTCCTGACAGAAGACATAACAGCGGAGGGCACAGCGATTGAGATTGCCGCTGAAGGAGTGACCCTGGACCTGGACGGGCATACAGTCGTTTTTGGTGATAACAGCTCGGAACAGGTTTACGGGGTCAGGTTTGCGGATCCGGGGAATACCAAATTATGCAACGGGCACATTCTCCAGGGGAAAAGATCACGTGATTACAGTACTGCAGTATCCAGCCTTGACCGCCCGGTTCCAACAGAAATATCCGGTATCAGTACAGATGTTCATCTGCCCAATGCCTTTCCCCTGTTAATGACACATGCCAATGCGGCCAATATACATCATAACAATATATACAGCAGGGTGACGGAAATTGAATGCCGCCACTATCCGGGTAATGCCTTAATGCGGGTTTACACTTATGGGGGGGATATCCATATACATGACAACCTGCTGACCGAAGGCTGCCATTGGGGGATCAGTATCAGGATCAGCAGCCGCTCAGCCAAAAACATTGAAATTGATCATAATGATATACAGCACCACCAGCAATATGTGAACGGTTATGCCCTTTCACCCAGTTCTGGAGCACTGGTTCACCATAATAAGGTAACATCTTCAGGCAGGGGTGTTCATCTGACAGGGGAGGGCACTCATTTCTACAATAATTACATTGATACCAAAGGGCATCAGCAATTGAGCGACCTTCCTGCCAGGACCCGCCCTTTTCATCACAGGCTCGTCGAGCTACACGGAATTAAGTTCGAAGGGCGTTCCGCTAATAACTGTAAGATCTATGATAATTTTGTAAGGATAAACCAGTATTTGCCTTTTGACTCCGACGGGGTGGGAGCACCTGAAGACAAGATGGACAATGGTGTTTACATACGTTCGACTGCTTCCTCCATAGAAAAGGACAGACTGGTCGACAAGGAACAGGATTGGGAGAACGACAGGTGGAGATTCTATTTTGTCAAGTACCATCCAGATCTGCCCCCGGCAAAGATTACAGGAAATGATGCAAACACACTATATGGTGAATTCGAGAAGCAAGATCCTGGTGAGTATACCATTTACATGATTTGGGAATATGTGCCTCCGACTCCTTTGAATCTGGCCTGCTATGATCCGAACGGGATGAATGAGATTTACGGTAATACCTTTATCGGGATCACACATTATAAGGAAGTATGGCATGGCGATTATGGCAATACGGGGGACTGGGCCACGGCCATAATGCTGATTGGTATGGACAGGGGACCGGCAGATCCGGGGAAATATACTGCTTATGTCCATGATAACCAGTTTTTCAGTAATGATCTTTTCTTTAATTCCGGCTGGGAGGTAGATATGACCATAAAGCTGGAAAACAATACATTTACACTTCTCAAGGAGCCCTTTGCAATTGACAGGGACAGCCGGATATTCGATGTTGGAGAGGCCTTTGAAAAAGAGATAAGAGCCAGTGAGAACACTTTCATTGAATGATTTTAAGTCATAAATTATGAAAAGACTAAGCAGTATAATAGTATTGGTCCTGATGATAACCAGCACAGGCTGCAGGACAAAACAAAAACCTTCGGGTCAGGGTACAGATGGCGTGAAATTTGCAGGCTCAATGGTAGATTTTGCTCCCTATGAAGCCAACCCGGTATTTCAGGGTACTGACGCGGAAACATGGGATAAGCAAATTCGAGAACGTGGGTATATCCTCGTTGAAGATGGTGTATACAAAATGTGGTATACCGGTTATACAGAAGATTCCGAAACAAAGTATTTGGGATATGCCACATCAGATGA
>SDBT01013427.1_pt1 | contig 13119 bp, 20 predicted proteins | sample 2277101 | NCBI WGS metagenome assembly SDBT01 (sample SAMN10404973, study PRJNA504765) | marine sediment metagenome | isolation source: marine sediment core GS10_PC15, 103 cmbsf | place: Arctic Ocean: Southern Knipovich Ridge | collected 2010 | reverse complement strand
ACTTCACCTAACCTTATATAGTATGTTATTTCAATTATTACTTAAATAAATTTTAATATACCTATTTATAGTATTTTAATAAAAAAGACTATACTATATAAGGTTAGGTGTTCTTGACGTTAAGCCTAATATATCACCTCATTCTTGAAGTTAATTGATAACATTATTATCTATCACAACTTATGCCTATTTTAGCATCATCCCACAATGAGACTATATTTTTACTCAAGCTGTATTCAATAGGTGCTCTTCCTATAGTTTTCGTCTTTTTCTGTATTTTTTGCAGTACTCCAAGCAATCGCAAATCATGCAATTGACGTTCAACTGAACTCCTTGATAGCATAATTTTGTCTGAAATAAAGGTGGTTGTAGCTTTTCCTTGATTATCCATTATGATTTTTAATATCTCTAAATGTGTCTTTATTGAAGTATCAAAACCAACCTTTTCCATCAATTTATACTCTTTATAACTTACCTGTTCCCTGCCCATAACCAAAGCTAAAAACTGCCCTAATTTCAACAATTGTTTTGCTAATCGTGTCCCTACTTCAGATGCAGGTTTATAAAGAACTGATCTGTCTCCAAACATTTCTCTCTCTGAAGATGCTCGCAACAAAGAGATTATTTGTGCTAATGCCACCACCCTATCAATCACCCATCGAGGTATTTCTGGAACAGAATCCACCTCTCTGGATAAGAAACTCTTAGCAGCTTGCTGCAATTCTTTGCGTTGTTGATTCTCAAAAGTCATAGATCTAATTGCTGCATGAATCTGCTCTTCCACGTTTTCTTTTCGAGCACCATAGATTTCATACTTCAAAAAACGTTCTCCTAGACTTGCTTTCTTATCTCCATGAACAGCAGGAGTTACACCAGCAAGCATTGAGAAGTGTAAGTCGGGATATTCACGTATAACATTATTTCCCCAACTTTTGATTACATGACCATCGTACGCACCACGTAAAGTTGAATAGATGTCATCCTTTTCATAACTCTTCTTACTTAATATCTCAGTAAAATCCTTCCAGATACAACACTTGCCATTCAACTTAGGCAGAAGAGATGGATCATAGCTTCCTTTGAAACCGGAAATCAATGCATGAGATGAGATATTACTTCTGAAGATGCACTTTCTAGAGCCATCCAGCGACATTAACAACATTGTCTTGCCACATCCTGCTGGTCCTATGATGTATATCCACAAGGGTTCACCGGTAGCCTTTGTAGAGAGTACTGTAGCAAACATGATTTTCAAAGCTTGTATTAAATCAGACTTCATACGACACCATTTTTTGTATACTCTCAAGGTGTCATTAAATGTTGGAGGATTCTCAAGAATTTCTTCTTCTTCTTCAATTACGTCTTCTTCACCAATAAGCATCGGTATGTTTGAAGCTGTAGTTAAGAATGATTTTAATTCTTTAAGCATTTGTTGATGAGACTTATTCTCTTTGATTGAAGATTTAATATAATCACGTATGTCATACTTTTCTGGAAGTTGAATAGGCCATTTTATTATCTGTATGTTCTTGGTTACATTACTCAATTTGTTATACACTTTAAGAGCACCATGTTCTCCGGCAGAGTCTTTATCATAGCAGATATAAATATTCCTATTTGTGAAGTAGTCAATCCATTCATCCTTGAATGTTAATGCTCCAGGTACACCTACTGCGTTTTGATGCTTTCTTCCTGTCATTTCCAAAAGCCAGGACATTGCAATGGTATCCCATTCTCCTTCACAGAGCCATAACGTTTTTGTTCTTGCTGCTTTATACCATCCATAGAGTTGAGATTTACAACCAGCAGTAGATTTCACAACGGTTGACCCTGGCTTCCAGCGTCTCACGTCTCTACAAACCTTCGTTTCTGAGAGCACAGGCATTAACCAATGAGATCCATCCCAACCAAGCTTCCATTCACGTAAAGCACGTATAGGCAGACCACGCATCTTTGCTAACACTCTATATTGTGCTGTAGTAGTGCTATCATAAATCATGTCGGTGTATTTTTTGAGAAAAGAAAATACATTCCCAGACTCACCACACTTTTTACAATCCCACTGACCACTATTTACGTTCACATAAAAATGGTTTTTCTTTGAACAAAAAGGACATGAACCTGTTGCTTGAGTATCATTAACATCTGTAAGATCAATTCCATGACAGGTAAATGCTTGTATTTTTTTCATACTTTAATTATCCTTGCTATAATCAATTGAAGAATTTCTTGTTTCTTGAAACCTCTTTTTTCACCTTCGATTACTACTTTACCTATTTTCTCGAACATTTGGTTTTGACGTTTTTCTTTATTTTTCATAGTTAAAATCCATCCTCTATTAGTTGCACTAAAACATCTCCATGACAAGGCAATGGTTTACAAAAACAACCCAACCGTTTACCTTTCAATTCATGCAAATCTTTTAACAGACCTTCATTACCCAAAATATAAGTTCTATACTTCTTAATTACTAATGCTCGGCTACCATGTATATTGACTATAAAAGGATTACCCCATTTACTACCACGACCAATATAAACATCATATTGCTCTTTATTTTTATTAACGACTCGTGTTTTTTGCTTCCTATGCAAAGTCATTTTACTCCTTTTATTCACAACCTCTATAACTATTTGGAAAGTTGTAGAATCTATCATTGTCATCTTGTATAGCATCTTTACTTTGAAGTAAAGCACCAATTAGTTCTTCAAACGTTAATCCTTTAACAACTTCATCCTTCAGTTCCTTTGTTTTGTTTTCATACAACTTACGAAGACAAAAATTAATTGTGTCTGATGGTTCTACCATAGGACGTGAGTCATTAAGTTCTGTTTCTGTACAGCCTTTCATTTTTAAGCTCCTTTCAGTTCAAAACTATTTTCTCTTTTACATTCCAACTTTTTCGGCAGATTTCTAAATCCACCGGAATAGGAATTGAAAAAACACGGTCTGGATCTTCCATTAATCTTTTCAATTCCAACAGCACTGATTTAAAGACATGCTTCTTCAAAAATTCAAAAACTAGTTCATCATGAATAGTTAATAACAAATGTATATCCAAACCAATCCTTTTTAAATATCTATCACAATATATCATAGCATTTTTAAGTAAATCAGCAGCATCTCCTTGCACCTCATAATTCATTGCACAATAGACTCTATATGGATCTATGGCTAATCTACGTCCAAAGCTATTAATAATATAACCATCTTTAGCAGCTTTGTGCATAATCTTTCTTTGATAACCTTTAATATGTGGAAAAGTTTTATCATATTCTTTCAGCATAGATAGAGCAACAGTTCTATTGCATTCTAAAATATCCATCATTGCTCCAACACCACCACCATATATCTTCAGATAAAATACTGCTTTTGTATTAGAACGATAAACCTTTTTCACCAAAAACTTTTCTGCCTCAGCAACCTTCCAATCAAATGTAGACAACCATTGCTCCACAATATGTTCTCTATTTTTATTGGTTAATTTAGACAATTTTTTTATACCATAATGTTTCCATATAGCTTGTACAGCAGGAAAATCTTTTTGTCCTGTGCCATCTAACTCCAGAAGATGCATTCCTGCTTTTATAGCTCGGTCTGTCTGTCCACCATAAAGTCTGTTTGTCATTTCATTAAAAACATCTCTTCCAGCTTTGAAAGCATCTAATAACATTGGATCATTAGCATCGTGACCATATATTCGTGCTTCCATTTGTGCATAGTCATAATGATACCATATATAGTCTTTTCGTGGTCCAAAAGGTCTTCTGGCTTCTACAGGTTCTACTGATCTAGTAATCTCTATGTTTGGCACATTTTGGAAGTTAGGTGTCTTACAAGCTAATCGTGCGGTTGCTGCCCGTGCTTGTTGAAGATCTGGGTGTAATGCATAACCTTCACGAATCTTATCTGGTATCATTAACCGTTTGTAACGTTCAAAGAATGCATTATTCACTTTAGAAGAAGACCTGTATTTGAAAAGTGCTTTTACAACTGAGTTATGTATATGAGGTTTCAAAGCATCAGCATCTACAGAAGGATTTTCTTTATCTGTATAATGTTGAATAGGAAGTTTCAGTTCTTCATAAAGCAATTTTATTAATTGTATAGGAGAATTTGGATTGAGTTCATAACCTGCTTGTTTTTGAAACTCTTGTAGCCATTCTTCTGTTTTTTTATTATGATAAATAATTTCTTTATCTACTATAACTGGATTTACTTTTATACCTCTAGTTTCCATATCATATATTACAGGCCACAATCGCATTTCTTTTTTGTATGAATGTCTTACTTCAAGTTCATCCATACCATATTGATAGTATTTTTCTAACAATATAGTTCGTTCCGTGTCGTGTCCACAATAAATTCCACAAAGTTTATTCTTTGAATCTAATGCTTTTGGTAACCAATAATCAGCTTCTACATCCTTAGCTATTTTCCAACCAAGTTTCTTTGCTTTTCGACGACAACTTATCACATGCTTTTTTAATACAGCTAAATCCTCTGTACCATAACCTAAATATTTATCTGCCAATACTTTTAATTTGAAAGATGGTTCTAATGTATTACAAACAAAAGCCATAAACATAACTTCTTCTATTGGAAATACAGTATGAATTCCATAAGCTACTTCCATCATTCGAATATCAAATTTAGCATGATAGAAAACCTTTATAATATTTTTACTTCCCAGAACTTCTTCACAAAAATCAAGTTCATCTTTTTTCGGTGTAACTTTTCTGGTAAAAGGATCGACAGGCCATTGGAAGTAAAGTTTATCTCCGTCTTCTGTACAAAAAGCTATCGCAAATGGTTCATCTCCTATCCAAGGATTCAGCCCGCATGTTTCGGTATCGATCCCAAGTTTTTTAGCCTTTAAGATTTTTTTATAATTAGTAATCAAGTCTTTTGTCAATCACTTTTATTTTACCATTTTTATATAATTTATATGCTACACCACAAATGTGAAAAAGTTCAAGTCGTTCTTTGACTTGCCATAGATCTCCAACATGATATTCATCATTCAAAATTATTATACTCACAATACCGGCAGAAACTAAATCTTTTGAGCAATGGTAGCATGGTGCTTCAGTTGAGTATGCAGTTCCATCTTCGACTGAAATGCCGTATTTTGCTGCAAAATTTAGAGCATTACGTTCCGCATGAACAGTTCTCAGACAATGATCATCAATCATAAGATGACCAACTTCATCACAATGAAGTGCTCCTGGTGGTGAGCCAGCATATCCTGTTGCAAGAATACGATTCTTCTTAACTATTACACAACCCTTCGGTACTCCTCTATCACAAGTTGTTCTTGATGCTATTACTTTTACTATTTCAGAAAAATATTCATGCCAACTTGGTCTTTTCATACTCATAATAAAATTCCTTTTGTACATTTAACTTCATTACCCCATGCATCCCATTCTTCAATTCTTTTTCTTGCAAATAATTCTATACGATTCGATTTAGGAAATAATCTTTTTATTCTATCTCTTATTTCATCAGGTTTTTGTGAAGCTCTTATTTTAGATTCTTCATAAAACTGCTTTACTCCACGACCTTTGCCTCTAATCTTTCCTGTTGGTATTTTTCCTTTTTTGAATAACAAACACAATTCGCATCCAGCCATTGTGTAATTACCTAGTAGTGCCATTTTATGATGCCAAACAAATGCAATTGTAATATATTTGAATCCCCATGCTTCTCCTACTTCAATACATCTTTTCAAATAAGGACTTACTATCCATAAAAATAGTAAGCAATTCTTAGACGCTATTTTTTCAACATTTAGTTCTTTTAACTCATCAATAGTCATTGTTGGATAAGATTTTTCCAAAGGTACTCTTTTTGGATCATTTTTAGAACGTCCTCCATATCTCCAAGGAGGATCAACATAAATTATTTGATACTTTTTTATAGCATTTCTCCTGTCCAAACATCTCTGTTCCAAAGCTTTGCATAATCTATTATCATTCTTGCCATTAAGTTGCTGCCTTTTTGCTGTAAGCAAGTCCAATGTCTATCTGCTCCACATTGCCATAAATCATCTGGTTTTGATATCATATTCTTTGACAAATGCCTTAAGTAAAGAGGACAAGGTGGCATCTCTTCATCACCTGCTCCTTCGATCCTTTTGTTGTTATGCACACAAAAATGACAACCCTCAAACTTGTTATTCTTGATGCATGGAGGTGTTATGATCTCATAAAATTGTTTATCTATTTCAGAGAGTTCAGATACCATTCCTTGTATAACATCCTTCCACATACCAAGCTGTGCTATCCAGCAACTTCGTTTGCTACAAATATGCTTAATTGCAGACAACGACAACTTCCAAACAGCACGATGTGTTGCACCAAGTGGAATTACTTGACGAGCATCTTCCTTTGGAATATCAAGTGAAAGAAGTCTTGCATATGTTTCTTGTATTCTTAACAATATTTGTTCATAGGTGTGTATTGCTATAGCATTATTTTTTATTGTTTCTGGAATAAAATATTCTTTGCTACTTGCAAAGTTATTCATGTTCAAAACTCTCATTGATTGCATCCACCAGGTAGAGTCTGTAATGTCTGGTACAATATCTATTCCAATACGATCGTCGAATTTAATTCCTAATCGATGACGAACCATTTGTTCACGTAAAGAAATTGGAATTCCTTCTACAAGAAAAATAAACTCGATCATATCCATCATAGGAACATCTTCATTTAGAAGTTCAAAAAACAAAGACATATTATCCTTATGGTGCATCACTCCAAATATAGGATCTTTTGTACGACTTGCTTTCCAAATAGCAGCTACTGTACTAAATGGATTTTTAGTAGAACTTAGTAATGTAACTTTCATTTCAGTCTTCCTTTCGTTTTTCTAATTTTTTATTTACAGTTTCAAGCAATTCTCTTATAGTCATATCCATCGCAAATTTATAATCAAGCTGCTCTTCATCAGTTACACAAACTTCACCACCTACAAGGTCAATACTTAAACTGGTTGATTTTAATCCTTCAACAAATTCACTTTCATTGATAAAATATTTGTCAACATCGACATTAAGTGTCATTCCAGTTATAAAGAAATCATCCAGGATAAAAGTTTGAGTCCCAAAGTGTAGAATCATTCTTTTACCATCACTAACCAAACTGAATTCATCTTTAAATGAATGTTTAGACATTTTCATCTAAGAGTCTTTGATATTGCTTCTTGAGTTTTGCCAAACATTCTTCACACTCAGCTAGTTCTCGCAAACGCTCTTTGAGCAAATCCTTTTTCTCAGCAATGTTCTCTTCCTGTAATTCTTTTTTTGCCCGTTCTTCTAATTCTCTAAATTTCATTTCAAAATCTCCTTTCGTAGTTCAATAATAGAACTTATGGTTTTAGCAATCCCGTCAATTAGAGAACTATTCTCATCATCTCTGGGATTAAAAATGGTTTGTAAATACTTCTCTCCAAGAATACTCCATTTTACTCCATGCTGCAAAGCAACACTAATGGTAATTGCTAATGCATCAACAAATCCAGCAATTGTACTACCTTCTTTTGCTATCTTGATAAACACCTCTCCAGGAGTTGCAGAATCAGGATAGAAATTCACCGTTACATAATATTCCATCTTACCAACAGATGCTTTCCTGGTAATTCCTTCACGTGTTTCTGGTAATCGTTTTCTCATTTAAATTCGTTTCTCAATGACACATAATGTATCATGTGTTTCACCACCATGACATATAACACAGATCTCAATTTTTTTAAACCCACGAGTTTTTCCCATTCCAACAGTATCATATCCAAAAGTAATAACTCTTCCGTTTATTGGAATGATTGATAAAAGTTCATTTTTCAACTGAGGAAATTGACCAATCATTCTACTTCCATATTTTTCTTTTGCTTTACGCCAATTATATGGAGGATCAATAATTATTGTATTGAATTTTCTTCTTCGCTTAGCTAAAATATTAACAGCTTTTCGAACATCAAGATGTAAATCAGCAGGCGTGTCTATATCAAGATCTACTCGATATTCATTAGCATTAAGCAATGTTTTTCCTGCAAAAAGATTTAACACACGTCCTTCACATCGAGATTCTACCCATGCTTTTAGTTTTGGTGCTTCAAACGTATAACGTCGTACTGGTTGTGCTAAATATGTAAATTTCATTTATCACTCTTCTGTTTCTAAAGTTAATGTCTCAACTTCAGGCAAAGCTTTTTGTGCCATTCCTTCAATTGAACCTCTCATACCAGCAACATTTGTAAGGACAGCAGTGATTTGCTTCTCTCGTTTCTTCCATGTTAGGGTAAGTGCTCGTTTCTCTTTTTCTAAATCTTCTTGCATTGTTGCAAAAGCAGAGACTACAGCTTTGATATGCATTGCAAATTCAGTACCAGTTACATAATCATAGATTAAATCTTTCATGTCACCATGACCTGCACTAACAAGTTTTTGTCGTGTAACTTCAATTAACATTTGACGCAAAGCCGTAATCAATCCAATTGTTGATGCAACATTTGAAATCCAAAGATCATTTTGACGACCAAAATTCTCTATTTCTTTTGGTAAAGCTACTGTTATAATAACTGCAATGTCTGCTTTAGCGTCTTGTTGATCTTTTCGGAGTTTAGATATCCATGCATTATCAAAGTTCTTTGTATTTTTGGATTCTATCAAAATTGAACCGCATAGTTTACTACTTTGGTTGCGAACTCTTTGAAGGATGTCTGCTCCTTTTTGACCCTTTTTAACTTCTTCAAATTTATCAAACGGAAAAGTTTGTCGTAAGATATCTTCCAAACTTATCTCAAGTGCTTCTCCGGCTGCTTGTTGTGAACCGATCTCCGCACGACGTTTCAGTTCTGTTATTTGCTTTGTTAATGATACAAGTTGTGCATCCTTTTCATGTAATTTTAACTGCTCTTGTTCAGTAGCACGTTTGCTAGCTTGTTCCATAATTGTTTGTCGTTCTTCATCTAACTTACGTTGTATAGTAAGTTCAAAGGTAGATTTCTCATCCTTTAACTTTTGTTGTTGCTTCCGAAGTTCAAGTTCATTTTTATTTGCATCAACAAGTTGCAAACATTTTTCTTCGAGTTCACCTCTCAAGGTATTCATTCGGGTAGATTGCTCTGTCTGAAGTCGCGATCGTTCATTCTCAACAATCCTCTGACGTTCAGTTTCTATACGTTTCGTGATTTCTTGCTCAATTTCATTTCGTTGCCGAGTAAGTACTTTTTTCTCCTTTTCAAGTTCTCTGGCTTTTTTGTTTGCCTCAGCTTCATACTTAGCACGTAACGAAGCAGTAAGAACTTCAGTGAGTTCTATTTTTGCTCCACACTGTGGACACTCAATTATATTTTCCATTCTCATTCTCCTTTCAAGGTAATGACAAGATTACTTCACTTGCTTGTTCAGTAATAAGGTTCAACTGAAGTTGCTTGTACATACAATTGTCTCTACACACTTCTTTTTTATAATGAAGTTGTGATGTGAGTGTTGGATATAACTCTTTTAAATTTGATTCGAAGATATTCCCAACTTTGAACTCTTCAAGAGTTTCTGCAACTTCACCACCAACAATGCAACAAGGATATAAATCACCATTAGGTTTAGCATGAAATCCAAGCAGACTCGACCAACAATGCACTGATTTAATCCCTTGCAAAGAACAAATATCTCGAACCATTAATTCATCTTCATCATGAAGTTCATGAAAACTAGTATTTATTGCAATGTTCTTATCAGATAAAATAATCTTTTTATGCTTTTGCCATATATCCCAAAAGTTCTTGTCTTGATTACCTTTACGTGCTTCACTGCCAATACCAGCTGTAATCATAACTTTACGAATAGATAAACCTTGTTGATGATGCCAATTCAAATTATAAATAAGATCAACCAATCCGATTTGATTTTCTGGATAAACAGTTACATTAAATGCCAGTCGTGGATGATCCAATTTCCAACATCTATCCATGATCATTTGAGGTGTAGTTTTTTTATCACCACGTATAAGTTGATAAATTTTCTCATTGCAACTATCCATAGAAACTTTTATATCACTAAGTGCTTCTCGCCAAAGCCATCTATTTTTTATAGGTTGTGTCATTGCACAATTAATTTGTAATTTAAATTGTGGTTTTACAGCTATATACCATCTAAAAAATTCATTCAATGAAGACCATGCTTGTGGATCACCACCAGTTAAAGTCAAATGTTCAAAAGTTGGAAAACTTACTAACTGTTGACAAGCAATTTTTAACTGATCAAGAGTAAATTCTTTGTGTGGTTGTTGCCAACTCATGCATCCTCTACAACGTTGAAAGCATTTGGTAGTTAATTCTACTTGTCCCGCTATCCATCCAAGTCTATTCAATGCTATCTTTGCGTAATAAGCAAATTCTTTTTTCAATCTCATTTCGGTGCTCCTTTCTCAGCCATGTACATATACACACCTGCATCTATGTAATCATCTTCTTTGTATATTCCTTCAGCAGCACGACTCATTTTTAGTGCAGCCATCATAAGTGAAACTATATGACTGGGTATTTGTTCTGGTAATTTCTGGTGAAAATAACATTGCAATATTCCTGTCCACATCAGGCCAACATTCATATGATTAAAAGTACTATTACCATACTCTCTTGAACGTTGATCATGAATCTTTTGTTGTTCAGGACTCAGTTCCATTAAAAATTTCCTTCAAAATTACAGTTACTTGTTCTACTAATGGTTTGAATAGTTCATACTTTTTCGTTGTAAATGTATGATAATAATCATCCAAAGAACTTAGCTGTTCTCTTAATACTATGGATTTTGCTATCCTTGTCTCTTCATAAACATAACTAATCACCGAAAGAAAATCTGCAAAAGTAACTATTTTTCCTTCCAGAGTATCATCTTTTGCTGTATACCAAGTATTAAACCAGATCTCTTCTTCAATTTCATTTTGAAGAATATCTTTTACAACCAACTTAAATCCTTCTCCAGCAAAATTGTCAATTGTTTTATTTAGCAAAGGATGACTGTGTTTAAAATCTCGTGGAATATCTCCAGTAATACATTCTTCTAAATCATGTATCAAAGCTTTGAAAAGAAGTTTTCCAAAATTTATCCGAACGTCGTATACATTTTCAATCCAACATCCAAGAATTTGTGCATAGAGTATAGTAAAATAAACATGCTCTGCTACACTTTCTTTATGAAGTGTACGACAGGTGCTAAATCGAGTTACATACTTCAAACGAATAGGATGTCCCACTAATAATTTTTTAAGATTCATAATCGAAATAATTCCTTCTGATTTGTTACATTCATTTTATCAAGTGTTACAAAATCAATTTCATTTTTATTGAATAGAGCATTAATTGCTTTTATTAGATCATGATAACTAGAAACAACAGTAATACAACACTCTGACAACATCAAATTCAAACTGTTTATCTGTTTAGTAAATCCTATGACAGGTTTGTGAAGTGTATAAGCACAACCAATTTCAAAAACTGCACCCATATCTGGTAAATATATTGGTGTATAAACACGATGGAATGTATCTAATTTAGGAGTGATTTCTAAAAGTAATTGTTGATTATGTTCTAATGGATAATCTAACATGGCAACCATACAATTACACCATCGTATCTTTGCATAATCTAACTTGAAGTATTTTTGTCTTATCTCTTTTGGAGCATCCGTCGGTACTAGAGCACCATCACGCATTGCACAAAATACTTTATGCTCTTCAAATTCTAGAACTTTTATCAGTGCTGCAAGTTCTTTTCTGCATTCAGTATTAAAAAATGGTCCAGCTAAAAATATTCTCGTTTCTTCTTTTTCTTTGTCGCACTCAAGACATCCACCAAAAACATTTAGAGGATAATTGTGTTTTCTACAATAACCTTTCATTCTATCGATCTCCTTTCTTCAAAAAACAAGCCTTGTTTCCCAAACCAATTCAGTTAGATCCTCTGCTTCTCGCACAGTTTTTCCTATTGATGAAAGTTCAAGAACTATACAAGATTTCAATTGTTTGTTTTGTGCTTCAACAAACTCTTCATAAGATTTCTTGCCATCCCATTTATTTTCAAAATTCTGCATAGTTTGCTTAGAAACTGATGAAAGCAATTTATACAGTGCTCTTAATGGATCTGCCCTGCTATCATCTATCATAGTTTCTATTTTATCATAAAGTTCTTTAATAGTCATTTCAATTCTCCTTTCAAATTCCATCGTACGAACACCCCAGCATTTTCGGCTGCACCGTTGTTCGCTGCCCAACCCACCAACGACAGAATACACACATACGTTCAGGCCTTAAAACATACTAAACCCAATTGCCAACATCAGGATCATAAAAAACCAGGTAACAAGAAATATAGCTATTCCTGCTAAGATGAGTCCTATACCAAACCAAATTCCTAACCAAACTGGATTCCTAATCTTTACTTCATGTGTTTCAATTGCTTCTATCACTTCAATTCTCCTCATCAAAAATTTGTTTAGTCTTCCACAAGTACATCTTTCAAACTTTGAAACCATGGCCGACGATAACGTCGAACCCTCAACACAATTGAAACAACATCTTCTTCAATTTCACAACCTTCTGGTGGATCTGCTGTAACTTTAATTGTGAGCCAATGATGTCCTGCTTCTTGAACTGTTGGATACCACTCAAGAAGATTTGTTACCGAATCAAAAGTCATTGTCTCTGGCTTTTGTAGGATATTGATAATCACAGGCAATTCATCTGGAGTGCATCCATTTACTTTGTAAATGTAGTGTCCTTTTGACCGTAAATTTTTATATCCAACAACATCATAGGTATTTGCTTCCCAAAATTCAACTGAGACATTAAAAGGCAAATTCTCCATCTCTATTGTATCAGGTCTTGTACAGATTGCCCCGATTACACCAGCCACACCAATTAATAAGAACAATATACAAACAGCAAATAGTTCGCTACTTTTCATTTCAATTCTCCTTTTTCAAAGATATCATGAGTGGTGCATGCCAACGCTTGAAGACACACACCACCCACAACAACAAACTTCCGGAGGAAGAAGTTTACTCTTCCGTCAAGTCTTCAAGTGTTATGACAAGTTCCTCACCGTCATCAAAGG
>SDBT01013425.1_pt1 | contig 13121 bp, 12 predicted proteins | sample 2277101 | NCBI WGS metagenome assembly SDBT01 (sample SAMN10404973, study PRJNA504765) | marine sediment metagenome | isolation source: marine sediment core GS10_PC15, 103 cmbsf | place: Arctic Ocean: Southern Knipovich Ridge | collected 2010 | reverse complement strand
TATTTGTGTAACGATTATAAGTATATGGGCTCTCCTTCTTTTTTAAAGACCTCTTCTTCATCTTTCACTTCTTGTATATCTTCAATCCGTTTGAAGAGAGCTTCCACAGCTAATGCTTCTGATTTGGAAAAGGTAAATTTCTCTGACTCTTGTTTTAAGCGACCTGCCTCTTGTTTTAATTCTTCACAACTGAGGCCACTATTCTTCTCATCAAGATCTGAGAGTTCCTTAGATAACCCTGCAACCTTCTCTTTGAGTTTTTCTTCCTGCTCACGCTTCTGCCGCTTTCTCTCTTCTTCTTGAGCCCTTTCAAGTTCAAAAAGAGGCTTTTGAGCCTTCTTTAATTCCTCTTTAAGCATATGGACATCCTCTCGAGAGAGTTCCACACTCTTCATAATTCTCAAGATCTCTTCAACATCCTTCTCAAGTTCTCCCCTCTTAGCTCCGTCAGCAGCACACTTTTCGGCAAAAGGTTTAATGCGCTCCATCACTTGATCACAATTTTGCCTAAAGAGGTCTCTCTTAACCACAAACTCTTTCTTACGCTCTTTATCTTGCTCTTTGAGTGCATCCCAAGCCTGACTAAGCTCCTTACGCATCTTAGCAAAGGAACCTGTATTGAGAGTGAGTCTCTTTGCAACGTCTTGAAACGATTTGATCTCTTCTCTTAAAACGTAGTTTTGAGCCTCTTTAGTCTTAGACTTAAAGTAGGTGTCTACAAAGTGTTCGACATCTCCAACAAAGGTAGTAGATAAAGTTTTGATGAACTCACGACGCTTGGGGAAAATGAGGTCTCCACACTCAGAAAGACGTGCAAAAAAACGGTTCTTAATTTTAAGGCGCATCCCCGTTTGAATCACCTCTTTACGAAGTGCGTGGACGCGAGATGCAAATGAGTTGAGTAGAGTAAGCTCTTTTTGTATCGATTGAAAAAGATTCTTATTTTTCTCACATTCTTTATCGGCAAAAGAGGGAAAAGAAATATCTTTACTCTCCTTCATGAGAGTCTCGAAATTTTGAAGATTCTCCTCTAGACCTTTTATCGCAAGCTCGATCTGCTCAACGGCAAAGGAGGACTCTTCATCAATAATCTCTTTGATCCTGCGAGCCTCTTGCATCAGCTCCAAGTATTCAGTCCAAAGAACTGCGCGTATTGGAGGAGAGATAGCTTCTTTAAAGAGAGCAAGGCACAAGGACCGGCCCTTCCAGTAGAGTCCTAGCAATGATTTCGGCTCATGAGAGAGAGCTAAACGCATAAATCCAAGAACATGCCTGAGTTTCTCATCTATTTTAGGATAGTTCTCAAGCTCATTAATCAAGGCGTTTAGCTCAGGAGGCATCTTCTCAGGGTTCTTCTCTTGCTTTTCAGCCTGCGTGCTCTTTTTTTCCTCAGAAGCCTCTTCGACGGCAAGAGGTTTGACCTCTTTCACCGCTTGGGGGGTCTTCTCGGGGCTCTTTTCTTTTTTTTCAGCCTGCGTACTCATTTTCTCTTCAGAAGACTCATCGATGGCAGGAGGGCGTGTCGCTTTTTTACTCATTAAAAAAATCCTTTAGAAAAAAAAGTTTACCTCAGAACAACCTTTTACCGGAACCCTTTTCCTACTGCTTGATAGAACAATATAAAGAAGAGACTAAACTATTTCTTTACACATGCTCAAGACTAATAACTCCACTTACCGCAACCAAAGGAGGGATGGCAACAACATTCCCACAAAGAGCCATCGAGGCTTTCTTCCCAACTCCTTCTCGCCCAAATAGAGGAACGACCACTTTTGAATAGAGAGGAACATTGTGTACCAACCCATTCGGCCACCTCGATGAAAAAGCTGACAACGCTATGAAACAGTCTAGTCAAAAACCAATCCGAAGCTTGATTACCCTGACCAACCGGCTGTCTACTACCTATTTCCTTCCCCATCTGGATCTCCTTGTTCATTTTTTTCCATCTTACCAACCAGTCATTGTTTTGTCTGGGTGTTCCCACGTCCACACAGCCTCTCCCTCATTAAGATGCAACCACACAAAATTCGTCGCGGCACTGCCGGGACGAGGAGCAATACTTCTTGGGTATGAGCTCTGAGAGCAATCGATGTTTCTTAGGGATAAGCACTGCGGGCAGCCTAAGGATTCAAATCCACGGGTTGAAGCCGAAACTAAAAGCTTTGTTCGAAGTCTTGGATAATGATTTCTGTGACAGTCTCTTTAGATAGAGACGCGAGGTTAAGCCATCGAAAGAGTGGCTGCTTACGAAACCAAGTATATTGGCGCTTGGCATAACGGCGAGAGGCCTGTTTAAAGGCCCTTACGAAAGCTACCAAATCCTCTTCGCGTTGCTCCGTTTGTAAAAACTCAAGACACTGTTTGTAGCCAATAGCCTGGGAAGCAGTATGGTTTTGTGGTAGCCCCTCATCTACTAAGCTCTTCACTTCGGCAATCAGACCGCGCTCAAGCATCTCATCGCACCTCTTTTCAATGCGATCATAGAGAACTTCATTAGGAAGGTAGAGAAACCAGCATCTAAAGTCACACGCCACATAATCCTCATGGTGAAAAGCAGGAAGAAAATTCGAGACGCGCTGATTAGTGACTGTAATAATTTCTAGGGCACGAATAATCTTGTGACGATCGTTAGGAGTGATGGTTTTGGCGTATTCGGGATCTAGTTTTTTCAGTTTTTCATGAAGAATGGTAGCTCCTTTACTATCCATCTCCCCTTGGAGTTGTTTCCTCACCTCTTTTACAGAAGGGGGACCTGAAGGTGGGCCGTGAAGAAGAGCGCGGAGGTAAAAACCAGTTCCCCCGGTAACAATCGGAACGCGCTCACGTGCAAAGATCTCTTTAAGCGCCTGGGTAGCTTCGCGATAGAAATCGACAACATTGTAATTTTCATCAAGGTCTCGCGAATCTATAAGGTGATGAATCACCTCTTGGCGCATCTCTAATGTAGGCTTAGCCGTTCCAATGTCCATCCCACGATACACCTGCATAGAATCGGCAGAAATGACTTCCCCACCAATAACCTGTGCAATTTGGAGTGAGACTTCAGTTTTACCAACTGCCGTAGGACCGGCAATGACAATCACCTTCTTCCTTCGAGTCTTCTCAGGAACTCTCTCTTTTTCTGTAAGTGAATAATGCGAGAAAAGCCTACGAAGGTGTTCCTCTTTTGATGTCGTCCCAGAGCTCATGAGACCTACTTATTGCTCAATGCCTTTAAATGCTTCTTCTTCACTAGAATAAATGTGAAGAATTCTTTCAAATCCTGCCATCCGGATAATCTCAAGCACATCTTCGCTCATAGAATATGAGGCAAGCTTCCCCTCTCGATTTTTGAGTTGCTTAGTAGCTGACAAAAGCAGCCGCATGCCTGCGCTACTTAAATAGTCTACATGAGCAAAATCAAGAAGAATTTTCTTCCTTTTTTGACGGATTAACTCTGTCAACTTATGATCTAGTGTTGGTGTGGAAATCGCGTCGAGACGTCCATCTAAATGAACAATGAGTTTTTCTTCTTTTTCTTCGAGAGTAAAGTTTAACGTCATAACCTTCCTATTTTATTTATCCCGAATGGTCGAGATTGAACATAATTCAAGAATACAATTAGCGAAAATATTAATCCATCAATTCTATTTGCACCCGTTTTCCTAGTCGAGCACCCAAAGCAAAAGAGATCGTTCGAATGGCATTGATAGTTCGCCCGCCCTTTCCAATAACTTTTGCCGCATCTTCCTTTGCTACTCGAATTTCAATGAGCGTCTTAGTCTGACCCTCAACAACTTGGACAGTCACCTCGTCTGGTTTTTCAACAAGGTTCTTTACAATATAGGCGATAAATTCTTGCATATTCAGTTCTCGGGTTAATCAAATAATTTGTTAAAAATATCAGCCTTGCACATTCTGATCAACCCATTCCAAATATGCTTGGCTTCCCCAGTCTAAAATTAGATAGGTAATTTCAGAAAGATCATAGGAAGATTGCTCCTCAATCACCTCTTTCAGATTTTTCAAGCGTAGTCTTCCATGAGAATTTTAAACTCAGCCTCTGCCTGGCACTCCCCTAGCCTCCTCAATCTTCGCACATGTCCACTAAATCTGTATCACTTTCTTCATTCTTCTTCCTGCATCCTATCGATAAATCCCATTCCTTCTACGCGCAGATCAATTACCTGTAACGGAAGAGTGAAAATAAAGGGGGCATCACTTGGTAGGATTAGGTCTCTTTTCTCTTTCTCGAGTAAATTTTCGCGCAGCTCAAGAAAATTACTAAGCTCTTGGAGGTAATTTTTCGTGCTAAGGCGTATAAGTCTTGGAATAAGACACAAGTGCTCTTTGAGAGCAGCCTGGTGCAAAATCTCATCTTCTACATAAAGAACAATTTCACGACTTCCCAAGGTGAGAGCATAGGCATTTGCAACATCAATGCGCCTCACATTAAGATTAGAGGTGCGCTTGAGAAGATCTAAACCTAACTCAACGTACCTTCCCTTTAGGGGGATGTTCCATTGCCCTGGTCCTTTTTCATCCACTTCTACGCTTTTCCCAAAGGGAGTCATTCCAAGATAAAGCTCAGGGAGTTGCTTGGGAGAAAAGAAAGGGGTGACCGGGAAGAGATACCCCTCTTCGTCGATTGCTGTATTTTCGTATTCATAAACCCAGGCAAGAGGACGTCTGACGGAATAATCGACATAGATCGACTGAGGACGTATCACACTCACTTTCGCTTTTTTGATGAGAGGCGAATTAAGTAAGGCCGCTGTGGCACGTTTTTCATTAAATTGAAGTAGCTGGGATGGTTGGTCTCTTGAGAGCCCCATGAGCTCAGCTAGATACTCTGTTGTAAGGACATTTTTTTGTGGTCCCGTTTGAATAATAGAGGTAATCCGAAATTTGGGATCTCTCTTTTGGTTGTTTTGCCACTTAAGGTAAAAGAAAAGGCAGACAGCAGCACTCCCTGTGACTAAAACAATCGATGTAAGAATCCAGTAAAGTGCTTTGAAAGGAGCAATCTTGTTCTCTTTTGACTTCATAGACCTCCAGATAAGGTTAGGATCTCAGGGCCAACGTGAGTGATATCACCAGCACCCATCGTGATTAAAACATCCTCCTGTATTAGAAAGTCTGCAAAAAATGATGGCAGTTTGTTCCTTGTAACAAAGTCTACAGGTACTGAGCAATTTTCTCTCATTGTTTGGAAGAGTTTTTCATTTGAAACCCCTTCATGAGGCTCTTCTCCAGCTGAATAAATTTCCGTCAGCACAACCCGATCAGCATGCTGAAAAGCCGCTGAAAATTGATCGAGACACTCTTTAGTCCGAGTGTAACGGTGCGGTTGGAATGCGACAATCAACCGCCCTCGAGTTAGAGCCGTTTTGATTGCCTTAAGTGTGACAAAAATCTCTGTGGGATGATGAGCATAATCATCAAAAATGAACGCTCCTTGATATCCCCCTTTTCTCTCTACTCTACGCCCAATGCCTTTAAAACTTAAAAAAGCCTCTCGTATGACCTCTTCAGAGATTTTTAGACGCAGGCCAAGCCCAAACACAGCAGCGGCATTAAGAACATTGTGATCTCCAATTAAAGGAATCTTGATTTCTTCATATTTTTTCCCTTCAAAGGTTACATCAAAAGAGAGGTTCCATCCCAATTGGCTATAGTTTTTGATATGAAGATCGGCTTTACTCGTAAATCCGTAGGAAGAGCCTTTGGGATTGATGCCCACAAGGTTCTCGTCTTCTGCACACCAAAATAAGTGATCTTTAGACTCTACCTTCTCGATAAACTCCCTAAATCCCTTAACGATATTCTCTTCACTCTTCCAGTACTCCATGTGATCTTGTCCTACATTCGTCACAATGGCGCCAAAGGGAGTGAGGTTGAGAAAAGAGCCATCGCTCTCATCAGCCTCTGCCACAAAGTATTCACCCCCCCCATGCTTTCCATTACTCTTCAATGAAGAGACAACTCCTCCAACGGCATATGAAGGATCAAGACCTGCATAGACAAGTAAGTGGGCAAGAAGAGAAGAAGTGGTTGTCTTCCCGTGCGTCCCTGTGACAAGGAGAGGACGACTTGCCAGCATCAGATGAGCTAAAAGTTCTGAACGGTGGAACAGAGGGTAGTTTTGCTTTAATGCACGCCTGTACTCAGGATTATCTTTAGAGACTGCGGTACTGTAAGTGACTCTGGCAGGAAGCGGTGGGAGGTTGTTTTCAGAGTGGCCAAGCATGACTTGAGCTCCTTCATTTTGAAGAGCGCGCACAGTTGAGCTATCTTTAAGGTCGCTCCCAGTCACCTGAGCTCCCCTTTGCGCCAGAATAGTCGCCAAGGCGCTCATTCCAATTCCGCCAATGCCAATAAAATGATAGGTATATTGTGTCATCTTTCTATGCAATTTAAAATAAGTGATGCTAAGTGTTGCTGATCTTCTTTTTCTTTTACACATTTGAATGCGGCTGCCATCTTTTCAAGCTCTCCACTCCCCCTGTTCATAAGTCTCTCTAAGATCGCAAGCAGCTCTTGGGGAGCTCCCTCTCTTTGCCTCAAAGATACAGCGCCACCAAGTCTCGTCATGACATTGGCATTTTTGGCCTGATGATCATCTGTGGCATAAGGGAAGGGGATAAATATTGCTGGGACGCCGAAGTGGAGATGTTCAGATGCTGTCGAGGCGCCAGAACGAGAAACAACAAGGTCGGCACAGCTCCAAGCAAACCCCATCTTCTCTTCAAAGGGCTTCACACACGCAATAATTCCAAGCCGTGCATACTCCTTTTTCATCTCTTAAGAGTACTCTTCTGTTCCTGTAAAATGAAGGATTTGCCACTCATGCCGGTACGCTGACAAGCGAGGAGCGAGCTCTTTTAAATAGTCGTTAATGCCACTGGCCCCTTGCGAACCGCCAAAAACAAGAAGGGTAGACTTATCGGAATCGAGAGAAAAATAGTGTCTCACTTCATCTATGGAGGCTGTATCCATTTTCCTAACCAAGGGGCTCACCTTCTCTACTCTCCCTTTTACCCACTTTTCTCCTTCATCAAACAGCAGCGCAGTGAAGCGAGCTCTCTTGGAAAAGAGGCGATTCACTTTTCCTGGATGGGCGTTAGGTTCAAACAAGATTAAAGGGGTCTTTTTGCATGTGGCCGCCATGAGTAGAGGAAAGGAATGGTAACTCCCAAAACCAATAACTACGCCAACATTGTGAGTTTTGAGCAGCTTCAAGCTCTGCAACACGCCCCTCCCTAGTACCCACGGCGCCTTAAAAAGAGCTCTTTTTCCCCCAAAGGGAGTCACACTAGGAACGTCAAAGTATGGAAACCTCTGACGATCGAAATACCGATTGGTCCTAAGCCCGGCTCCGGCAAAGAGAACGGAAGCGCCTCTTTCCTTGAGCTGCTCAGCGAGAGCTTGAGCGGGAAAGAGATGTCCGCCGGTTCCTCCAGCTGCGATTAATATCTGTTTTTGAGTCAATTTTTACACTTCTTTTTGCAACATTTAAAATCATACAGATTGCAGCAAAATTGGAAAGCAAAGAGGAGCCTCCCTGGCTAAAAAAGGGGAGATTTATCCCCTTGCTCGGCAAGAGTCCACACACCACACCCAGATTTAAAAAAGCCTGAAAACAAATGATAAAGGTCAAAATGGAGATGGTATAAAACCCTCTTAGGTCTGTGGTTTGAGAGGCGAGGTAAAACCCTAAATAACCAAATGTCATGTAAAGCAATACAAGTATTACTATTCCAACAAATCCAAACTCTTCTGCGTAAATAGCAGCAATGTAGTCACTACGCGCTTCGGGGAGATAATCGAGCTTTTGCATACTCTCAGCGACCCCTTTTCCAAAAAGACGTCCCGATCCTGCAGCGATGCGCGCTTGATGTGGTTGGTGCCCTTTTCCTCTCAAATCGAGCTCTGGGTTAAGATAGACACGAATGCGGTCGGGAACATGTGTCATCTGCGCAGCGGCCAGTCCCCCGAGCAAACAGACAACTAGCAAGGGAAATGCCCAAAAGAACCATCTAATTTTTGATAGAAAAAAAAGAGCGACGAGAGAGACTACAATCATGACAACAGTTCCATTGTCAGGTTCAATCAAAATGAGGGCCGAAGGGACGAACAAAATCCCAAGCAACTTTATAAACTCCTTCCAAGTCAACAACGCTTTGCTGGATGTAATCACATGAATAAAATAGATGGGGATCAAGAGTTTGACAAATTCGGAAGGCTGAAAGGTGATGTTACCCACTCCTATCCAACGGTGAGCTCCATTGATCTGCTGCCCAATTGGCGGAATAAACACTAGGACAAGAAGCGTAATGCCGACTCCAAGTAATAGGGGGCTGTGCCGAATCACCGTGTCATAGCCTACAAACCAAACACCTGCAGCCAATACGATTCCAAGAAGAGCGTAGAGTAGCTGTCTAAAGAGAGCGTAATGCGTGGAAAGCTCCGTCTTGCGATTGAGAACCTCTGCTGCCGTTGTATCAAATACCATGAGAAGGCCCATCGAAAAGATGAGTGCTGTTACTAGGATAAGAAATAAGGCGTGTTTGCTAAGCTCGATTTTGTACATTACAACCTAGCGTGTGCGAAGTTGATCCCCAGGCTTTAGTTTGCGTGCTGAGGCTTCATCAATTTGATTGAGGCGCAAAAGTTCATTTACGCTAATTTTGTTTTTCTTAGCGATTGTCCACGGATTATCTCCATCTCTAACAATGTAATAATCCAGCTGAGAGGGGGTTTTTTTTGCACTACTCGTTTTTACTGCGCTCATTTTTGTTGGGACTTTAATAATCTGGCCAATTTTAAGGTTTGTCTTTGTAAGGTTATTGGCTCGCATGATCTCGCCAACAGAGGTTCTATGGTTTCTGGCAATCTTATCAAGATAGTCACCCTGTTTAATTCTCACTTCAACAAAATCAGAGGTTGAACTCTCTGCAATTCTTCTAGAATAGGACGCAGGAGTTGGTGCAATTTCGGCGGCGTATTTTTTTGCGAGCTCCTCTGCAAAAGAGCGGGATTCCTCTTTTTTTTCACCACTTGAAGTGCTCGTGGCGATAGGAGTAAACGAGGGTGTCACTTCAATCTCTTGTTTCTGAGATGAAGAGGAGGACTGTGGCATCTGCTTGGGCATGGAACGTGCAGCAAACTCTTTAAGAACTTGATCCACTTCATCTCCACTTGCAATCACGGAGGTATCTTTTGCCCTTTTTGTTTCACTCTTCCGCATTGGAACAGATAATTCAGGCGTCGATGTCGCCATCGCCTCAGAAGGCATATCCGACTTTAAGGCGGTTGCAAAAAGAACAATAAGAAGCCCGGCATTAATCAATGCCGAAATGATGATGAGGTCTCGACGTTTCATTGGTTTCTTCTCCTCTCCCCTAAGATAAATACTAATTGTTTAAAAACCTCTCCTCGATGACGATAATCACGAAATTGATCAAAACTCGCACATCCTGGAGATAGCAACACATTTTCTTGATACTTTGCAAGATGCTTCGCACGCTTTACAGCACTTTCCATTGTGTCCACCTCTTCAACCTCTAATCCTTCACCTAGTTCGGCGTTCATCTTAGAAGCTGCTTCACCTATTGTTAGAACCCTTTTAACTCTCCCCTTAAAAGCCTTGAGCCAAGGCCTATAAGATCCTCCTTTATCCACACCGCCTGCAATGAGAATAACATCTCCCTGCATAGCTTCTACTGCAGAGATGACGGCCTCAATATTAGTCCCCTTGCTATCGTTGTAATATTTCACTCCATCAATCGATGCCACAAACTCTAAACGATGGGGCGGCTTTTTAAATGTACTCAATGCCTGAATAAATTGCTCCTGAGAAACACCAAATTTTGAAACAAGATACCAAGCGGCTAATACATTTTCCCGTTCATGTTTAGGTAATTTTCTATACCCCAGAGGCAAAAAGGTTGCAATCTTTTCCTGATCTTCCGCTCCTCCGAATAAGGAAAAAGGGAAGTCAATGATCAGCTTTTTTGCCATGGGCTCAAGACAACAATGAATGAAAAAAGGTTGCTGGGATTTCAGACACTTCCCCAGTTGAAGTTTTGCCAAACCATACTCTTCCATTGTCTCATGTCGATCGAGATGATCGAGGCTCAAATTCAGAACGATCCCAGCATCGAATACCTTTTGGGTCAGAGTTTCAAGTTGAAAAGAGCTCAACTCCGCAACCACAATCTCTTGAGGATCGGGATGGCAAAAATATTCCCCTAATGAGGCGCCGACATTTCCTAATGCCCGAGCCTTTTTTCCTGAAGAGTTTAATATGTGTTCTGTAAGAAGGGTGACTGTCGTCTTCCCATTAGTTCCGGTAATACCAATCACCGATTGAGTTTTCCCTATAGAACGAAAACAAAACTCAGCTTCCCCAACAATCTCTATCCCTTCTCTTTGTAATTCACAGTAGAGCGGACTCTTCGGAGAGATTCCGGGTGACACTACTGCAAAAGCACACTCTTTTAATGAAATGGTCTCTAAGCAGGAAAAGAGTTCCATCCCCTCTTTTATTAATGGGTCTAGTTCCTGCCGCTTAGAAACAGACAGACTCTCATCGACGCCATACACTCGATACCCTTGAGATAAGAGAAGCCTAACCACTCCTTTTCCACTCACCCCCAATCCAAGAACAACAGCTTGTAGCATCATTGAAATTTAAGTGAGGCCACACCAATAAGGGCTAAAATAAGGCTAATAATCCAAAACCGAAGCACGACTTTTGTCTCAGGCCATCCTTTGTATTCAAAGTGGTGATGCAAAGGAGAACACAAAAAGATCCGTTTTTTATTGCGTAGCTTGTAACTACTTACCTGCAAGATCACCGAGAGAGCCTCAATCACAAAAATACCTCCCACCAAAGCCAAGAGAAACTCGCGACGCAAGAGTACGGCACTCACACCTAGAATTCCTCCTAACGCAAGAGACCCGGTATCGCCCATGAAGACTTGAGCGGGATGGCCATTGTACCACAAAAAACCAAGAGCGGCTCCGACTAGGGCAGCTAAAAAGACGGCAATCTCTCCACTCCCCTCGATGTAGAGAATATTCAAGTACCGGGAGAGCTCAAAGTGATTCGACAAAAAGGCAAATAGAGCAAACACACACCCCACCATGAGCACACACCCCGCCGCCAAACCATCCAATCCATCGGTGAGATTAACAGCATTCGAAGAACCTACAACCACAAATAAAAGAATAAAAAAGGCAGCAATCAGCCCAGTCCCTGTAAGAACAAAGAGAGGCGCTTTTAAAAAAGGAAAGTAATAATTCCCCATGTACTCCTGAGTCGTGAGCGTCTCGATGCGATACTCTCCTGAAGCTGTCTGAACTACCTCTTTAGCAACCACTGGAGATAACCACCCTTCCCCTGAAATACCCTCCGTCACCTTGGGACAAAAGAGGTAAAGACCTAAAACAGCGACGAACAAAAATTGGAAAAAGAGTTTCTTTTTCCCACTAAGCCCCTTTGAATTTTTGCGCTTCATCTTGAGATAGTCATCAACAGCACCAATCCCTCCTAGCCACACCGTCGTCACACATAGAATGAGGGTAAAAGGGCTCTTTAAATCCATCCACAGAAAAAGAGATAAAAGCATCGAAAAGAGAAGCAATATCCCCCCCATCGTCGGCGTCGCTTTTTTCTTTTTGTGGAGCTCACTTAACAATGGACAATCTTCTACTCGGATCGATTGCCCCGTATTCATAGCATAGAGCTTTCGGATGAATGCAGGACCAATAAGGATAGTGCATAGAAGAGTTGTTAGCGCAGCGAGTATCATTCGTGTTGAAGAATACGAAAAGACCGTAGGCACTTTATACCCAAGCTCTGAGAGCCAGTTAAGAAGCAAAAGAATCATAATACTATTCTAATATCCGCCATAATTGGTGCGAGTTAGCTCCCTTAATTAAAACGACATCTCCCTTTGAAGTCATGCAAAAAAGTCTCTTTTTTAAACTCTCAAAGTCGTTGAAGAGATCGACCTGTTTCCCTTTTTCTCTAAGGGCTTTCATAGTAGGCGCGCACGCCTCCCCTAAACAGAGCAGATGATCGACTCTTTCCGCAGCAACCTCCCCCACCTCATGATGACTCTGCTCAGAAAACTTTCCAAGTTCACGCATTTCGCCAAAGACAAACACAGTCTTTCCATTCTCTTCCGGTGCCGGCAAGTTCTTAAGAGCAGCAACCGTAGATTCCGCACTCGCATTGTAACTGTCGTTAATAAAGGTCACTCCCTCCTTTACCACCGTCTCAAAACGTTTAGAGGCCGGTTTGAGCTCTTCAGCCACGCTAAAAATCTCTTCCCACTCAAGCCCCAATGCCCGACTCATAGCCACAGCCGCTAAAAAGTTAGAGCAGAGGTGTTCAGCAGTAAACGGGAGGGTAAAAGGAAGACCTGGCTCTCCACTTTCAATAATCCGAAACGTCTCCCCTTCTCTCTTAATTTCGTAATCTGCACCACCACTGCCAAACGAAATCTTTTTACAAGACCCTCTACTGGAAATTCCCGAATACCCTAGAGCTTCATTCGGAATCACAGCTAACTGCAAATTGGGACTCTCTAAGATCTCTCCCTTGGCCTCGGCAACGCCCTCAATTCCATCGGGGAAAAATTCAGTATGTGTCCGTCCAATCTTAGTAATGATCGCAAAGTGTATAGGGGCAATCTCAACTAATCTACGAATCTCCCCCTTTTCACTCATTGCCATTTCTAAAACAAAAAGCTCTTCATCTCCGCGCGCATTCAAAATGTTAAGAGGCAAAGTGACCTTAGAATTATACGAAAGAGGTGATTTAAAAAGACGAAACTTCTTCTCAAGAATTGTGGCGAGAAACTCCTTAGTTGTGGTCTTTCCAACAGACCCAGTGATCCCAATAATGCGCCCATCCCACTTTGCAAGCTCCCTTTGCGCCAACTGCTGTAAAAACAAGACCACATCGTCAACCCTAAAAATGATTAAACCAAAGTCATCTCCTTGATAACTCTTAGAAACGACAGCAACAGCCCCTCTTCTTTTCGCCACACCTTCTAAATAGTCGTGGCCATCCACTCTTTCTCCTTTTAACGCAAAAAAGAGACTCCCGGTTTTAACCTCCCGGCTAT
>SDBT01013424.1_pt1 | contig 13121 bp, 11 predicted proteins | sample 2277101 | NCBI WGS metagenome assembly SDBT01 (sample SAMN10404973, study PRJNA504765) | marine sediment metagenome | isolation source: marine sediment core GS10_PC15, 103 cmbsf | place: Arctic Ocean: Southern Knipovich Ridge | collected 2010 | reverse complement strand
GTCAGCTCCAGGTAGATGGTGGTCGGCAGCACCTCGGTCTTCATGCGTATTGAGCCGACGAAGACCATCAACGGTCCGAACACCCCGACGGCGCGCGCCCAGGCCATGATGGCGCCGGCTATCAGGCCGTCCCGCGCGATCGGCAGGGCCACCTTCCGGAACGCCTGCGCCCGCGTGCAGCCCAGCGTCAGGGCCACGTGCTCCAGGTCGCGGTCCACGGTGTCGAACGCCGCCTTGGCCGAGCGGATGGCATACGAGGCGGAGACGAAGAACTGGCACAGCACGATGGCGGCGATCGAGTGCGGCCGGAACCCCATGCCCTCGATCCACCGGCCCGGTGCCGTCGTGAAGAAGACAAGCAGCGAGATGCCGACCACGACAGGGGGGAGGACGATGGGCAGGTCCACGACGGTGTCCGCCAGCGTATGGCCCGGGAAGCGGTACCGGCTGAGCGCATATCCGGCCGGCACCGACACGAGCACGACCAGCACGAGCGTCAGCAGCGAGGTGATGGCCGTCAGCCGAATGGCCGCCAGGACCTCCTTCGACCGGAACAGGCCGAGGAACGTGTCCATGTCCGTGTAGAGCAAGTCGGCGACGACCAGCGCCAGGACGGCGGCAAGGAAGAGCGCCAGGCACCCCATGCTGAGGACTGACAGCCCGTGCACGCGCGGCCCTTCGACCGCGGGGGCCCGATTGTCTTCACGCTCCCTCAAGCGGCGCCTCCACGCGGCCTACTCCGGCGGCTCGACCTGGTAGTTGTGCTTCCTGAAGATGGCCTTACCCTCGTCGCCGGCGGCGAAGGCCACGAACCGCTCGGCTGCCTCCTTGTGCTCCGAGAACTCCAGAACGCCGAGGGCGACCCGCGATACCTTGTTCTGCGCGAGCGGAATGCGAACGGTGTCGGCCGAGTCCGCGTAGTAGGCGGCGATCGCGTCCCACACCACCGCTGCGTCGGCCCGGCCCGTCTTGATCTGCAGGCCCAACTCGTTCACGGTCACCGAGTGGAAGACCAGGTTCTCGCGCACGGCGGCCATGTCGACGGCGTTCTTGATCAGGACCTTCTCGGTGATCCTGCCGATCTGGCACGCCTCGGGATTGCCCAGCGCCAGGCGGACGCCCGGACGGGCCAGGTCGGCCGGCCCGCGGATGCCCTTCGGATTGCCCTTCGCCACGATGATGACGGGCACGAAGTAGGTGACCATCTGCCTGGATGCGATCATGCCCTCCTCGGCGATCTGGTCGAGGTACCAGACGTCGCCGGGCATGAACAGGTCGCCCTCGCGCTGCAGTTTCACGCGCGACATCAGCATCCCGCTGCCGGCGTAGTCGCACTCGACCACGATGCCCGTCCGCGCCTCGAAGGCCTGCACAACCTCCGCCATGGCCGGGCGCAGCCCAGCGCCGCAGTAGAGCCGAAGCGTTTCCCCGGTCCGTGCAGCGGTCGTCGCCCGGCTTGGCCCGCCCTTACGCGCAGGCGAGAAGCCGTAGCGGGCGAAGACCGCCTCGCCCTCGGGCGACGCCATGAAGGCCGCGCAGGCCCGGGCGGCTTCCGGCTGCTTGGATGACTCGAGTGTGGCAACGAACACCTTGATGTGGCTCATGTCCACCGTGCCGAACGTCGCGGAAGTGACGGCGTCCGCGTCAGGATCGGGCAGGTGGCGCGGGGAGATGTCGATCACGTCCAGCTTGTCCGCGCGCAGGTGGGCGACGGCGTTCCACACGATGGCGGCGTCCAGGTTGCCGACCGCCACAGCGTTGGCCACCTGGCCGCCCATCCTCATGTTGGTCTCGACGTTTGCCTCGATCTTCGCGCGGAGTCCGGCCCGGTCGAAGATGACCGGGCAGATGTGCCCGAGCGTCGAGAACTCCGGGTCGGTCAGGCCGAGCCGCAGGCCTTCGCGGGCCAGGTCCTCGATGCCCCTGATCCCCTCCGGGTTGCCCTTCGCGACGACGATGACGGGCGTGAGCGAAGCAACGGTCCAGCCGGCCGTCCCGAGGCCCTTGTTCATCAGCGGGGCGAGGAACGGATCGTGGGCGACGTAGAGGTCGCCCCGGCGCTGCGTCTCGATCTTGACGAGGTTCGAGCCCGAGTCGCCGTAGTCGATCTCGACCTTCTGGCCGGTCCGCTGCTCGTAGGTGCGGAGCAGTTCCTCCACGGCCGGGCGCATCGTGCCGCCGACGTAGCAGAGGAGCGGCGCTCGAGCGCCCGGCTCGTCCCTGCCGCACCCGCAGCAGGCGAGCAGAAGCGCACACACGACCACCCAAGGTCCGATCCGCCGGCGCGGCGACCCGTCTGGTATCATCTGAAACGCTCCCGGGCTCACTGTTTCGTCAGGTTCACGGTTCGCTGGGCATACCCGAGGGCCGAGGCCTCGTGGGTGACCAGCAGCACGGTCCCGCCGTCGCGGTTGAACTGCGCAAGGTAGTCCATGACCGCGGTGGCGCTGTCGGGGTCGAGGTTCCCGGTGGGCTCATCGGCCAGGATGAGGGCCGGCCTGTTCAGCAGGGCCCGGGCCATGCCGACGCGCTGGCGCTCTCCCGTGCTCAATTCCGAAGGGCGGTGCCCAAGCCGGTCCGACAGCCCGAACCGCCCCAACAGGTCCAGCGCCTCCCGCCGTCCGGCACGGCCGCCGGCAAGGGCAGGGACGAGCACGTTCTCGACGACGTTCAGATAGGGCAGCAGGTAGAACATCTGGAAGACGAACCCCACCGAGCCCGCCCGCCACGCCGCGCGTTCACGCGTGGAGAGGGCATAGATGTCGCGCCCCTCCACGCGGACCTCGCCCTCCGTCGGGCGGACCATGCCTCCGGCCATCAATAGCAGCGTCGTCTTTCCGGAGCCGCTCGGCCCCCTGACTGCGACGAACTCGCCCCGGTCGACGGACAGATCCATGCTCGGCAGCGCGCAGACTTCCGCGCCGGCCTTGCGGTAGACCTTGCTGACGCCGGCCAGTTCGATCATGCCTACTCCTCCCGCAGGACCACGGCGGGGTCCTGGACGACGGCCAGCATGGCGGGTATGTAGGTGGCGGCGGCGCAGAGGAGCGGAGCACCCACGACGACCCACAGCAGCAGGTCGTACATCGGCGCGATGCGGCTTGCCGTCAGCGGGAAGAGCCTGGGGCCGAAGTGCAGGGCGAGTCCCGTGCCCAGTGCGAATCCCAACAGCGCGCCCAGCAGTCCCATCACAACGGCCTTGCCCAGGAAGAGCGCCGCGATCCGCCCGCCGCCCACGCCGGTGGCGCGCAGCACGCCGATCTCCACCCGCCGTTCCCTCACGTTCGCCAGCGCGAGCAGTCCCACCCAGACGCCGCAGACGGCCAGCACGCAGGGGACGATGACGGCGGCGTACCTGTCCATCATCGCCCGCGTTTCGGCACGCGCGATGGCGATGGACTTGAACTCGCTGACCTGCGTGCCGGGCAGGACGCCCTGCAGCTCCTCGCGGATGCGTCCCAGGCGCGCGATCTCGTCCTCGCCAACGCACATGCAGCTCAGCGCCTGGATCTCGTTGATGCGGTCCTTTGCGCCCAGGACCTCCTGCACGTCAGTCAGGTGGCCGTAGATGCGGATGTCGTCGACACTACCGGCCGGCTCCTCGAACGCCCTGGATACGACGAAGGAGCGCTCCTCGGCAACCGAGAGCGTCACCGTGTCGCCCACCTCGACGCCCAGGTCGCGCGCCAGCTCGTAGCCCACGTGCACCTCGCCACGCGGGACCGCCAGGCCCATGGGTGGCTTGTGCCCTCGGTGCGCAATCGGCACTTCGGGCAGGACGCCCGTCAGGAGGACGCTTCGTCCCCGCCAGGGCACCTTCCTCTGCAGACGCGCGACCAGGTGCTGCACCGTCATGACGCCGGAGTCCGCCAGCCGCTTCACGTAGTCCTGTGGCATGTCCTGCTCGGCATAGCCGGCGCTCCAGAAGTCGGCCATGCGGGTCTCCTCGGGCAGGACCAGGATGTTGAAACCCATGTCGCGCATCAGGCGGACCGTCTCGCGGCCCATCGTGGCGACCAGCGTCTGGGAGCCGACGAACAGGGCGATGGCCGCGGCCATGGAGGTCAGGCCGAGCAGGAAGTTGAGCTTCCTGTGGAGCATCTCCCGAAGGATGAGCCGAAGTATGGACATCGTGCGCACCCCTATCGCGCGGTCTCCGCCTGCCGCTTGCCGGGGACGACCCAGCCGTACTGCTCGTAGCAGGCGCGCGCTTCCGGAGAGGTCAGGAACTCCATGAACTCCTCCGCCGCCTCGGGCTGCCGGGCGAACGACAGGAGTCCCACGCCGGTGCCCCGGAGGACCTGCTGCTCCGGGGGCAGCTCGACGACCTCCAGGCGTTCCGGGTCGAGGTGCTTGAACGCCGTCCAGCCGAACGCCGCGTCAACCTTGCCTTGCGCCACCGCCTCGACGATGGCGACGCACCCGTTCGCGTGGAAGGCGATGTTGCGGCGCACCTCTTCAAGGAGGCCCAACCGCGCGCAGATGTCCTCCCACAAGCCCTTCAGACAGTCGATGACCGAGACCGCGATCCGGACGCCCGGCTTCGCCATGTCGCTCATGGAACGAATGTCCTTCGGGTTCCCGGCGGGCACCACGATCGCGGAGGTGCGGGACGCGATCGTGCGGCGCTTCCCTCTACGGACTATGCCCCGGACCTCGCCGTCGTCGAGCAGATATTCGGCTCCGCCTATCGCGAGATCGTGGATGCCGGCATCGGCGATCTCCAGCAGGAAGTCGTCGCCTCCGGTCTCGCCGGTCGCTTCCTCAGCGACGGGCTCCGCGCAGTGGCGACTGCACACGCTGATCTCGATCTTGATGCCCGTGCTCTCCTCGAACAGGCGGGCGGCCTGCTCCAGGGGTGCGGCGCATGCCCGGGCGCTGAACACCCGGACGGTCCTGTCACCTTCCGTCATTGCGGCCTCCGTCAACATGCTCGTTCGGCGAGCCGATCGGCTGATGGCCCCGGCTGCCCCATGTTAGCAGGGCGCACGATCCCATCAAAGGGCGAGGCGTCGTGAGGGCGGGGCGGGGGTGCGGGGTCAGTCCTGTGCGGAGGGCCGGGGGGCGGCGATCGGCTCGCCGGCCAGGAACTCCTCGACGATGCGGCACTTCGCGTAGAGGGCGCTGTCGCGGTCCTTGAGGGACTCGATGTCGTCGCCGCGGCGCATCAGGAGGCAGTGCGTCTCGGCCACGTCCTCCCAGTGGTCGATCCATCCGTAGAAGCTCGGCATGCCGCGCGGTCTGACCAGGGCCACGGGCGGCAGAAGCGAGAACGCGACCGCGGCCCCCGTTCCCCCATAGACGCCCGGCTGGGCGGCGGCGAAGCGTCGCTTGAAGGCGGACCAGTACTGCCTGTCGCGGGACCACACGTTGGCCTCGAAGCTGTGGGTCGCCTCGTGCAGGAACAGCTCGCCGTCCCTCGGCGCGATCAGCAGCACCCGTTCGAGCAGCGAGCGATTCTTCATGTGGACGGGGAAGCCGGCCTCCGCATCGCCCAGGTCCACATAGCCCCTCATCATGAAGCCCATGGGGTAGGTGGTCGGGTTGTCGCTGAAGGTCTCCTCGATGACGATGGGCCCCAGGTTGTCCTTGAAGTACTGCGGGCACTTGTCCAGGTCGGCGTCGATCCGGTTGAGGAGTCCGGGCAGGTAGCCGAACAGGTAGCAGCGGCTCAGCGGGTTGTCCGCCGTCACCGTGACGCCATGCACGTCCTTGATCGCCTGCAGCCGCGCGCTCAGGCTCCGCCGCGTCATGCACCCCGTCGACAGGCCGCACAGCACCGCCGCGGTGACGACCAGGAGCAGCCGCATCCGGTGGCCCCCGTCTGCCGGCTGCCGACGGATTGTTGCGACGGTCTTGCGCATATCCGATGGATCTCGCCTGGGTAGAGTCGGGCCTCCCGTCATCTCCAAAGCAATCCGCCTGCCATGGTCGCTACGGCAGCGGCATGCCTGTCGTTACCGATGTGCAGGCAAGAGGTTACGCCGGACAGCGACGCGGTCCTCGATGCCGGCCCGCAAGCGCGTCGCGTTGCACAAACTGAACACCCGTCCGACAGAATCAACACGGGCGGGGCCCGTCGAACCGGGTCAGTTGTCCGAGAGCAGCCACGGAGCGCGGCGGCTATGCTATGGGGCGCCTGCGCCGCTGTGGCCGGCTGTGGCTGAGAGCAGGCAGGTTGGTAGTGGGGCGTGGGCTAAGAAGGTGGGAGAGTCCGTTCGCTGAACGTCGTCAGTGGCCCCTTGCTGGCCCCGTCGAGAAGAGGTACAGAGCAACTCTTACACGGTGTCCTGCAAGTAGTCCCCGGAACATGTCGAATTCCATCGCGAACGTAGGTCGCTGCATTCGACACAAGACCGGCCTTGACAGGCCCGGGGAGGGAGACTATAACTTTACCGCCTGCATGAAGGTTGCACTTGAGAACAGAAGGAGGACGCAGCTGCTATCAGCCGCTTGAGCCTTGGCGGGACGCCGAAACGAACCTACATCGCAAACACCAATAGGGAAACGCAATGAGGAACAGAACGCGTGGCGTTGCCGGAACAGTCAGGATCGCAGCTTTGGTGATCGCTGTTCTACTGTCGGGATGCACCCATCGCCTGACTGTTAAGAACCTGAATTCGTATTCCAATCTCGGAATGACGTCTCTTGACAAGAGACTCTCGATTGGAATAGTCCCCCAAGCCGGAGACATCCACTGCCAGAAGCTGATCAAGGGAGTCGGAGAGGCGCTTGGAAGGTACTCAGCGGACGTGTTGCTTCCCTACAACATGTCGAGTTCTCGGCAAGTTGATGTTGTTGCCAACGTTTCTGTTCAGTCCGAGTACAAGGGATCGGGATGGAATTTCCTCGTGAACTTCCCCGGCTTCTTGATCTTCGCCCCTGCGTGGAACGGCTATGTCTACAAAGTGAACTACAATGTCAACGTGGGCCTCACCAAGGGATCTGACCGGACACAGATCGACTCCTTCAGTGTCCCAATCCACCTGAATATACGGCATGCCGACATGAACCGCACATGGACGGAAATCAGTTGGTTCGAAGTGGGCGTGATTGCACTCGTGGGGGGCATAGTGTTCACAGGGTACGATGACAGTGTGAGCCAGCTTGTCATGGAGAAGGTCCAGGCCCCTATCGGGGACTACATTGCCCAGGAAATCGTCAACCGGATTAACAATTGCGGCAAGTTCGCATCCGTGACCAGAAGGAGCGGAGAGCAAAAAGGTAGGATTCTCGCCAGCCGGAGATAGGGGAAGGCCAACCAGATTATCGGCCCTGCGAAACACGGCGCGTGTGTGCGCCCTGTGGCGATTACATCGAGTCAATCCATACCCGCACGGCTATGGGCTTCGACGCGTCCGTCCTTGGCTAGCGCTGCTTCCGGCAGCGCGTACAGCGCCCCGGCCACGTCGAGCACGCCAGGGCCGGTGTGGACGTTCATGGTGAGGCCGAGGTGAGGAGTGGCGCAGTGCACGCTCTCCGCTGGCGGCCAGATCCTGTCCGCTCGCCACACGCGCTCTCCGCGGGCGCCCACACATTCGGCTCACGCACGCCGAGCCTCATCACTGATACTAACGCCGAACACTCGCCGTTCCTGCGCGAAAACGGGCAACCGGCGCCCGGCCCATCGTTGTGGAAGACAGTCGGGGCCGGAGCTATACTGGCGCCAGGTGCCGGCGAACTCTTGGGAGGCGACGATGATGAGACCGAAGCGCGTGTTGCTCCTGGCCTGGTTGGCGATGTCCCTGACAGCGGCCGGCGTCAGTGCCGGCACCGCCCTCACGACGGCTGCCCCTGCGGGTGACGGCCCCGGACGCGCGATCACGGCGGCGAGCTGCTCGCAGCAGGACGTCCAGGCAGCCATTGACGCGGCGCAGGACGGGGACACGGTCCTCCTGCCGGCTGGCGAGGCGACCTGGACGCCGCCCGGCGAGCGTACGCCGTCGGTCCTCATCAGCGGCAAGATGATCACGCTCCAGGGCGCCGGCATCGGCAAGACTGTGATCACGGACGGCTCGCCGCACGCGTGGAACAGCCTGGCGCTGGTCGTCCGCGGAGCGGGCAAGCCGTTCCGGGTCACCGGGGTGACCTTCCGGAAGGGCACCGACGCCCGAGGCGCCAACGCCATTAGCATCTTCGACAGCCGGGACTGGCGCGTGGACCACTGCGAGTTCGACTACAACGGCGTCGGCGGCGCCCTGTTCGCCTACGGCGACAGCTTCGGCGTCATCGACAACTGCACGATCACGCGGGCCTACACCGCCGTCAACGCCAAGGGCCGGGGCGACGCGTCGTGGCGGATGCCCCTGAGCCTGGGCACTGCCGACGCGGTCTACATCGAAGACTGCACGCTCATCGACGTCGGCCCCGACGGACCTACCGACGCATACGACGGCGCCCGCTACGTGTTCCGGCACAACACCGTGACGAAGACGGACGCGGCGGACTCCATCGGCGGCGTGGGCCATCACGGCTTCGACAGCGGCAGCTACCGATCCACGTTCAGTTGCGAGGTCTACGGCAACACGTTCACCGGCAACGGCTGGCTGTTCGGCCGTTCGCGCGGGGGCACCGGAGTCATCTTCGACAACACGGTCACGGGAGAGGTCGGTTTCTACCTGCTCGTCTACTACCGGTCGTCGGACAAGGAAGACATCGCGAAGCTGTGCGGGAGCTGGGGCCCCATGTGCGACGGCAGCAATCCCCTGGACGGCAACGAAGAGGAGAACGGCTACCCCGGCCGCGACCAGCCGGGCCGCGCCACCGATGCGGGCCGCGACACGCCTCAACTGCTCGAGCCCGTCTACGAATGGGGCAACACGCTGAACGGTGAGGACGCCGACCTGCAGGTTCAGGACCTGGGCGGCAGGTCGATGGACCACATCAAGGAGGGCCGCGACTTCTTCAACGACACCCGGCGGCCCGGCTACATGCCGCTGGCGTACCCGCACCCTCTGCGCAGCCAGTGGCCGCCGGCGCCGACGGACACTGCGGGCCCGACCGTGCCGCAGGACCTGGCCGTCGCTGCCGTTTCGGAGAAGAGCGTCGAGCTTACGTGGGGGGCCTCGCCTGATGACGAGGCCGTTGCGGGATACATCGTGTGGCTGAACGGCGAGAAGGTCACCACCATCACGGACCCGGACCACACCCGCTACACGTTCCTGCGCCTGGGGGTCCCCCTGGCCGATTGCACGTTCGCCGTCTCCGCATTCGATGCCGCCGGCAACGAGAGCGACGCGACCCCGCTTCTCGTAGCGGGCAGAAGACAACTGTTTTAGGCGGCGTAGGTTTCCCGCCGTGAGGAGCCAACCCAGGAGCCAGCGTTGGGCGATAGAAGAGGTGGCAGTATGTGTCGGTTAGGGGTAGTGACGACGTTACTCGGGCTGGTGCAATTCGCATTGGTGGGAGCCGCGCACGCTGCTGCGTTGCCCGACCTGCCGGATGTTCTCCGACAGCATGAGGACATTGCCCGTCTGCTCCGGTCAGGGCGTATCCAGTATCGCTTGGAACGGACAGGCTCGGATTCGATCCTGTCTGACGCGAAGGTGCGGGTCGCAAGGGACCTTCGTGGTGCGATTGAAGCGATGAAGGGCTCCCACGACTTCTCGGCAGAGTCGATAGAAAGGACCGTGTACGGCCTCGAGAGGCAGTTGGAGGAGGCCGACCAACGGGCCGTTCTTGTGCACCTGCATCGCTATGGGCAGTTTGAGGTGCGCCTACTCTTCGACAAGGCTGAGGATTCGTTCCTTGCTGAGACGGCCATCACGCAAGATGCTGCCGCGCTAGCTGAACAGTACGGCCTCAACGACCTAGGACGCGAGAGGCTGCCGATGACCGTGGTGAGGTCTCTCGTCAAGGACAAGGAGGTCAAGTACGAATCAGGCAACGATGCCGTGACCTTCGACGTTGCCCACCAGTACCGACTCCTGGCAGAAGAAGTGCTCAGGTTCGGCCTGTTGGACCGCCGGATGTTGATACCGGAAGCCGAGTGGTCCATGCGGCAGAGTCCCGACGGGATGGTCACGCTGGAGGGCGTTATCGAGGACACGAGGGTCGAATTCCTCTTGGATCCGGGCAAGGGATGGCGATGGACGAACTATCGGTCGTATGACGGCGATCGCGTCGTTGCGGAGAGTGTTTGCGAGTACACCATGTGGGGAGAATCCCTCTTCCCGTCTGCATACGTCCACAGGATGTTCGATAAGAACGGTGAGCAAGTCGTGGCGGAAAGCTACACGTTCACATCCGTTGAGTTGAATGTCCCCCTCGAGCCAGGGGATTTCGCCGTTCAGTATCCTGACAGTGCAGCCGTCTTTGACAAGACGACCGGGGTGACTCTCCGCCAGTCTTCGGGGCCTCCCCCCCCTCATGTCCAGCGTAGGATGCTCCTCGCCGAGGCGGAAGAGATGGCAGAAGAAGCCCTCCGCGGCGCATTGCTGGAGGCCTCGGAGTCCTTTATCGAGGCGCCTCCTGATGGGTTGACAGGGCCGATGGATGCTGCGACGGAGTTCTCGGTGCAAGACGCTGAGGCTGAGGCCCCGCTGCCTCCTGCGCCCGCCAAGACCAGGGACGGCGCCAAAGTGATCGTCTGGGCAACCCTTGCAGGCTTTTCAGTGCTCATTCTGCTGGCAGTATGCGTGGCGTACCGGAAGCGGAGAACAGCTCCATGATGGCGCGGGCAGGACAGCTCTGCGTGGCGGTGGCAATTGGTCTGTCAGCGGCGGTTGGACCAGGCGAGATGCCCAACGCCGACGCACGCCGGCAGGACGAGAATGTGGTAATGCCGTGTTCGCCGCATTTTCTGCTTAGCGCACCTATACACAACCGCGGGGACACAGCGCTGGAGATCCACCGAATCCGCAAGGACTGCCCGACTTGCGTCAAGGTCAAGATCAGCGGCACCAGGATCGAGCCAGGAGAGTCGGCGCTGGTCAGCATATGGGGAAGGCTTCGGAAAGAGGGACGGCACGACTTCGGCGTGTTTCTGGAGACCAGCGATCCTGTGGAGCCCGTGAAGAGACTGGGTTTCCATGTGGACTATGATAAGCGTAGGTACGTAGCTACAATCGGCTGGCTAGACTCAGGCGGCGCGATATCGTACCCGCTCGAGAGAGCCGTAAGGCTGGAGAGCCAGCCTGTGACACGTGCCAAATACCTGACTGTTGAGCTCGACTCACTGGGCGATCGCGACATCACGCAACTGGATGTGGAGTCGGCGCACTTCCAACTGGATGATCTAGCCTTGGGCGATCGGAAGGCGCGCCTCAGACTTCTGAACCGCGTGACGACTCCCGGCATCTACCACGACTATTTGCTGTTGACGATTAACGGGAACGAGCTCTTGGCGATCCCACTCCAGTTTGTCTTATCCGGCAACTGTGTGGTGCGGGATCCTTGTGTTTCCTTTTCGTACGTGTGGGAAGGCGCAAGCGTATTGAGAGAGGTCGAGCTGGGATTCGGAAACGAAGAAGACGTATGGGACGACTTCCGCCTGGAAACACCGCCCGGAGTGGAAAGGGCATTCATGATAGAAGGAATTGCGCGCAATGGCCGAGGAGCAGTACTCAGCATTAGGATTGACGCCAAGTTCCTTGGGGGAAGCGGATTCAAGACGATACCCGTGCAGATCAAAGGCTCGGAAGACGGCGAAGCGGCCTTCGTGAGCTTCTACGGATGGGTCTACTAGTGGGCCTTCAGCATTGAATCTCAGGACAGAGGCGGTTGAGCCTGGTGTGGGCGTCGGCGGCGCTGACTCGCCAGTCCACGCCGTCCGTTGCCGCTTGGGGCGGCGTGGCCATTGGGTCGCGTACGTCGCCCCTCCGGGGCTCGGTCGTTTGGGACGGGCCCGGGACCACGGGCTTGCGCCCGTGGCTAACCATATGGCGCCCCTTCGGGGCTCAACGGCAGCAGATAGGCATCGCCTGCGACCGCGACTGCGACCGTGACCGTGACCGCCCCCGCCGCTGCCTACTGGCTGCTGCCCACTGCCAACTGTAACGTCCTACCCCAGCAGCATCTGCAGCAGGGCGCGCTCGGCGTGCAGGCGGTTCTCCGCCTGGTCGAAGGCGGCCGACTGCGGACCCTCCATCACCTCGTCGGTGATCTCCTCGCCCCGGTGGGCGGGCAGGTCGTGCATCACGATCGCGCCCGGCGCCGCCTTTGCCAGGAGTTCGGCGTCCACGCAGTAGCCCTCGAAGGCGCGCCGGCGTGCGGCCTGCTCCTCCTCCTGGCCCATGCTCACCCACACGTCGGTGTAGAGGACGTCCGCGCCCTCGGCCGCCTCGGCAGGGGAGTGGCAGACCGTGACCGCGCCGCCGGTGCCCGCGGCGATCGCCTCCACCTGCCTTCGGAAGTCCGTCGCGAACGCGTAGTCTTCCGGGCAGGCGACGGTGAACCGCAGCCCCAGCTTCGCGCAGATGACGGCCAGCGAGCGCGACACGTTGTTGGCGTCGCCCACGAAGACGATCTTCAGGTCTTCGGGCCTCTCGAATCGCTCCCGGACGGTCTGCAGGTCGGCCAGGGCCTGGCAGGGATGGGCGAAGTCGCTCAGCGCGTTGATGACGGGCACGGACGAATAGGCGGCCATCTCCTCCACGGTGCCGTGCAGGTAGGTGCGCGCCGCCACGCCGTCCACGTAGCGCGCCAGCACGCGGGCGCCGTCCTTGATTGGCTCGCGCTTGCCCAGGTTCACGTCGTCCTTGCTCAGGTAGGTGACGTGCCCGCCGAGCTGCGTCATGGCGACCTCGAAGGACACGCGCGTGCGCATGGAGCTCTTCTCGAACACGAGCGCCAGCGTCTTGCGGGCCAGCGACGGCTCCAGCGTGCCCGCGCGCGCGCGGGCCTTCAACTCGTGCGCCAGAGACAGGACGGCGCGGATCTCGTCAGGCTCCCAGTCCAGTAACGTGATCAGGTGTCTGGGTGCGCTCACGGTCAGATCTCCCCGGCCTGCGCCTTGGCGAGGGCCTCGTCCAGCACGTCGAGCCCCGCGTCCAGCACGTCCAGCGGCACGTTGATGGCGGGCAGTATGCGCACGACGGTCTCCTGCGTGCAGTTCAGGCGCACTCGGTGCTGCAGGCAGTAGTCGAAGACGGGTCCGCCCGGCCGGTTCAGCTCCACGCCCG
>SDBT01013423.1_pt1 | contig 13123 bp, 13 predicted proteins | sample 2277101 | NCBI WGS metagenome assembly SDBT01 (sample SAMN10404973, study PRJNA504765) | marine sediment metagenome | isolation source: marine sediment core GS10_PC15, 103 cmbsf | place: Arctic Ocean: Southern Knipovich Ridge | collected 2010 | reverse complement strand
CGGAGAAGGAGACCATCCGCACCGGCTCGCTGGCTGCGGCCGCCGGCGGGTACACCTCCGTCATCTGCGAGCCGAACACTGACCCGCCGATCGACACACCCGAGGCCGCCCGCGACCTGATGGCCAGGGCGCGGCGCGACGCGGTCGTCCGCCTCTACTGCAAGGCCGCCATGACGGTCGGCCGCATGGGACTCGAGCCGACGGACGCCGCGGCCCTCGCGGCCGTCGCGGGCGTCGTAGCCTTGAGCGACGACGGCGACCCCGTGGTCGACCCCGACGTGATGGCGCAGGTGTGCCGCGCGGCCGCCGGTGCCAACATCGTCGTGAGCCCGCACTGCGAGGACTCGCCCCAAGCGATCGAGTTGATGGAGTCCGGCATCGATCCCGGGTTTGAGCCGGTCGGGCCTTTCGCCAATGAAGCGCGCTACGTAAACCGCGACCTGGAGTTGGCCGGGCGTGCCGGCTGCCGGATCCACGTCTCGCACGTCAGCCTGGCCGAGAGCGTGAAGGCCATGCTCAGGCACAAGTCGCCGCGGGTGTCGTTCGAGGTGGCGCCCCACCACCTGTTGCTGAGCGCGGACGACTACCCGGCCGACGCCGTGCCCAAGGTCTGCCCGCCCCTGCGCTCCGGCGCCGACCGCGCGGCCCTGTGCGAAGCGCTTGCGTCCGGGCAGGCAGACGCCGTGGCCAGCGATCATGCCCCGCACACGGCGGCCGACAAGACGGCGGGCGCCTCGGGACTGATCGGGCTGGAGACGACCCTCGGCCTGATGCTCACCCATTTCGTGCACGAGGACCGCCTCTCGCCCAGCGATGCCGTCCGCGTGATGGGCCTGAGCCCGGCCCGCATATTCAGGCTGCCGGCCGGAACGCTGGCGCCGGGGCTGCCGGCCGACATGGTGTTGATCGACCCGCACATGGAATGGACCGTGGACCCGGAGAGCTTCCGCTCGAAGTCGCGCAACTGCCCCTATGCAGGCCGGCGTCTGCGCGGGCGCGCTGTGGCCACCTACGTGGCCGGTGAGCAAGTTTTCGCCCTGCCCAGCATCAGCGAGAGAATCTGAGGCATGATCATCTACGTGGACGGCGACGACCTGGTGGCACACTTCGCGAAGATCGAGGACCCCCTCGCGACGGGCGATGCCCGGGGCGACCGGCAGAACGCGACCCGCTGGCTGGCCCGCTATTGCGAGATGCGCGGGTGCCGCGGCGTGCTGATCTTCGCCAATGAGGATCCCGCGGATGTCCGTCCGCCCACGGAGCGCTTCGCGCAGGTCGAGGTGCAGAACCTGGTCTACGGCGCGAAGAAGCAGCTCGTGATCGGCGGCGCGGCAAACAAGGCGGCTGAGCAGGAGAAGACGCTGGTGGTGACGGACGACTGGCGCCTGGTCGAGTCCCTTCGGGCCGGCCGGGCCAAGGTGCTCGGCGCCGCGCAGTTCGTCTCCCAGGCCCGCACTGCCATGGGCAGCTCCGATGACGTGGTGCCGGACGAGCCGGACGAGAAGTTCACGGGCGTCACCGACGAAGAGGTCGGCTTCTGGCTCGACATGTTCGACGGAGAGGACAGCTAGACGGAAGGTCCCGGTATGGACAGGGCGCTGAAGGGAATGCTGGTGCTCGGCGTGACGGCCTTCTTTGCCGTCATGTGGGGCCTGCTGATCCGCTCCCACGTCGTGGTGCCGGCGGAGGCGCTCGTCGGGCCGGACTACGGCAGGTTGCTGCCGCCGGGACAGGATGAGCGCGTCGAGTCCTGGGGCATCTACATGGGCCGGACGCGCATGGGCCAGTCCGAGATGACGGTCCGGCGCCAGGACGGCGGCACGCTGAGCGTGACCACGGACGCGCAGGTCAGGCTCGGCGCGGCGGCGGCGCTGCTGCCGCAGCTCTCGGGCACGCTGGACCTGCGGTTCCGCGCGGAGATATCGCCCCTGCGCGGGCTGCTGCGGTTCCAGGTCAGCTCTGAGCGGCTGGACGCCACGCTGTACGGCACCGTCCACGAGGGCGAAATCCTGCTGCGCGGGAACGCGGGCGCGAAACAGATCGACACCACCGTCCCCTACGACCCGAGCAAGCTGGTCGCCGAGATGTTCTCGCCACTGGCCGCCTTCCCCGACCTGCACGACAGCGAGGTGGGCCGCTCCTGGAGCCTCGACATGGTCAACCCCATCGCGGGCAGCGTGCAGGAGGTGCTCGTGTCCGTCACGCGCTCCCGCGCCCTGACCATGGGGGGGCGAGCCCTCACCGTCTACAGGCTCACGTTCGTCAGCGGCGCAGGCAGGTGGCATTCCTGGGTCACCGACGACGGCGACGTCCTTATCCATGGGACGCCCTTCGGTGTGACGCTCAGGCGCGAGGACCTGCCCCAGGGGGCCCTGGACGAGTTGCTGAAGGACCAGGCCGGGTACCCTTGATCCCCGCCGGTCGCGCTCTATAATGACGCTGTCGTAACGGCCCCATTCATTCACCCCGCATCGAGAGGGAGACCGATGGCCCAGATTCAGATTGCTCTGCAGCTCTATACCGTTCGCGAGCAGATGGCGGAGGACTACGCCGGGACGCTCCAGCGCGTGAAGGACATCGGCTACGACGTCGTGCAGCTCACCGGCCACCTCCCGGGCGACGCTGCCGAGACGAAGGCCATGCTGGACGGCATCGGCCTGAGCGTGGCCGGCATCCACATCGACCTGGGCGAGTTGGAGGGCAACCTCCAGCACTGGATCGACTTCTGCAAGGGGGTCGGCACCGTCGACCTTGTCTGTCCCGCCATCCCCGGCGATCGTCGCGAGGGCGAGGCCAACTGGCTGGCGCTGGCCGGCGTGCTGGACGGCATCGGCGCGACCTGCCGCGAGCAGGGCATGCGCCTGTCCTACCACAACCACAGCTTCGAGTTCGTGAAGTTCGGCGACCGCTACGCTCTGGACCTGCTCTACCAGGAGACGTCGCCGGAGAACCTGCTCTGCGAGATCGACACGTACTGGATCCAGCACGGGGGCGAGTGCCCGGCCGCCTATATCCGCACCTACTCCGGCCGCGGCCCCATCCTGCACATCAAGGACATGGCCGACGACGAGGCCCGGTCCTTCGCCGAGATCGGCCAGGGCATACTGGACTGGGACGCCATCCACGCGGCCTCGCTGGAGGCAGGGGTCGAGTGCTACTGCGTCGAGCAGGACCGCTGCGCGGGCGACCCGCTGGAGAGCGCGCGCATCAGCTACGAGTTCACGAAGAAGCTCATCTCGTAACCGCGGTTCAACGTTCAACGGCCGTTCAGCGTGAACGTCTGGTAGGCGTGGCGGCACGGGAGGCCGGGCGCTATCCGGAATGCCCCTTGGGCCGGCAGGCAGATGCCCGACCAGATCGTCGCCCAGCGGCCACCGTCCGGCTCGTCGTGGTCGCCCGTGCAGATGGGCGCCCGGTGATCGGAGAGCACGCGGCGGGCGCACCCCTCGGTGACGGCGCCCGACCCATCGCACAGCATCGCCAGCGTCCGGCGCAGGCGACGGACCCCTCGACGGGCCGCGTCGCCTTGGCGGTCCAGTTCGGATGGGACCGCCTCGCCCTCAGCACCCAGGTCCGCCTGCGGTATCGTGCCCAGCGCCACGTTTGCGGACGTGACTACGCCGTCCTCCGCCCGGCGAACGTGGACGCCGGACGGCTTGCCCTCGACCACGGCCGCCGCCCCCGACGCGTCCGCGAGCAGGTAGGCAATCGAGCGCAGGTGAGCGACCCGGCGGCAGACGGCGACGGCCTCCGCCACGGTTGCGCACGTCTCCGTGACGGCGTCCACCAGGATGCTCCACTGCACGCCGGGCACGGGCGTCACGCGCGCCCCATCGGGCAGCGAGGCGATGGCCAAGTAGAGGCCGCGCTCGTTCAGCACGTCAGGGCAGCCGGCCCAGTGGTTCGTGTAGGCGATGCGGCGCAGTCCGTCCGCGGGGTCGTAGCGCTGCAACTCGCACCAGCGCAGGTCGGTCGGTGTCCAGTCGAAGTTGCGCCCGACCATCGGACCGGCCCCCGCGCTGTGGCCCGGCGGCTCGACCGCGAACATCGTGCAGCCGGCCTCCCTGGGCGCCAGGCGCGCGAAGTAGTAGGCCTCCATGGCGCCCCGGTCGAAGCCGCCCTCCCGCAGTAGCCCGTCGAACTCGTCCGCGCAGGGCGGGTACACCTCTTCGGCCTGGCGGCGGCATTCCGCCACGAAGCCCCGCGAGAGCGCCGACATGTCCGGCACCGTGAGTGTGGCGCCGAGTCGCTCCCCGCGCTGCAGGCCGCGGTCGTGGTGCGTGCCCTGGAATGTCACCTCTGAGATCGTGCGGTTCGCTGCCATCGCGGTCGCTCTCCGGCTCGGCCCGTGCCGATCCAAGGCCAAAGACAACGGCGTCACTCGCTGCCGGCAGCCTTGCCGACTACGAACATCGCCTCCGGGTTCTTCGCCTTCTTCGTCAGGGGCAGCCGGATGACTTCCCGCACCCCGATGCTGGCATCGGCCAGCCCCGCCAGTGTCTGCGCCAGGACCTCCTCGAGCCGTTCGTCCCGGACGCGACCCTTGCGCACCCACTCGCGCGGGGCTTCGTACTGCGGCTTGAAGAGCGAGAGGACGACGCCGTCCGGCTTGAGCTGCGCGAGGGCGTTCGGCAGGATGTTGCGCTGGCGGGTCCAGGCCACGTCGATGACGACGAGGTCGGCGGGCCCGGGCAGCTCGACGTGCATGGCGTTGGTGCGCTCCATCACGATGACGCGCTCGTCCTGCCGCAGCTTCCACGCCAGCACGCCGTAGCCCGTGTCCACAGCGTAAACGCGCGCGGCCCCGGCCTGGAGCAGGCAGTCCGTGAACCCGCCGACATTGCAGCCGAAGTCGGCCGCCACCACGCCCGTCACGTCCAGGCCCAGATGGTCGAGGGCGTAGTGCAGCTTGTCCCCGCCCCGCCCGACAAACCGGTGATCGGTGATGATCGCGGCTCCCCCACTGCTCACTGCTCACTGGTCACTGCCCTTCACGTCGTCCGGCTGACCATGTAGCGCGTCAGGTCGCGGAAGAAGTCCTTCTCGTCCACGGGCAGGCTCTCGATGGTCTCGAAGGCCCGGGCCACGAGCCGCTCCGCCTCGGCCTGCGCGAACTCGATTGAGCCGAGCCGGTCGTAGATCTCGCGCACGCGCGCCACGTCGTCGTCCGTGGTCTCCACGCGCGGCTTGGCCATGGCGGCGATCAGTTCGGCGCGGTCGGCGGCGTCGGCGGCGTTGACGGCGTGGGCGTAGAGGATGCTGGACTTGCCCTCGCGTATGTCGTTGCCCAGCACGCCGCCCCTGCCCTTGCCGGCGGTCAGGTCGATGACGTCGTCGCGTATCTGGAACGCGGCCCCCATGCTCTCGCCCAGCGCGTCGAAGGCGCCCGCGACCTCGTCGCTGCGGCCCGCGATGATGCCGCCCCCCACCATGCCGAGCGCCAGGTAGCGGCCCGTCTTGAGCGTGACCAGCCTCTTGTAGTCTTCCACGCTGAGCGTGTCGCTGCCGCGCAGGTTTATGTCCAGCGCCTGCCCGCGGCAGGTGGCCTCGAACGCACGCGTGAAGGCGCGCACAAGGCGCACGCGCACAGCGTCGGCCACCGGGCTCTTCAGCACGGCGGTGTAGGCCACGCCCAGCAGGAAGTCGCCCACGTTCACGCCGTTGGCCACGCCGTACTTGACCCAGACTGTCTCGCGGTCGCGCCGGACGGTGTCGCCGTCCTCCAGGTCGTCGTGGATCAGCAGCATGTTGTGCATCAGTTCCACGGCCGCGGCGAAGTAGAGGGCATCGTCGGCGTGGCCGCCAAGCTGCTCGCACGTCAGCAGGCAGATGGCGGGGCGGATCAGCTTGCCCCCGGTCTCCAGGTGGTGCCAGACGGGCTCGCTCAGGTAGTCCTGCTCCCCGCGCGGAAGCAACTCCTCCATCACGGGCCGTATGCGCGCGCCGGCCGCCAGCAGCTTCTCGCCCAGGGCCTCGGTCGATCCGTCCGTCATGCCGCTCCTCCTGCACTCACAGGTCGAAGACGCCGCTCAGCGCCAGCACCACGCCGTGCTCATCGTTGCCGGCGGTCACCTCGTCGGCCGCGGCCTTCACCTCTCTAGGCCCGTTGCCCATGGCAAAAGACAGGCCGGCACCGCGCAGCATCGGGATGTCGTTCACGTCATCGCCGACGGCCACCACTTCGCTCGCGCCGGTGTCCCATTGGCCCATGAGCCACTGCAGCGCCCGCCACTTCGTCGCGGCCGGATCGTGCACCTCGATGGCGATCTGTTCGGCGCCGTAGCGCAGCTGGCCCATCACCTCCACGATGCCGCGCGCGCCCACTGCCTCGCGCACCGGTGCCTCGGCCGCGTCGATGAGAGGTCGTTCGTCCACAGTGTAGACCATCAGGGGGCGCTCGTCGCCGTCCGGATAGGCGCCGGGGTAGTAGTCGCATGAGTCCGGGTTCGCCAACAGGTAGGGCAGTGCTTCGGCCCGTTCGCGGTCGGCCTCGCATACTCTCAGTTCGCGCTCGCCGATGCGCCGGTCGAAGAGCAGGATCGGCACGAGCCCCGCCGTCCGGTATGCGTCAACGGTCGCCAGAGCGTCCGCGTGCGCCATGGGTGCGCGGTGGAGCGTCTGCTGATCGTCGGCGCGCTTGATGAGGGCGCCGCCGCTGCAGATCACGACGGAGTGGACGTGCTCCAACTCCTGCAGCACCGGGAATGCGCTCTGCCAACGGCGCCCCGTGCAGAGCACCGAACGGACCCCCAGCCGCCCCAAGCGCTGGAGCGTGTCCTTCAGCTCGGGCGTGATCTGCTGGACGCTGTTGAGCAGCGTGCCGTCGATGTCGAGCGCGACCAGTCTGTATCGGGGCTGTCGGGGCATGGATCGGGCGTCCCTGATGGCGCTTGGGCACTCCGGCCGGGTGCACCGCACACGTTACCGCATCGCGCTCAGCATTACAACTCGCCCCTCGTCGTCCTCGTCCTCGCCCTCGTCCTCGCCGTCGCGTTGCCCGCCAGCACCCCCGAAACTATAATCGGCGCCTTCACTCCTAAGGCCATCCCGACGTGAAGACACACCCCACACACTCCCCCCTGCTCGACCGCCTGACGCTCGAGTTCTCGCTCGAGCCGTTCTACCGCCCGGGCGCAGGGAGCATCCGCGACACGGCCGTCGAGCTGATGAAGGTGTGGCGGGACCTGGCAAGCGAAGCCGCCGGACTGGCCGCGCTGCTGTGGGTCCGTCCTGTTTGCGCCGGTGCCGCTCGATGGATGGTCCTGGGCGGACGCGCTATGCGACTGGGTGGAGGCCGGAGGGCGGGCGCTCCTCTACGGCCCCATGGCGACGGCCGCCCCGCGCGTTCGCGACCTGCTGGGGCTGGACGTTGCGGACCCGGTGGAGGGCGAGTTCAGCGTCGACGTGAATACCGAACCGGACGATGTCGGGGACACGGGCGAACGCCGCCTGCAGCATGGTGCCGTCATCAGCGCAGGTGGCATCGCCGCGATACCGCGCCCGGACTCGGACGCCCGCGTCGTCGCCACAGTCGAGGGCACTGGAGGCGAGCGCGAGACGTTCCTCCGGGGCGACACGTCGAGCTACTGCTTCGACAGGACGGTCCAACACGAGGTGCGCGTGTTCGCGCGGCAGCCGGGCGAGTCCTACGTGCGCGTCAAGGAAGAGAAGACGCCCACCGGCATGCACCGGTGCCTGACCATCACGGGACTGCAGGACGCCGACGTCACGCTCTATCCCTACCCGGAGAACTTGGCCGACGGCAGTCTGTCGGTTATCCTGACGGGCCAGTACGACGCCCAGGGCGAGCCAACGCCCGCCGAGCCGGACGGCCCGCTGGTGCCGCGCGGCGTGGCCTATGAAGCCGACCTCGATCGCGGCGCCGTCCTGCTACGCAACGTGTCCGACACGATCACCGTCAACTGGTAACCGAGGAGCCGTCGCATGGCGCGCCTTGCCCTGAGCACACTGGCCTGCCTGGTGCTGCTGGGCTGCACCACGCAGCCCGGCGCAGCCGTCAGTGACCCCCGACTCGTCGTTCTGCCCTACGAATGGGGCGGCAACATCGACAAGGACGACTTCAACGAGCCGTCGGGCATCACGTACCACGCGGGTCGCGGCACGTTGTTCGTCGTCGGCGACGAGGGCGAGATCTGCGAACTGGGTAAGGAGGGCGTGCGCTTGGGCTACATGAAGATGCCCGAACGCCGCGATCTGGAAGGCATCACCAGCGACCCGAGCACGGGCCTGCTCTACGTGGCTGTCGAAGGCGAGGAGAAGGTGCTCGAGATGGACCCGGACAGCTTCGAGATCCGGCGCGAGTTCGCCATCCCCCGCAGCGCCGGCGACGAGGAACTGTTCAAACCGGGCGGCCAGGGCATCGAGGCTATCTGCTTCGTCCCCGACGCCGAGCATCCCGAGGGCGGCACGTTCTTCGTGGCCAACCAGAGCTTTGAGGAGGGCCCGGGCAAGGAGCGGTCCCTGATCGTGCGAGTGGAGCTGCCCCTGCGCAGCGGAGGCACGGAACCGGTGCGCGTCTTGAGCTGGTTCAGCCCGCGAGTGATCGACATCGGCGGGCTGCACTACGTCGCCGCCACCGGACATCTGCTGATGGCCAGCGATGCCGCCAACGTCCTCATCGAGTCGACCACCAGCGGGCAGGTCCTTCGGGTGTGGGCCTTCACGGGCAACGACCAGGAGGGCATCGTCCTGGACGACGAGGGCGTGATGTACATCACCCAGGACTCCGGCGGCATCATCAAGATCACGCCGCAGTGGTGAAAGGCAGTTGCTGGTTTTTAGTTGCTAGTGGCCTGCAAGAGCACGCGCATTGTGTCTTGGGCTTTCCGTATGCGCTCGTCGTTGGCGCAGCGCCGCGATGGCGATGTAACTGAGCGGGTCCTCGGGGTAGCAGAGGTCCACACGGAACAAGCGTGGTTCCATGTCATGCTCTTGCAGAGCCTGAAGTAGGTCCTGCCAGTGTTCGAGTCTTGACACCGGAATGTACCAGTCGTCCGCCAACAGCACGGCTCCCTTGTAGCGCTGACCGCCCTTACACTTCGCCAGGATTCTGCCTTCCTCAATACGCCCATGCATGCGCCGGAATTCATCCGGCAGGATCGGCAACGCCATGCTCAAGAGCACAAAGCAGCCGCCGGGCTTCAGAGTCCGGTATGCTTCCCGAAGGAAGGCTGCGCGGTCGTCTGCTTCGGTGATGTAGTGGAAGCACAGACCGTCGACCGCCAAGTCAAAAGTGCCATCCTCTACCTCAGCCATGTCCGTAACGTCGCTGACGATGAACTCGACGTCATCGGGATCGGCCTGAGAGTGCCCAGAATGGCCGTCTCAGCGGTTCGGCCAACGGTATCCTAATCCGATGGCCGGGGTCCGAATCATCCCCGGCAGTGCACGGCTGGAGGTTGCTTCGAGCTGAGGATCCGCTGGACCCCATGGCCCCAAGGAGACACCGCATCAGGTCAGGACCCGCCTCAGGCCGTCTGAGAGGGGACTATGTGCCATCCTGCTGCTCGCCGGCACTGCGGCCTCGGTGGCGTTTCGCCTCCGCCGCAAGCAGCTTCATGTTGGCGTAGGGCGCGTTCAGGGGGATGGCACACTCGGGGCCGATGACGTCTATGCCGTAGCGCACCTTCTCTCGGACGTCCTCGCTGATTGCCTCTGCCGTGCCTGTCAGGAGCACGTCAAGGTCGCTGGTTCCGCCCATCAGCGACAGCCGCTCGCCGGCCAGCTCGCGTGCGGTTGCCGCCGGCACCTTTGAGTCGAAGTGGAAGCACGAGAGCCCGGTCTCGCTGATGTAGCCGATCCTGTCCGACGTGTCGCCGCAGATGTGCAGGATCAGGGGGCACGGGATGCGCTCATTCAATTCCGCGTGAACGTCCTGGAGGAATTCGCGGTAGGCCTCCGGGGAGCAGAGGTCTCGCGTGGCATGGTCGGCCAGACAGAGGGCGTCCGCTCCTGCCTCCACTTGAGCCAGCGCGAACCGGACTGTCACCTCTTTCAGCGTCGCCATCGCGCGCTTGACGGCGTCCGGGTCCAGAAGCGTGTTGATGAGGAACTCCTGCACTCCGAACACGTGGTAACCGAGCGTCCACGGACCGAACACCTTCCCGACGATCGCCACCTCGTCACCGTACCGTTCTTTCAGCAACGTCAGCGCATCGAGGGCCACCTTGCAGCCGGGCCTTTCCAGCAGGTCGGCCGGCACCACGACATCATCGCCCATCTTGCACAGGGGCTTGGTGCAGGCCGGCATGCGATCGATCTCACCCCAGTCCACCTCACAGCCCAGGGCAGACGACTCATGCAACACGCTGAAGAGCGGCATCACGTTGTCGAACCCCAGCACCGTGTGGCCTGCGGCGGCCAGGACGGCCATCTTCTCGGCATCCAGATGGGCCTCAGGGAAGAACACGCCGACCTTGTGCATGAGGTCGACGGTGACGACCGACGTGGCGCTGCCGGTGGCCGGCCGCGGGACCGGGCTGCGGCTAAGTGCTCGGACAAAGATGTCTCTGGGTTTCATGCTGCTTGATTCTACAGAGGAGGCCCGCCCTCGGCAACAAGCGAAGGGGACCAATGAGCCGCTTCGCCCGATGCCCGACGGACCTGGGCGCCCTGGAGGCGCGAGATCGCGCGAGATTCCGGTCTTGGCTCAGTTGATGGTAAGGGCCGCACCTCATACAGTAGCAGTTCGTTCTGGATTCGCGGTGGCGGCGGGACAGGCCGCATCTTGGCAAGGGAGGACCACGTGTACCGTTCCGAAGCGTTTGCCTACTATGGACCCGGGGACATCCGCCGCGAGACGCTCTCTATGGAGTGCGGTCCGGAAGACCTGATGGTGCGCGTGGACCTCTGCGCCCGCTGCGGAACGGACCGCACGATCTTCTTGAAGGGCCACCCTAAGGTGGATCGCCATGCGCCCATTGTCCTGGGGCACGAGATGGTGGGGCGTATTGTCGAAGTGGGAGGGAAGGTCAGGACTCTCGTGGGCGGGCTGGGCTATCGCGAGGGCGAGAGGCTTTCAGATGAGTACCTCGGTTTTCAGCCCGGCCAGCGGGTGACCGTGCAGAGCCGGGCCGCCCGCTACGCCTGCGGGCTGATGCTGATGAACGAGCCGGTGACGATCCTCAGCTTCTATGTCAACGGCGCTTACAGCCAGTACATGCGGATTGACTCGGATCTCATACGGACGGGCAGCGTCATCCGTGTGCCGGAGTCCGTCGGCGATGAAGCCGCCGCTCTGGCCGAGCCGGCAGCCTGTGCGTTGGAGTCCATATTCTGCACGCCCCACCCGATTGGCGTTGACGCGGATGGGCGTCACCAATACCGCGCGGGGATACTGCCCGGCGGGCGCTGTTGTGTGATCGGTTCGGGAACGGTCTCAATGATCTACGCCCGGCTGGCTCGGTTGGAAGGGGCAGCCCAGGTAGTGATGCTGGTCCGTTCCGAGAGCAAGGCATCACTGGCGCAGAGCGTTCTGGCCGATGAAGTATCGGTCGAAGTCGTAAGCCGCTATTCCGATCTCTCGTTGCCGGAGAAGATGGAAGCGGAGGAGGGCATCGTTGAGCGGATGCGCGAGATCACAGAGGGGCATCTGTTTGACGACGTGATCTCGGCATGCGCCGACTCCGACGCCCAACGGTTGATGCTGAGCCTCTACTGCCCGCAAGGTTATGCGGTGGGCGCCTGCTTTGGTGGAACGCACGCGGTCGTGGACGGGGCGGACATCGATGCCAACCATTACCGCATGGCAAAGACTGTCGGGAGCTCGGGCTGCTCAACGCGCACATTGGAGACCGTTGTCCGGCGGCTGGGCGAGGGGAGCCTGTCGCTGGACGGGTTCCTTGATCCCCAGCGCTACAGCTTCGATGATGACCCGGAGGAATTCTTCGGCGGCGCCACAGGCGGACTGAAACCGGCCTTGGATCCCTGGAAGTGAGGCCGTAGAACGCCGCTGCCCGAACAGGTGATTGATGGCAAACAGGAGGAGGGCCGTAGGTCGATGGAGAGAGAATACCGCGACAAGGATGGGAAGCTTCTCACAAGGAAAGAGGTGCAGCTCTTTGCGCCCGAAGAGCTGTCAGAACGCTCCGGACTGCCCGTCAACATACTGCCCGACACGGACAGTCTCTATGACTCCATCGCTGAGGTCATGATAGAGACGATCCTGCAGAAACAAGGGGGGAAGGTGACCATGATCCTCCCCGTCGGGCCGGTCGGCCAGTACCCTCTGTTTGCCGGCAAGGTCAAGGAACGGGGACTTGACTGCCGGAATCTCTGGACCTTCAACATGGATGAGTTCCTCGACCGGAATGGCCGCACGATTCCACAGTCAGATCCGATGTCGTTCAAAGGCACTATGATGAAGAGCTTCTTCGACCAGATACCGCCGGATCTGCGAATGCCCGTTGAGCAGATGTTCTTCCCTCGTCATGACAACATGGATGACATAGACCGGGCTTTTGATGAGCATGCCGCCGACGGAGTGGACCTGTGCCTGGCCGGTGTTGGGCCGGAAGGGCATTTTGCCTTCAACGAGGACCCGAACTTCCGGCATGTGGAGGTCTCCGAGGAGGAGTTCCTGGCTGACCGCACCCGTCTGGTTATGGTCAATACGTCCACCGTGGACATGGATGCCCTGGTGGCCAGTTGCGGGGACCGATCTGCGATTCCACCCTTTGCCGTGACAATCGGCCCGCACGATGTGCTGCGGGCGAAACGAACCGAAGTGGTCTTCTTTGCCGGCACGTTTCAGCGAAACGCGCTCAGGGAAACGCTCTTCCGCACGCCCACAATGAGATTCCCGGGCACTCTCTTGAGGGCCAGAAAGGGACAGGACGGCAGTCTCGTCCCCCAGAACATCACCGTCTGGGCTACTCCCGTAGAGGCCGGGCAGGTCAGCACACAAACGATCTGAAACGCAACTAATTTGTATGCTGACAGTAACTTAGGGATTTCGCTCATTCTTGCGCAGGCGCCCGGATTTGCCATTGGTAGAATTACCCATTCCTTTTTTGGGCGGTGATATACTGAACGAACCCGCCATTTTCCGTTTTGGCACCTATTTTCGAAGCGCTCATCGCCCATGAAATTTCCCGCGGCATAA
>SDBT01013422.1_pt1 | contig 13124 bp, 12 predicted proteins | sample 2277101 | NCBI WGS metagenome assembly SDBT01 (sample SAMN10404973, study PRJNA504765) | marine sediment metagenome | isolation source: marine sediment core GS10_PC15, 103 cmbsf | place: Arctic Ocean: Southern Knipovich Ridge | collected 2010 | reverse complement strand
TTCGATCAGCAGACCGAATGGGGGACTTCCGATGGAACAGGCACCCTCGCAGATTGAGCAGGCCGAGGCCGCATTGAGGGAGTGCATCGCCCGCGCAACCGGGTGGGATGCATTGTGCGATCAGCCCGCCGCGCGCTTGGCCCAAGTGTTGGTCGAATCCGGGATGCAACGAGGGGAAATGCTCCGGCGGCTTTGTGCGTCGGGCCTGTCCAGGCGTGCCGCGAGGGGGCTCCTTTCCAATGCCCAACGGGTCGTACGAAATCGCGAACGGGCCAAGGAGAACCGGCAATTTGTCGGCGCCACGCCTCTGTGCCCCCATTGCCTCCAGCCGAGCCCTACAGATCATTTCTGCCCCAAGTGCTGCGGACCTGTCAGTGCACACGCATCCATCGACCCGCTGGGGCAGGTGTATTCCGCGGGCAGAGCCTATCAACGGGCGATGTCAGGCAAACCTCGGCTGGTGGTGCTTGTGGCCATGTGGCTGATCTTCGGTCCACACGTCCTCTACATGTTCCTCATGGTTTACCTGAATCTGCAGGCGATGGGGGCATTGGGCCCTCAGGATTGGTGGGGGCACGTCCAGAGCGACGGGCTGTTTGTCGACCTTCTGAAGCTGGTCCTGATTTGCGCCCTGATTGCCTTGGACTTGACGATCCTCTGGAAGATGACGGCCCGCTGGGTGAGTTCGCGCCGTCGCGATCACATCTCGTAGGTCAGCGTGACGGGTTTGTCGGTGCGGGAGGATTTCACGCAGGCGTCGTAGATGGCCATGGTCCGGTAGGTCTGGACGTGGTCGCTCTGGATGCCGCTGCGGTCGCCGGTGCGCACGGCCGAGACGAAGGCCTGAATCTCCGGCAGGAATCCCGACTCGGAGATCCCCTCCCGGCCGAGGTGGGCCCCGCCCGCCACGCCGAGCACGAGCTGATGGAGCGTGTGGTACACCTCGTCGTGCACGTAGGTGAGGCTGTTGAAGTCGCGGACGAAGATCATCGCGTCGGTCTCGCCCCAGACGGCGGTCTGGTCGTCGGGGTTGTTGTAATGCCCGTGCCCGGAGAAGAGCATCGAGCCGACGGCCCCAGACTCGAACGTGCACTGGATCATCCAGGTCATCGGGTCCGGGCTCTGGGCGTACAGGCGGGTGATCCTGGAGTCCATCAGCCACGGCGCCAGGTCCAGGCCATGGATGCCGTAGCCGCGCAGGAACCCGGGCTGCTCATGGCCGGGCATGTCCAGGCCCTTCGCGCCGCCGAAGGACCGTTGGATCGTCATGGCCGTGGGCCGGCCGAAACGCTCGCCCAGGATCTGCTCCTTCATCTTCACGTACAGCGGGGTGTAGCGCTTCTTGAACGCGGTCACGAACAATTGACCGGTCTTCTCGGCGACGCGTGCGGCCGTCAGATAGTGCGCGGCGTCCATCGCGGGGGCCTTCTCGATGTAGACGGGCTTGCCCGCCTGCATGAACCGAGGGGACATCTCCATGTAGGCCTGCTCGTTAATGCAGATGATTACCGCGTCGTACAGGTCCGGCTGGGCGAGCATGTCGTCCACGCTCGTGAAGACGCGGGCGGCCCCGAACCGCTCGGCGCTGCGGCGTGCCTTATCCTCGTCCCGATCGCAAACGACCGAGAGCGTCGCGTCCGGCACGATGACTACGGCTGGATAGATCATCTGCGTGGAGAGCACCCCGGCCCCCACGATCCCGATGCGTACCTTCTCGTCCATTGCGGCTGCCCTCCCGAACTGTCGCCTGGCGGCGCTGTTGGTGTCTGCTGCGGCGTCTGGCGCCAGTATCCCTCGATGCCGGAGGAGGATCAACGACTTCCGCGGCGGCTTGCGGGCGGGCGACGTGGCGCGTAATCTCTGGCGTCATGGAGCCGGCGCGATTAGTTCTCGAACCCAGACGGGTCGAAGCGGGGGATCTCACCGTGGCAGCGCGTCTGGAGCACCCGGACGGCCGGCGACTGCGGCTGTGGTGGCGGTTGCCGGAAGCGTGGTCGGACGCCGTCACGCCCTGGGCCGATCCCTTCGTCGTGGCCTTCCTGTTCCCGATCATGAAGTGGGGCCGGGACGTAGCCGTCGAGGGGCGCGCCAGCCCGTCGCTGCTGGCGAACCTCGAGACGTACATGGCCATCTGGCACACGTGGGAGCCCCAGACGTATCGGCCGGTGCAGATCACCCCGCAGGAAGAGGTCGAATCGCCCCCGCCGCCCCAGCCCGGCCAGACCGTGGCGCCGTTTTCGGGCGGGGTGGACTCGTGCTTCTCCGTGTATCGTCACCGGCGCGGACTGGCGGGCCGACGCACCCTGAACGTCCAGGCGGCCGTCGTGATGGACGGGTTCGACATCTGGCCCGACCAGCCCAATGCCGCCGGCATCTACAGCGGCCTGCTGGCCGACGCCCGCATCATGCTCGACAGCCTCCACCTGCCCTGCATCCCCATGGCCAGCAACTTCCACGAGCTGCCCACCCGGTGGGCTCACAGCTTCGGCACGCACCTGGTCAGCGGGCTTCGCCTGTTGGCCGGGCGGTTCGACAGCACGTTCATCCCCAACAACACGCCCTACTTCGAGCTGGACCGGCCTTGGGCCAGCCATCCGGTCAGCGATCCGTTCCTGAGCAGCCGGCATTTCCAGGTGGCCGACGACGGCGCCGAGGCGGTGCGGGCGCAGAAGGTCCGGGTCATCTCCCAATGGCCGGAGGCGATGCGCTACCTCCGCGTGTGCTTTGCCAATCCGCACAGCCACGCCAACTGCTGCCGCTGCGAAAAGTGCATCCGCACGGTGCTGGCCTTCCGGGCGGCGGGCTGTCCGGTGCCGCCGGCCTTGACCGACGACATCACCTGCCGCCAGATCCGGCGGGTCCGCTTGCGGAACCGGTACTGGACGGTGCGGTGGGAACAGATCCTCGTCCACGCAACTGAGCGTGGCCTGGACCGCACCGACTGGGCCAAGGCCGTCCGGGTTGCCATCCGCCGGAATCGCATGCGCATCGTCGCCAACCGCCTCAAGCGGCCGCTTATTCCCCTGCGCAACGCCATTCGAGCCGTGTTCCGAGGCTCGCGCCTCAGCCGCAGCCAACTCGCCGAGCAATCGGCCGCCCGGCGCGATCGCCACAGCTTGTAGGCAGCCCGGCCGCAGTGTAATCTCACGCGCCATGGAGCCGGTCCGATTAATCCTCGAGCCCAGACAAGTGGAGGCCGGCCAGCTCACTGTGGCGGCGCGGCTGGAGCACCCCGACGGCCGGCGGCAGCGGCTGTGGTGGGGGGTGCCGGAGGCGTGGTCGGATGCCGTCACCGCCTGGGCGGACCCGTACGTCGTGGCGTTCGTGTTCTCCATGATGCAGTGGGGCCGGGACGTGGTGGTCGAGGGGCGGGCCAGCCCGTCGCTGCTGGCGAACCTCGAGACGTACATGGCCATCTGGCACACGTGGATGCCGCAGACGTACCGGCCTGTGCACATCCGGGCCGACGATGAAGTGGAATCGCCCCCGCCGCCCCAGCCCGGCCAGACGGTCGTGCCCTTCTCGGGCGGACTGGACGCCTGCTTCACCGCGCTGCGTCACCGGCGTGGGCTAATCGGGCGGCGCAGCCGTCCCCTTGCGGCCGGCGTCGTGATGCACGGGTTTGACATTTCCCTGGACCAGGACAACTCCGCCGGCATCTACCGCGGCCTGCTGGCGGACGCCCGCCGGATGCTCGACAGCATCCAACTGGCCTGCATCCCGATGACGACGAACTACCGCCACCTCCCGCTGATCCGCCATGACAGCCACGGCGTGCATCTGGTCAGTGGGCTTCGGCTGCTGGCGGGGCGCTTCGATGCGGCGTTGGTCCCCAACAGCACGCCGTACACGCTGCTGTCCAGGCCTTGGGGCAGCCATCCGGTGTGTGAACCTCTCTTGAGCAGCCGCCACTTCCAGGTCATCGACGACGGCGCCGAGATGGGGCGTGTGGCCAAGGCCGAGCTCGTCGCCGAGTGGCCGGAGGCGATGCGCCATCTTCGCGTGTGCGGCTACAGCACCCGCGACCACACCAACTGCGGCCGCTGCGAGAAGTGCATCCGCACGGCCCTGGCCTTCCGGGCGGCCGGGGGCCCGACGCCGACGAGCTTTACCGACGAGTTGACCTACCGGCAAATCCGCTCCGTACGCATCGCCACCGTGAACCCCAACCAGATGCGGTTCTGGCGGGAGATCGTCCTCGAGGCGGATCGGCGGGGACTGGGCAGGACCGAATGGGCCAAGGCCGTCCGGGCCATGATGCGCCGCAATCGCCTGCGTTGGCTCGCCAATCGTCTCCGGCGGCCGTTCCTCCCGCTGCGCAACGCCATTCGGACCGTCTTCCGCGGTTCGCCGTTGAGCCGGCGCGAACGGGCCGAGCAAGCGGCCGCCCGGCGCGATCGCCACAGCTTGTAGGCAGCCCGGCCGCAGTGTAACCTCACGCCCCATGGAACCGGCGCGACTGCATCTCGAACCAAGGCGGGTCGAAGCGGGGGATCTCACCGTGGCCGCGCGGCTGGAGCACCCCGACGGCCGCCGGCGCCGGCTCTGGTGGCGATTGCCCGAGGCGTGGTCGGATTCCGTCACTGCCTGGGCGGATCCCTTCGTTGTGGGGCTGGCGTTCTCGATGATGGAGTGGGGGCGGGACGTGGCCGTCGAAGGGCGGGCCAGCCCGTCGCTGCTGGCGAACCTCGAGACGTACATGGCCATCTGGCACGCCTGGGAGCCCCAGACGTACCGGCCGGTGCAGATCCGGGCGAGCGAAGAGGTCGAAGCGCCGCCGCCCGCCGAGGCCGACAGGACCGTCACGCCGTTTTCCTGCGGGCTGGACTCCAGCTACACCGTGCTGCGTCACCGGCGGGCCTTGGCGGGGCGACGGACCCGCCACCTCGCGGCCGGCGTGGTCATGCACGGGTACGACATCCGACTGGACCAGGAAAACGCCGTCGGCATCTTCCACGACCTGCTGACGGACGTCCGCACCGTGCTCGACAGCGTCGGACTGGATTGCATCCCGATGACCAGCAACTTCCACGAACTCCAGACGAACTGGTTTCACAGTTTCGGCGTGCACCTGGTCAGTGGGCTGCGCCTGCTGGCGGGGCGATTCGGCGCGTCGCTGATTCCCAACACGACGCCCTATTGGCTGTTGGAACATCCTTGGGGCAGCCACCCGGCCTGCGACCCGCACCTGAGCAGCCGGAACTTCCAGGTCATCGACGACGGCGCCGACGCCGGGCGAGTGCGCAAGGCCGAGGTCGTCTCTCAATGGCCCGAGGCCATACGCCATCTCCGCGTATGCGCCTTCGACAACGGGGTCCGGGGGAATTGCTGCGTGTGCGCCAAGTGCCTGCAGACGATCCTGGCGTTCCGGGTGGCGGGCCGTCCCGTCCCGCCGACCTTCTCTCGTGACATCACCGACCGCCATATCCGCGCCGTCCGTCTCGTGGAGAAGACTCATCACCAACTGAGTTCCTGGCGGGAGATCGTCTTCGAGGCGGATCGGCGGGGACTGGGGGGAACCGGCTGGGCCAAGGCCGCCCGGGCCATGATACGCCGTAACCGCCTGCGTTGGGCTGCCAACCGTCTCCGGCGGCCGTTCCTCCCGCTGCGCAACGCCATTCGGACCGTCTTGCGGGGCTCGCCATTGAGTCGGGGGGAATTGGCCGAGCGAGCGGCCGCGGACGCTCAGCGCTCCAGCAGCCGATCGTAGAGCGCCTGGGTCCGATCCGTCATGGCGCCGATGGACAGGTGCTGAGCCACCCACTCCCGGCCGGTGCGTCCGAGCCGCTCCCGCAGGTCCGCATCCTCGATGAGCCGCTTCAGCGCCGCGGTCACCGGCTCGGGCCGGTCGGTCGTGACGCACCAGGCGGTCTCGTCGTGGCGGGTGTGAACCGAATGCCTGCCGTCCGCCCGGGCCGAGAGCACCGGCTTGCCGCAGGCCATGGCCTCGAACATGGCCGAGCCGCCGGACATCGTCACGAAAACGTCCAGGGCCGCCACGGTCTCGGGCATGTTCTCGCGATGCCCGACGAAGGCGACGTGCGAGTCCAGCCCGAGACGGCCGGCGGCCTCGAGCACCGACCGATAGTAGGGCTTGCGGCCGGGCTGGCCGATCACCAGATACGTCGCGCGGTCGCCCAGACTGCGCGCCAGCGGAGAGATGGCTTCGAGGAACTCGATGACGCGCTTGAAGGGGTTCACCCGGCCGACGAGCCCGACGAGCACTTTCCCGTTCACGCCGGACAGCTCCCGGCGGAAGTCCCGTCCGCCCAACCCCGGCCGGAAGCGTTCCAGGTCGACCGCGTCGTCGATCAGCTCCAGCCGATCCGGGGCCAGACCGGCCGAGGCCAGGTCCTGATGGTATCGCTGAGCAATGGCGATGACGGCGTCGGCGCGGGCCATGCCGTGCTTCCGGACGTCTCTGGCGGATATCGGGCCGCGAACGTGAAGCACGCTGGGCACGGCCAGCTTCCGAGCTACGAAGTGCATGTACCCGCTGCGCCACAGGTCGGAGGCGTGCACCAGGTCCACCCGTCGGCGCTTGGCCAGGCGTATGACGCGGGGGGCGTCGACGAACCGCAGGAATCCCACGGGGAAGCTCCGCCAGGGGCGCATGGGCATGATGTGCACCTCGATGCCGCTGCGCGCGAGGGAATCCGCCAGGAGGCCCGGCCGGTCCAGGAGGACAATCGGCTTATAGCGGCATCGGTCCAGTCCGCGGGCCAGGTAGCCCAGTTGCCGCTGTGAACCGTTGATCCGGCCGCCACGCGCCAGCAACAACACGCGACGCAACTGATTGTCGCCAGCATGCCCCATGGAGAACCACTCCCTCTGCCCCGGCCTCGAAGGGGCCGGCAGGTACGGGCCGCCGGCAAGCATACCAGACCCTCGGCAGGGCTCAACACTTCTCTGGGGACTCGCCCCCCACCGGGCCGGGGGAGCGACCGGGGGTGTCCGTTGAGGCGATTTCCCTTGCCCGGCTCCCCGTCGGGCGCCGTTTGATAGGCCCCGGGGCCGTGCATAGAATACTGGTGCTTTCGGCGGGGGGGTGAGGACTGCCTGCATCGCGGCGAGGCAGGTTGTCTTAGTTACTATGAATGCAGACTTTACGTCGGACACGCGACGAGCTTGAGGCCTGGGCGGGCCCGGGCGGCGCGCGTGGCCACCGCGGCCCGACGCAAGGGGCGCCCCGCAGGAGCCGGACCATGAGGAAAACGACGCTTCCGTTCGCTGTCGGCACGCTCGCGCTGGCGACCGTGTTGGTCAGCCACCTGGTCCCGGTGACCAGCAGCGCGGCGACGGACCGCCCCGCCGAGCCGGTCGTTCCTTCGACCGAGAGCAAGAAAGCTGAAGCATTCATCCGGCAGAACCGGCCGAAGCCGGCCCGGTCCGCGACACAGGAGCAATGGCGGGCCGACTACGAGAAGGGCTTTGGGCCCACGTTCATCTCGACCGGCACGCGCGACTTGTTCCTGGGTCATTGTTCGCGGCTGCAGCGGAGGGTGACCGATGCCGGCATCGGCAACCGCCTGTTCGTACACGAAGGCATGCGGCACGTTTTCCAGATACTTGCGATCCCGGAAGCGGAAGCGGCTTGGCTTGACCTTGCGTCGTTTTTCGATCGGCACCTGGCTCGCTGAGGGGCAGGTGCATTCCTGCGGACAGTACGGCCTTTGCCATATGACGGTCCACGAGACGGCAGCCGGCGCGAGAACGCAGGCCTCCACATCGGGGGGTGGGGATGCCATGGTTGAGGTCGAGCACGTCAGCAAGTCCTACGGGTCCTTGTTGGCCGTGAATGACTTCACGTTTTCGGTTCCGATGGGGGAGATGTTCGGCCTGCTGGGCCCCAACGGAGCCGGCAAGACGACCGTCATGCACATGCTCTGCGGCATCCTTCGTCCGGATGTCGGCCATATCCGGATCAACGGCGCGGCCGACCCGACGCGCGCCGCCGTCCGGCGGAGCCTCGGCCTCGCGCCGCAAACGGTGGGCGTGTACCGGGAGCTGAGCGGCAAAGAGAACCTCATGTTCATGGGGCGCATTCAGGGGCTCTCCGGCAGGGATCTCAAGGGCCGGGTGGCGTATTGCCTGGAACTGACCGGCCTGACCGACCGACGCCGCGACAAGGTTCGGACCTATTCCGGAGGGATGAAGCGCCGGCTGAACCTCGCGTGTGCGCTGATCCACAACCCGAAGGTGCTCCTGCTGGACGAGCCGACGATCGGCGTCGATACCCAAAGCCGCAACCACATCCTGGAGCACATCACCGAGATCAAGAACTCCGGCCGGGCGATCATTTACACGACCCACAACATCGAAGAGGCCCAGCGCATGTGCGACCGGGTGGCGATCGTGGACCACGGCGTCATGCTGGCCATGGGCACGATCGAGTACCTGATCGCCCGCTACGCTGAGCGGTCCGTGGTCGTGGCCGAATTGACCGAGCTGCCACAGGACGCGTCGGCCCTGCCCGGAAGGCTGGTTGGCAAGAAGCTGCACTTCGAAGCCGACCGCCCCCTCGAGCAGGTAAGAAGGCTGACCGACATGGGCGTTTCGTTCCGGTCCTTGCGCGTGGTCAAGCCCAGCCTGGAAACCGTCTTCCTGACACTGACGGGCAAGAGCCCGCGAAACCTATGAGAACGATCCTGGCCATGACATTCAAGGACCTGCGGTTGCTGACGCGAGACTGGATGGGGATGTTCTTCGTGTTGGTGTTTCCCGTGCTGCTGGGGATCTTCATGGGGGTGGTGTTCTCCCGGCTGGCCGCGCAGTTCGGCGACGTGGACATCGGGCTGATCGACGAGGACAAGTCGGCCTACTCCGCCGAGTTCATCAAGGGGCTCAGGAAGGAGATGGGCCAACGACTCGTGCCGGCCGAACGCGACGAGGCGCTCCAGAGAATCCGGCAGGGGAAGCTGTACGGATACATCCGGATCCCCAAAGGTTTCGGCGGCGAGGCCCGTCGGATGCTGTACGCGCCGCCGACGGTTTACATCACGGTGGACCCGTCCAAGCATGCCGCCCGGGAGATCGTCACCGCAGCCGTGCTCAAGAGCATGGTCGCCCTCGCCGACGATGTGTTCGAAAAGTCGTTGCTGGGGCGCCTGACGTCCCTGCAGCGTCTGGTGGCCGGCGTGCCGACGGAGCGAGAGGGATGGAAGCTGGTCAACATCGAACTCGATGCGCCGCCGTCAGCGATGTTCCAGGATGACTTCGACGCCCTGGTGAGCGGAGCCAGAAAGCCGTTCGAGTTGGCCTTTCCCATGGCGATGGTGTGGGGCGCGATCGGGTGTGCGGCGAGTTTCGCCGCGACGCTTGTCCGCGAGAAGAACCAGGGGACGTTTCTGCGGCTGCGGGCCGCGCCGCTGGCGTCTTGGCGCATCCTGGCGGGCAAGGCGCTGGCGTGCTTGGTGGCTGTCACCGGGGTCATTGTCATGTTGATTGCCCTCGGCCTGGTGATGGGGGTGCGGATCGCCCGCCCGGCGGAACTGGCGGTGGCGGTCATGGCGGCGAGCTACTGCTTCGTTGGGATGATGATGCTGCTGTCGGTGTTCGGCAAGACCGAACGTGCGACCGACAGCGCCGCCTGGGCCGTGCTGCTGGTGCTGAGCATGCTCGGCGGAGGGATGGTGCCCCTGGAGTTCCTGCCCAGCTGGATCCAGAAGGCAGGCACGTTCAGTCCGGTCAAGTGGTTTATCTTCGTCATTGAGGGGGCCCTGTGGCGCGGGCTGACGCTGCGGCAGTTGATCAAGCCGATAATCATCCTCGTGAGCGTCGGCACGGCCTGCCTGCTGAGCGGGTGGGCCATCTTCCGGCGATCCGCCCGCACCTGATCCGTCAGCAGGCCCGCGGATACTCACTGCGGTCATTGCGTTGAGGCGGTCACCCGATGCCGTTTTGGCCATTCCCGCCAGGGGCGCATATAATCAATAAACTTGGTGCTCTCCGACAGGGGCAAGGGCCTGCTGGGCCCGTACACATCGGGCATTTTGAGGCTCGGGGGAAACAAAAGCTCTTGGAGGAGACGTTCCTGCGCCATGAGATCCGTCGTGACCTCGACGCAGGCGCTCTTGGTCATTTGGTTCGCCGGGCTGGACAAGAACAATGCTTAACACGACGAGTTCGCAAGTACTGGCCGGCTTGGCGAGACGGTTGGGGTCGCAAAAGCGGATGCGGATGGTCCGCACGTTCATCGATCGCTGTGAGGATTCACACCTCAAGGACCTGGTCGTCGACGAAATGGACAGCCGCCGGCGTATGCGCATCGGCAGCCACACCGTCTGGAACTTCGGCTGCGACGGCTATCTCGGTCTGGACTGGCACCCGAAGGTCCGTGCCGCGATGGTCCAGGCCGCCGAGAAGTGGGGGCTGCACAACGGCACGTCCCGCATGTTTGCGAGCGTGGCGTTGTGCGAACAGGCCGAGCGACGCCTTGCCAACTGGCTGGAGGTGGCCGATACGCTCATCTTCCCGTCCGTGACGCTGGCGAACATCGGATTGATCCCGGCGCTGGCGCTTCGCGGCGACCTGCTGATCGTCGACCGGAGCGCCCACGCCAGCATCCACGAGGCCGTCAAGATCGCCCTGGCCCAAGGCGTCCGCCATATCGAGCTGCACCACTGCCGGCCGGACGCCCTCAGGAAGGTCCTCGCCGGGGAAACCTACAGGAGCCCGGTTCTCCTGCTGGACGGGGTCCACAGCATGACCGGCGAGACTCCCCCGCTGGCCGAGCTGCTCGATCTGATGCGCCGCTACGGCGGCGTGTGCTATATCGACGACGCGCACGGCACGGCCGTGGTCGGCGATAAGGGCCGAGGCGCCGCCCACGACGCGCTGGGAGACCTCCGCGACGTGCTGGCTGTCGGGTCGCTGTCCAAGGGGTTCTCGTGCCTGGGCGCGTTCGTGACCTGCACGCCCGAGCTGAAGGTCCTCCTGAAGATGCGGTCCATGCCGTATATCTTCGGCGGCCCGGTGCCGCCGCCGTACCTGGCCGCGGTCATTGCCGTGTGTGACATCCTCGAAAGCGGCGAGTACGAGGAGCTGATAGAGCGTCTGGGGGGGATGTGCCGGCGTCTCCGGTATGGTCTCGAAACGATCGGGTTCTCCGTCACCCACAGCGTCTCGCCGATCGTCTCGGTGCTGATCGGAGGCATCGAGCAGGTGCTCTGGGCGGGCAAGTGGCTTTTCGACCGCGGCTACTATGTACAGTCGGTCACGTTCCCGGCCGTGCCCTTCAACGGAGGGCTGCTGCGTATACTGGTCAACGCCAACCATCCCGAAGAGGCGGCGGAAGGACTGCTGGGCGTATTCCACGGTCTCAAGACCGCTCTCGCGAGAGAATACCGATAGGTCCTGCCTTGGCGACGGACAGTTCCAGTTCTGGATTCGCCGCGACCGACCGGCCCGATACGGGGGCGGGCAGGGCCGCCGCCAAGACCCCGGTGGTCCGCGTGCTGAACCTGGACGGGGCCGGTCGCAGCCAGCGGCGCATCTTCGAGCATTACCGGGCGACGACGATCCCAGCCCAGGACTGGGGGCCGCGCATACGCATCGGCGCGGGCTTTCGGCGCTTTCGGGAGTTCTGCGAGGCGATGGCCGCTCCCCAGGAGGAGTGGGACCACAGACCCAACATCGTCCTGTTGGGCTCGGGGGACTTCCATCACGTCACGCTCGCGCTGCTGGGGCGGCTGGCCGAGCCGATGAACCTGCTGGTGTTGGACGCCCACCCCGACTGGATGCGCGGCGTTCCCTTCATGCACTGCGGGACGTGGCTGCTGCACGCCGCCCGGCTGGGGCAGGTGGTCCGGGTTTTCCATGTGGGCGGGGACGTCGACTTCGACAACATGTACCACCGGCTGGCGCCCTGGCCTTTGCTGGCCAGCGGGAAGATCCAGGTGCTCCCGGCCGTGCGGCGCTTCCGCCGAGGGCGGTGGCGTCACATCGACCACCAGCCGCTGCGTGACGCCCCCGACAAGCCCGCCGACGCGGAGCGGATCGCCGAGCGGATTGCGCCGTGGCGGGAGGAGTTGGCCCGCCGGCCGCTGTACATCACCGTGGACAAGGACGTGCTCACCGCCGATGAAGCCGCGGTGAACTGGGACTCCGGCCTGCTGACGCTCGACGAGGTAACGGCCGTGGTGCGCGGCTGCCTGGAGGCGGCGGCGGGGCGGCTCGTCGGAGCGGACCTGCTGGGGGACTGGTCGCCCGTTCAGACGCAAGGCGTCATCGCGACGCTGCTGGATCGCGCGCGGCTGGGCGTTCGGCAGGTGGATCCCCGCCAGGCGACAGCATGCAACGAGGAGGCCAACATGCGTCTGGTGGAGTGCATCCTGGCGGGCGCCCGGCACGCGGCCGAGCGGCTCACTCCGGCATCAGAGCGATCCGCACCGCCTGCGAGCGCGACTTCGTCTCCATCATGCGCACGGCCTGTCGATAGTCCGCCAGGGCCATGTGGCCGGTCACCAGACCCACAGGAAGCCGGGCCTGCGCGGTGAGCAGGTCCATCGTCAGCGCCAAAGTCGGCGCCTTGCGCCCCTCGTAACACTCCATTCCATGGGCGAACACCCCGCCGATCCTCACGTTTCTGAACCACAGCGGGCTGTAGTCCAGCCGCCCGCGCCACAGGTGCACCCCCACGACAAGCACCTGCCCGCCCGGGGCCGTCCACCGCAGGCTCTGCTCGATGGTGCGCGGATTGCCCACCGTGTCGATGACCGCGTCGAAGCCATGCAACAGCAGCTCATTGCCGAGCACCCCTCGGGCCACCTTCGTTTGCAGGCACTGGGCCACGCTGGCCGCCCGCGCGTCCGACGCCAGGACCCGGTCCGCCCCGAGCGCCCGGCACAACTGGGCCTGAAAGCGATGACGGGCCAGGCAGGTGACCTCGGCCGAGGGCATCAGGCGCTTGAGCCAATGCACCACGCCCAGGCCCTGCATGCCCGCGCCCAGCACCAGCACGCGATCGGCGCCATCCGGGGTGAGCCTCAGCACGGCCCGCAGCCCGCAGGCCAGCGGCTCGGCCAACATGGCCTCGTCGTCGCTGAGCCCGTCGGGAACGGGCAAGAGGTTGCAGGCGGCTTCGTGGTAGTGGGGGGCGTAGCCGCCGCCGCGGATCGGCTCGT
>SDBT01013421.1_pt1 | contig 13124 bp, 8 predicted proteins | sample 2277101 | NCBI WGS metagenome assembly SDBT01 (sample SAMN10404973, study PRJNA504765) | marine sediment metagenome | isolation source: marine sediment core GS10_PC15, 103 cmbsf | place: Arctic Ocean: Southern Knipovich Ridge | collected 2010 | reverse complement strand
AAGACCATTAAAGGTCATCACACAGTTTCAGTGGACTTTGGGATCGGCGTCGGTGGGTTTGAAGGCTTCGTGGAACTCATGCAATTTGCCGCACAGGGCTTCATTGATGAGCAGGAAGTCATGGAGAACTCGCCATGGATTAAATCCGTATCTATGACCAAGAAACGGGTCTTCCTAGATCGCATAGAAAAGGTGATCTTCGAGATGACCGCAGGCGGAGCTCCAGTGCCGATAGTGAACCACATGACTCAGTGGCACAAGGCAGTAGATACTGGAAACGACCCATGGAAGTGGATTACAGAAAATCCTCTACCAGAGCCTCCACCCCCTGAGTTGGAAGGGGCTCTCGCTCCCCCAGGTTTGGGACCGGGCCCTGAAGGGCCTCCAGGTGAGCCGGGGGTTCCCCAAGGTGGTGGTGCGCCGCCCCAGGTACCGGTCCCATCCCCAAGTCAGATACTCGCTCTAGGCCAAGGTCAAGGGAGATAGTAATGCCCAAACACGTTAGGAAAGCCAAGAAGCGGAAGACCCCCAAGAAAAGGAAGAAGAAATAATGCCACTTACAAAGGGTGTAAAGGGCGGGAAGTCCAATCAGGGCAATCAGTGGGGTAACACTGGTTCCGCCGGCAACATCAAGCACCTGCCCCATGACGGGGCCACCGACAAGAAGCCCGCTAAGAGAGGTCCTGTCTCTAACAAGAAGGGCCGTAATATCTCTATCGGTAAGAGCTAAATGTCTTCCAGGGGTGGACCTATAGTTCCAGACGGTGTACCCCGACCGGGGGGTTTGCCGTTCGCTCGTGGGCCTAATCGTTCAGACCTGTCGGAGCTCCCAGGTACACCCGGTACTCCTCTGCCTGGGGGCCCCGGCGAACCAGGCTCTGTACCACAGGGGCAAGCAGGTCAGATCAGAGAGGCTCTACAGAAGATAGGGGGCCCTTCACCAGGAGGCCTAACTGCCGGTACTGCTAATCCCGGTGAGCCTGTAACTTCGGGTGTTAATGGGGGTGCGGGTCCTGGGGCTGATGGACTCTTGCCGTCCCCGGGTCAGCTTACCCAACAGATGACCTCCCAGGAGTTGAAGTACGCCTACCCTGTAATTATGAGACTCGCCACCTTGCCTAATGCCACTACTGAGACTAAGATTCTGGCTCAGAGACTACGGGCTAATTTGCCCCTAGCACCGGCGCAGATGCCTCTGATGGAGACGGGTGAAAATGGGGTTCCAAGACAACCTTAGACAGATCGGTAGAGGTATAGGGGATATCTTTACTGCTCCTGTAGGTTTAGTTGTAGACACCATTCGGGCTGTAGGATCTGACTCATATAATCCGGGGTTCTTCGGTGTTTTCGGACCATCTACTGAGAGGCTTATCACAGGTGTAGCTGGTGTGGCTGAGGGAACTAAGTTAACTTCGGCTCTTGGTTCTATAGGCGATACACCTGTAGGCGATGCTTTTGTTGGCTTCTGGGAAGAGGTCGAACTGCTCTATAGTACGGAGTTTCAATTAGAGAAGGGCAGAACTGCTGGTCTCTTTGGTGCGTTTGGTGCTGAGCCTGGAGATGTATCCCTACAGAGATTCGCAGGTGTTGGTCCCAACCTGGTTGGCAGCGGTGTAAGAGGAGCTCTGCAAGGTGATTTTAGTAGGATCGATCCCATTACTGCATGGCGCAAGACTGCTGAACAATCCCCCGGTCAGGCTATCTATGAATCTATCCTTACTGACTTCTCCTTACTACAACCTAGCCAGCAGGATGAAGTCAGAGCCTCTGCTCATTACAACCTGATTAGCGGTACACTCGATCTAGTATCCAGATGGTACTTGTCACCAGAAGTTTGGCTAGGTAAGGGGCTGGGCAAACTCAGACGCACGGCCTTTATATTCAATACCGAACAGGGTTTAAAGAGAGCGGCTAGAGCTGGTCTAGGTCTGAAATCGACCGATGAGACTGTGGGTGGTATACGAGCCTATAGCCTTGGTGATGATGCACCAGTAGAGGTTTATTATGTCCCCCGTAGTAGCCATCTAGAGCAACTTGTGGAAGAGGGCTCTCTGGTGATTAAGCAAGGGGCTGATGAACTACTCGATGCCGATGGACCCCTGACTCTCTCTAGGGCGGCTACCGCAGGGGAGTCTACAGGCAAGGGTAGAATAGAGCGGGTTGGTGCTGAACTGGATGAAGCAGCCTCAAAGCTGGAAATTCCCCCAGGAATGGATCCGGGATTAGTGGTCTTTCAAGACTACTTGGAGAAAGGTCTAGGGGACAGAGTATCAGGTAGGGTTGGAGCCCTTGGGGGAACGGCTACTGGAGCTCCAGGTGCTACCACCGATGTTGTTACCCGGATTGACGACCTACTCAAAGCTGTGGAAGCAGGGGATCCCGCTGCTACACAGGGGTTGATTAGAGCCCTTAGGAAAGGGGGTGCTTCCGACGACTTCGTGGATCATATTGTCGATCAACTAGACAACATCAACACCGCAGAAGCACTAGGACGAATCAACGGGAAAGTGGCTTCTGAGGGTATGCTTGGTGAACGAGCTGGTCGTGTAGGAAGATCGCCTCGATTCATAGGTCAATCTGATAGAGCCTTGCATCTGACTTCCAGCTTAGATGAGGCTAAGCGATATGCGTCCGCTCTGTATGCCGCTGATCCCTCTGATGTTCCTGTCCTGTTAAGGATAGATGCCAACAAGATGCCTGTTGTGTATACCGATGTGAATGTACCTATCAAGGGTCTAAAGGGCGACGAGACATTTTTTACCACAGCGGAGAAACTTCGTAACCAAGATGTTACCGTGCAGCGTTTGCGTCCTCAGGAGCTAGACCCTGCCCTTCAGTTTCAGGTGTCTAGTGCGGGAGTGGTGGATCACTTAGCGCCCGGTGGCACACTCAATCAGAGGTACTTCAAGTTCGATGGCACTCCCATAGAGCCTGATGATCTGGTTAATATGGGAGATATGCTGGATGACTTCAAGCTCCTAATGAGTAACAGCACCATTGATGGTCAAAGGTATCTAGCGGCTAGAACTCAGGCTGAGAACATTGCCTCTCAGGGTAAGGGCTTCTATGACCATGCTCTGAACTCCCGAGTCATTCATCAGGTAGTCAATCGTATGGATGGTATGAACGCTGCCGAGATACGGTTTGCCTTTCTTCAGAAGAATCCTATGGGTGACATCATAGCCTCTGATCTTGCTGCGGCTACTACTTTTGCCGAGCGTAGAACCATTCTTCTAGCTTACATGGGTCATAGATTGCCAGAGATAGATCAGTTGGCCCCTGTGATGAGAGCCAAGCTAGATATTATGCTGAAGGAGCTAGACAACATCAAACAAGGCCAACCAGCTAATTCCGTCATGGACATGATGCTGGACAAGCCAGGTAAGTGGACTGATATGGCTCCTGAACAGCAGATAAAAATGGCCCAAGAAGTTGTAGATGGTCTGGAAGATCAGATTCGACTTGCCACTGTGCTGGAGCGTGCTTCTGAGTCAGGTATACTGGGACAAATCTCCATGCCCTATGGTCGCCTAGCTGCTCAAAGGTTTAGACGAACTGCCTTCTATCAGGAGAACATTCTTGCTAGACCTATTCGTGTGACTACCGAGATGAAGCCCCACAGGTTCATAAATGTTAGAGACGGCCAATCAAGCATTCAGCTTAGGCGACAGCTAGAGGAAGCTAGTAGTTTGGGCATTAGTACTGCGGAGATAGAGGGTATTTTAGGCCGCTATATGAAACGTGGAACCATAGATTCACAGAGGATTCGTATAGTAGAGGAAGCTGAAAACCTTATCATTGCTCGGGCAGCTAAGAAAGCCGGGTTAGAGCCAAAGGAGCTTCAAGACCTGATTGCTCATGCCGAGTTCGGTCGTCGTCGGGTTCAGCAGACTTTACAGAGTCGTAAGTATGCCAGCGGTAAAAAGGATATACTGCCTATCCCTAATGAAATCACCGGGGAAATCGACATGCTGAATATGCCATTCCTGGAGACTCAACTTCAGGCATGGATGTCTCTGGCAGATGTCAAGATGATTAAGAGGGCTGCTAGTGAGGTAGGTCGCCTTCGTAACCGATACGGTGGTAAAGCCATTACAGGTGCTCTTGATTCCTTTTATCATATTTGGAAGCCGTCGGTTCTTCTCAGAGGTGGATGGACCTTACGAGTGGTCAGTGATGAGCAGTTACGGATCCTAGCAAAGATGGGTTCATTGACCAATCATCTGGCCGCTATTTCTCTAGGTGAAAAGCCTCATATTATCGGGGCAGCATTTCAGAGAGGCACAAAAGAGGCAGTTGGTACGTCAGGTGTTAAGGTCACAAAGCCTGCGTTAACTGGAGGTCAAAGAGCAGGTGAACTGGCCGCTCTTGCTACAGGCACTAGACCTATAACAGGTCTTGGTGTTAGAACAGCCGACCTATATACCCAGATTGCCCGCAGTCTAAAACTCATTGATGAGGACGTCTATGCCGAGATGAAAAAAATCTCCGGCCCCGAAAATCTGGTCTCTGCCAGAGTGGGTCATGGGGGTCCTAATGAGAGCATTATCCATGAGCTAGAGACCATGATGGGTAGATCCGAAGCAAGCTACCTGAATCATCTGAGGGTTCGATCAACGGGTCAGTGGCATAGTATTGGTCCAGGTATGGATGGTTATGGGGATGCTTGGGGTAGAGTTCTAGCAGACCAATTCGGTAAGAGTCTTCCGGGTCGTCAGATCACCCAGTCGATTGTGGCCGCTATGAAGAAGGGCAAAATCGAGGCACGTGCCTTTGATGATATCCTGGATAATGCAGCTATACCTGAGATTGTCAATAACTTCACCAAGTGGCTTAAAACCACTCGGGAGGGTCAAGAGATAGCCAGGCAGATACCGTGGAGATCCAATCATCCTGAACGATGGGCTGAGGATCTGATCGAGGAGCTACAAGGCTATAGCGGGGGGTTCAACCCGGAACTTCTAGATGGTGTGCTGAAACAAAAGGTCACCGCACAAATGCTGGAAAAGATAGATGATGCTTGGAGACCACAAGAGGTACATGCCGAAATTGTATCTCAACTAACAGGCCATAAGAGCATCGTAAACGAGTTCTTTTCCGATTTCTTTGCCACTACCTTTGACTTGCTAGGGAGATTGCCTACTGATACTCTGAGCCGTCAGCCTATGTTCAAGCAGGTTTTCGGTGTAGAGATGGTCCGCATGAAGAAAATACAGTTGGCTCAGGGAGTTGAAATAACGGAAGATTCTTTGTTAATCATGGAGAAGGCAGCTAGAGCTACTGCCATCACTGAGACCCGTACCCTGCTCTATGACCTTGCTGAGGTTTCTCGTCTGGGTGACATGATGAGGCATCTCACTCCGTTCTTCTCTGCTTGGCAAGAAGTCATTACCAGATGGGCAGGTCTAGCATTCAATGATCCGTCGATCATAGCTCGGGCTCGAATGATCTGGAAGGCACCTAATCGTGCTGATATGGTTTACACCGATGATGAGGGCAACGAGTTCATCCAGTTCAGGCTTAGCCCTAAGATGACCGATCAATTAGGTCTTACAGGCTGGGCTAAGTATGTGGCTGAGGGGGGAGCTAGAGTAGGTAAGAGCTCCTTCAACCTTGTTCTCAATAGCCCCTTGCCGGGTGTCGGGCCCCTGATTCAGTACCCTGTGAATGAGGTAGTTAAGAATAAGCCAGAGCTAGAGGATGCTCTAAGGTTTCTCTTACCCTTCGGTGTTACTACTAATACTGCCTCCATTTTTCTTTCGCCATTAGTCAGGCAACTTCAGACCGAGATGGCAGGTCCATCTGGAGACCTAGCATACAAGAGAGCCTTCGCTGATGCTCTTACTTGGATGGATCTACAGTATCGTACTGGTGATCGAGTAGAGAGGCCTTCAGAAAAGGAAGCCCACGATATAGCCAACAAACTTCGTACCCTGAGGCTTTTCACCCGATTGGCTTCTCCCGTACAGCCGATATTTGATTCCCCTCTCCAGCCGTACATTGATACATACCGAGACCTGATCGACAATCTTGGACCTGAAGATGCTGATGAGGCTTTCCTTAACGAGCATGGGAATGAGTTCTTTGCCGTTACTTTGAGCCGTACTGTCAGTGCAACCGGGATTCCCCCTACTGTGGAAGCACAAGTTGCCCGTCGCCGCTTTGTGGAAATCATCGACAAGTATCCAGAGTATGGCAGACTGATAATTGGAGACGATGCTCTAGGAGAGTTCTCTACCGGGGCCTTCGCTGCTCAGTTGCAGACACCGATTGACCCCGATAATCCCAACTCCGAAATGGAGAGGGTTTACAGATCCACAGAACTTGATCCTAGAAATGGAAAGATCATAGAGGTAGACCGCCGACTAGGCTGGCAAGAATATATCCAAGCTATGGATATGATTGATCTGGAACGCAAGCGTCTTGGTCTGCCTAACCTGAGAGTACAACGTGCTGCCGGGTTGGCTGAGGCCAAAAGAAAAGTAATCGAATATGTGGCTACTAAATATCCCTCGTGGTGGGATGATTACAACACCCGTGACGATCTCAAATGGGACCGTAGGATAAATAGTCTGCGGGAGATTAGCAAGGTTCCTACTCTAAATGCAAGAGCCGATATAATGGGACTTCAGGATTACTTGGAGGTCAGGGGCTTGATTCTACAAGAGCTAAACCGTCGTAAACTGGCAGGGGGTGCTTCTACCTTAGAGGCAGTGGATAATGAGGATCTACGAGGGGTATGGGATACCATGATCTTTCGGATACTGGATGACAACATCGCTTTCCAACCGCTTTACTTCCGTTATCTGGAGGGTGATACACTTCAGCTAAGGACACAAAGTGGCTGAGAAAAACCTAGCAACACAGTTAATAGACCTCTATAGAGAGGGTGCGGACTCAGATAAGATCCGTGACTTTATGAGGGATAATCGGGAGGGGCTTTTACAGTTACCACCAGGAACTCTTGGAGATGCGGTTAGTATAGCTGAGGATGAAGGTGTAGATCTAACTAGCCTTGCCAATGATTACCAGAATCATGTGGCCAAGGGAAACGTCCTTGATGAAACTGGCCTTCTTGGTGCGGGGGCAGGAGGTAAAGCCATTGCTGGCAGCACAGCAACATTCGCTGGTCGCACCACAGCATCTAGAACTCTGGAATCATTAAGGGGTGGGATTAGTGAGGGTGGTCGAGAGTTTGGTCAGCGTTCCTTCGCAGCTTTAGAAGCAACAGCCCCTAGCCTACTTAGAAGTATAGGCACCAGCCTAAATAGACTACTCTTTGGTTCCAGAGGAGGAGCCCTTGCCCGTGTACAGGCAGGGACCTCCATTCCTAGAGCAGTCGGTGGTGCTGGACTTCAATCTGGGTTCCGGGGTGCGCTTGCTAGTTTTGGACTTCAAGTTGCCGGAGGGGGGATAGACTTTTCCAATGCTTCCAGTACACCAGGAGGTCCTACAACCAGTGAGGACTTTGAGAGTGACCTGGTACAGACTGATGTTCAAGGTACAACAGTCAGTCTGGAGGACGTCAGAAAAGGTAATATAGCCCTTCAGCAAGCAGAACCTGTCCGTGAGGCAGCGGCATTCGAGGAGTTAGTCGGTGCTCAAATCCCGGATGAATTGCCTACTGGATTTAATGTGATGATCGTTGACCATACAGGTAAAATATCCGGGACTCCTGGTAATATCCTCATCATCAATCCTAAGGAGCTCGGTTTACCATTCGGGGGAACGGGACTTGGTGAAGTTACCGATATAGGTAACACCCCTACTTTAGCTGGAGACCTAGAGACAGTGGTCAACGACGCTATAGCTGGGGGTGCAGGCGCTCAGGAGTCTCAGGATTTCAATATCCTACAGGCTATATTCCCTCAGGGTCTTGGTGACATAACCCTACAGGCTCCCGTGTTCATAGATTCGCCTGATATTACCAGAGAGGAAGCGAGAGCAGGAGGAACAGATACACTTCCCGGGGCTAGAAACCTGCCTGAAGGTATAGGGGCAACTACTTCGACCACCCCTGGAGCTCCCACAGAGATTCTTGCAGGTGCCGCTATTGCACCTAGAGCCTTCAATATCTTTCAAGGTAACACCCTGTTGGAGTGGGCTTCTCTAGCTGCTCAAAGAAATGGTGTACCATTATCTGTACTGTACGGTTTGATCGACCATGAATCTAACTGGAACCCCAATGCTGTGGGTGATAATGGCTCTAGTTTCGGGCTAGCACAGATCCATCAACCAGCTTGGCCTGGTATCCCTCAGGCATCATCCTTTCATCCTGTGTTTGCCTTGAACTGGACTGCTGAAAAACTAAGGCAAAGATTCAATCAGTACGGTAGCTGGGAAGCTGCGGTTGCTGCTCATAATTCTCCTGTGGCTGCTGCTCATCTGGTAAAAACGGGGGAGTTCCAAGATGCTAAGTCCGCTAACTATGTCACCGATGTCCTAAGTAGGGCTAACCGTTCAGGTTTGGGAAATAGCACCTTCGATGTAGGTGAGTTTGGACCAGATGTATCCGCCGCTGCTAGGGAATTTGATCCCTTCCAAACTCCTGATCCAGCACAGAGTCGGGAATTCGTAGAGGCTACTTATGCCGATCTGTTAGGTCGTAAGCCCACTGAGGATGAGTATGTAACTGGTGTTAAGCGAATAGCCTCCCTTGCTAGAGAAGCCTACTCCTCTAATGTTAGGATAGGTAGCGGTAGCGAAGCTACAGCCGTTGATCCAGGTGCCCAGTTCAGCCAAGAGATTAAAGGTACTGGAGAGTTCGCATTCGTTGAGGATACTGAGCAGACCGATGACTTCACCGACTTCGCTGCTGGTGTGGCGAGACTCTTGCAGCAGGGGGTATAATGGCCTACACAGTAGTTTCAGGTGACACCCTCAATAAGATTGCGGCCGCTAACAATCTGAGCCTGTCGGAACTGATTGCTCTTAATCCTAATCCACCATGGACTGATCCTAACGACATTAACCCAGGCATGGTAGTCAATGTCACCAGCGAAGATACAGGTGAGAGTAGTAGTGGAGGGCCTGCTGCTGGGTCACCCGAGGCTCTACCTAGAGGAGCCAGACTAGTACAGATTGGTAATGTTTACCGGGTCGTCTGGAACTTAGGGGGGGATCTAGGCTGGGCTTGGTATCAGATTTCCAGCGAGCAGTTAACGGAACTTTATGACACCCCTACTCCTACGCCTTATTTTGTCTACAGTAATGTGGACCAGTTTGAGCACCATTTCGGCAATAACTTTTGGGGCAACATTGCCGAAGTTAGTCTTAGTGCCGATTCACCTTGGGCGGATCTTAAAGAAAGGATCTTTAATCAATTCGGCTATGTTCCCGGATTCGATGATCCAGAGATTCAACGCCTTCTGATACAGGGGTACTTTGAGGGCTGGAGTCAGCAACAGTGGTTAGTTGAATATAGGGGTACCGAGTATTTCGCCCGAACTACGGATATAGAAAGAACCTGGGGCGGTCTCTCTGAATCTGAGAAACAGCAACGGATAGATGAGCGGTCTTTCAAGCTGGTCGAGTTCTATCGTACAGCTTTCGGTGCTGGTATTGATCCCAATAGTGCGGCAATACAAGACGCTGCCTTCAAGATTGAATCTGGCCAACTAACCATTGAACAGTGGCAATATGAGACTACGGAAGATGCAGCTCAGGTTGAGAACAGTCCTGAGTTTCGTAGGCGTCAGTCAGAGGAAGAAGCAAAGCTAGCAGAAGGTAATCAAGTTGAAAACCTTACTGCTTTAGCCGAGAGAGAGTGGAGGTCATGGGTGGGTCCCTCTGCTATGCCTAGTGGATTCGCTGTCAAGTGGGGAGCCGATATAGCATCAGGTACAGCAAGTGAGGCTGATCTAGAATCCTATCTGAAGGGTGTCAGTAATGCCCGTTGGGGTAACACTAAGCCTGAAGATACTAGGTATGAAGATTGGGCTGCTCCTTTCTCCAGTCAGATTCGATCCACTTTGGAGCTCGGGTCTATGGATGATAATGATCCCCTGTTACAAACGGTCCTTAACTCGGATCTAACTGGAGTAGACTTGGAGGCCCTAATAAGACATGATGACAGGTACTTAGAGACTCAGGCTTTCAGTGGCTCTCTATCGAACTATGCTGAGGAGCTAGGCCAAAACTTCGGATTCATAACATGACCACCCGAGACACCCAAAACTCTCTGGCAGAGATTCTCGCCGCTTTCCCATGGCTTGCGGAGCTAGGTAGAGAGGTCATAGATGTAATTGTTGAGGGCATTCGTAATGCGGATGCTAGAGCGGTAATCACTCAGGAGATAAGAAATACTGAGGTATATAAGTCCAGATTCGCTGGCTTGATTGCCCGTCAAGAAGCGGGTTTGCCTGCTATCTCGGAACGTGCATACCTTGACATAGAGCGTGGTCTTAGAGAACAACTTCGACAGTTCAACCTTACAGGAGCTCTAGGACTAGTAGATCAGGAGAGTTTTAGAGCCTTTGCTGCTGATCTTATAGGTAATGATGTATCCGTATCTGAGTTCAATCGCCGACTCGATCAGGGTCAGGCTCTGATGCAGGATTCCTCCGAGTTCGTACAACAGGCCTTTGAGCAGTTCTACGGTGTTACTATCTCGGATGATCTGCTTCTGACTTACTTCCTTGATCCTGATATAGGTCTAGAGTTGATTGAGGATCAGCTTGCCACTTCAGAGATTGGTGGTGCTGCCTTCAGATTCGGTCTGAATGTCTCTCAGACACGGGCTGAAATACTCAGAAAGGAGGGAGTCAGCGGTGATCTAGCTCGCCAAGGGTTCGCCAGCATCGCCCAGGAAGAGCCAGTTCTATCTCGCCTCGCACAGATACATCAATTTACGCCACTTTCACAACAGGAGCTAGAGGAGTTCTTCTTCCATAGCGATCCCGAAGTAGCTACCAGAAGGGCGAGAACATTCTCCACAGCATTGGCTGACTTCCAAGGTGGTGGAGCTCGTAACCTCACCCGTGAAGGTGGACTGGGCGAATTGGTTGATAGAAACCGATCTATCTGATAAGATTTCCTTTGCCAACCCCCGGGCATAAACGGGGCGTATATTGCCTCTCGGAGTTTCCCGACCTGAGAGCGTAGAAGGGAGAAAAGAAATGGGTGAGTTCGAGAACCTAATTCAACAGGCTAGAGAGGGCAATGCTGAGGCATTGGACACTCTGGAGTCTGACTTTGGTGGCTCTACTCTGAGAGAGAAGGCCGAGCAGGCTGAATCTTTACAGAAGCAGGTCGACAAAGCCGCTCCGTTTGTTCGCCAAGCACGCTTCTCCGAGTTGATGGGCAAGCTGGATACATCGTTGCAGGAGTCAGGTGTCACAGCCGAGGACTTCAGCGATATGGATCCGGATTCACTAAGTCTGGAAACGGTTAGAGATCGGGCGCAAGTCCGCATTGATGCCGACCAGACGCAAAGACTGGCAACCGCTGAGGATGCCGGCTTTGAGACCGTGGAGGAATACCAAGAGGCACTCACCACCCTGAAGGAACAAGCTACCAAAAAGAGAACGGACATGGAAGCCGTCTCATCTGGTGTTGCTTCAGACAGTGGAGCGCCTGCCGATGGAGAAGTCTCCCGCTTTGACAAGTCACTCGGTGCATTTAAGGAAGCCAAGCAAGAGGGTCGTTCCGACGACATTGCCATGGCCAACTTCATCGACGTAAACCTGTCCGAGCAAAGTGAGCCAGCAGAGGCATGATTACCTGTCCGCACTGTGGGGCTAATCGCCGTAAAGGCAATTACTGTCGCAAGTGTGGACGAGTGGACATGGAGACCCTGCGCTCGATCCAGATTTCACCAGCCGTCAACCCCACCTCCCGGAACAGCATCCCGCCTAGGACACCGAATAATTCCTTCGAGAGTGGGAACCGCCTTGACGAGAGGGGCTTGCCCTTCCTCGATAAAGGGGGCTCGCCTCTCAAAATGAAGGAGTCATTCGACCGTCAAGACTATGCGGGACGAGAGTCCATAAAGGTAAGCACAGGAGGTAACAGCTAATGGCTGTTCAGACTGGTCGTAGGGGAACCTACGAGTCGGTCGTTGGTGTCAAACTCGATGTCGAGGATGCCATTTACATGATTAGCCCGTTTGATGTTCCGTTTCTGGGAACATACGGGCCGGATCGTGGCTCTGTGCTTGGTAAAGACTCCACCTCTGCCACTAAGATTGAGTGGCTAGAGGACGAGTTGGTCCCTGGTTCTGATCTAATGTCTGGTGCTGCGACCACAGGTGACACGTTCATCGTGGTTGACAACCGGGAATTTTTCAAGACCAATGACCTCATCCGAATCACTGATGAGTACCTGAGGATCTCTGATCCTACTGGTACCACCGCTGGTTCGATGGTAGTAGAGCGTTCGTGGGGAGCCCCCGCCGCTACTAGCCATGCTGATGCTGACACGGTTCTCATTCTTGGGAACCTGCCAGCGGAAGGTGACGACCCGGTTGCGGGCGTTAACTTCCAGAGGGTGCAGCCGTTTAACTACACCCAAATCTACCAGGATGAGGTGGAGATCACTCGTACTGAGGAGAAGGAAGCCAAGTACGGAGTGCGTAGTGAATCAAGTTACCAGATTGGGAAGCGTCTGAAAGAAAACGCCATCAAGCTGGAGCGCAACTTGATTCTCGGCACTCGGGAAACTGACACCTCCGCACGTCGTCGTTCACACGGCGGCATGGACTTCTACATCACCACAGGTGTAGACTCATCTACCACGACTCTTACGGAGGCGACGCTGTTGGATCAGCTTCAGAACTCCTTTGATCGTGGTGGGATGGTCGATCTGTTGGCTGTAGGAGGAACACAGAAACGTCTTATCTCGGCTTTTAGTGAGTCGGATATTCGTTTCTCCCGTGATGAAAACATCAGGGGTGCGGTGGTCGACTGGTACGACTCCGATTTCGGACGAATCTTTATCGTCCTGAACCGCTGGGTCCCGCTTCGCTTTGCCTTTGGTCTGGAAAAGCAGTACATCGACATAACGTGGTTCGACCCGTTCTTTGTTGAGATGCTGGCCAAGACCGGAGACAGGCAACAGTGGGAAATGGTCGGTGAAGTGTCGATGAAGGTCCGAAACGAGAAGGCCCACTTCAAGTTCAATGCTCT